>Ga0255364_10014_pt1 | contig 52491 bp, 47 predicted proteins | sample ANMaggSSYBR01G12_FD_182087 | JGI IMG/M metagenome (GOLD analysis project Ga0255364, IMG submission 182087) | Sediment cell enrichment communities from methane seep in Santa Monica Basin, California, United Staets - ANME aggregate JGI... | ecosystem: Environmental > Aquatic > Marine > Cold seeps >...
GTTACTTTATCAAGTATATAGAATATATCAATGAGAACTCAGGCGTAGAATCTATTGCTGATTATGATGACTTTGACCGTTGTGATTGGGCTCAGTTACACGAGGAGGCGTATGATCTAATGATCCAACAACTCAACGAGTTGATCGCTACAAAATAATCCATATTAAACTGATTTGTTACAGTAAGTTTGTGCAGCTGTGCCGTAGTTCCCTCCTGGGCGTTGTGAGGGAACTTATTATTGGTGTCCACTTTTCAAGCATAAACTATCCAGTTTTCAGGTTTATACTGTCCACTTTTGAAATTTAAATAACATATCATCTTTTGTTATTGACAATCAGCAATCTTTGATGTATAAAATAAGTCATACGACCTAATTAATAGGTCATATGACCTATTAATTAGGTCGTAGAAGGTGGCATTTTAATGATACTTGAACCAATTATTGGATCTTCCAATCGTGAACGTGTGCTCATTTTTCTTCAAGCTCGGGATGAAGGATATGCACGAGAAATCGCTCGATTTTTTGAAACAGATCTCTTCCCTATTCAAGATCAATTAGAGAAACTTGAAGTAGGTGGCGTAATCGTCAGCAAAAAAGTTGGTCGAACTATTTTGTATAGATTTAATCCCAGGTATGCTTTATTGAAAGAATTAAAATCAATGTTAGATAAAGCTATTTCCTTTTACCCAGACGATCTACAAGAAAAATTATTAATGAATAGACGGCGCCCTCGTCGTCACGGAAAGCCGGAATGAAAGCAATTGATAAAATGAGCCAGGCTGAAATAGCAGCATACGTGCATGAACACCTGAGAGATTCCGGATTATTCATCGTCCTCTCTGGTGGCGCAGCTGTAGGAATTTACAGCAACGGCGAGTATGTTTCTGCGGATATTGACTTTGTAAATGCTCATTTTGCTAGCCGAGATAAAATCGAGAAATCAATGAAAGATATTGGATTTCTTCTTTCTGGGAGACATTTTAAACACCCTAACTCGGATCACATTGTCGAATTTCCACCCGGACCTCTCCAATTTGGAGATGGTAGGGTTATGAATATTTCTGAATTGGAGTTTGATACTGGTATATTACAGATTATCACTCCAACAGATTGTATTAAAGATCGCCTTGCTCATTATTATCATTGGGGTGACCGACAATGCCTCAAACAAGCCATATTAGTTGCCTCTAAACATAAAATTAACCTTAAAGAGGTTCAAGAATGGTCTAAATCTGAAGGCAAGTTAGATGAATTCGAGAAAATTAAAGACGCTCTAAGAAAGAATTGATTTTTGGCCAGAAACTTTCTGATAACTATAATGTTATTTTTATACGCCGGTTAAGGACGGAGGTCCGGACCCTTCGGGGTTACTCAGGACGGGGCATCCGTTAGCCAGAGCCTTTCATTCACCCGGGAGATTCAAGGAGTGTAGAGAAATTGTTATATATCATTGGCGGAGCACCAAGAGTCGGGAAGACTATCATCGCCCAAGAATTCCTGGAGAGGACAAATGTCCCCTTCCTGAGCCTGGATCTGCTAAAGATGTCCCTGGTCAAAGGTATGCCCCAAGCGAGAATTGATCCAATGGATACAAGCGCAGAGGTTGCTGAGCAAATGTGGCCTGTTGTGCGGGGGCTTTCTGTAACGATACTTGAAAACGAGAGGGAGCATTTAATTGAGGGAGATATAATATTACCATCTCATGCTCAGGAATTGACAGCTGAATTCCCTGGAGATGTTCGAGCCTGCTTCCTTGGCTTTGAAAACGCCAACCCTTCTGAGAGGCTGTCAACCATCCGCCGTCATCCCGGCCCGGAAGATTGGTTGAGCCAATTCGATGACCACGAAGTTCTCTCCATGATTAATGAAATGATTGAATACTCCAAACAGCTTCATGAAGATGCTGAAGCGAGGGGAATTCCATATTTTGAAAACATAGCCGACTATAGAGCGTTCAAAGAACAAGTACTTCGCTATCTGGTAACTGGCCAAATCTAAGCCGAAGTGATGCTGTCTAATCATTAGCTGTAGTTGACCACCTAGAACTAACCGAGGACGGAGGACCGGAAATAATAAGCCTGGCAGCGAGTGAGCTCATCCAGTGGCCCACCGAGAACAAACAAAAAATCATTGAAAGCACAGTTGGGAAAAAATTATGAAACAAACAACAGCCGTTCACATCCAAAAACTAGACAAGAATTTCGGAGAAGTCAAGGCGCTGAAGAGCGTGAGCCTGAAAATTGAAACTGGTCAGATCTTCGGACTTCTAGGCGCCAACGGAGCAGGAAAAACCACCCTCATTCGTCTTCTAATTGGCTCCACGAAACCATCTTCCGGGCACTTAACAATATCAGGATTCGATCCAACAAAGGGGAAACGTGCTATCCGCAAATTAATTGGTTACATGCCCCAGTCTCCAGCTTTGTACGAAGACTTGACCCCACGCGAGAACATTCACTTCTTCTGTCAGGCCCATCGAATAGAAAATATCTCTCAACGAGTAGATGATGTGATTGCTTTTGTGGGATTAAGTGAGCGAGCGCACGACCCGGTATACAAGTTTTCGGGGGGCATGAAGCAGCGGGTATCCCTGGCATGTGCTTTGGTGCACCAACCTAAAATGCTGCTGCTGGATGAACCTACCTCAGGGATTGACCCGAAACTGCGGGAGGCCTTCTGGGAGCATTTCCGGGAACTGACTTCGAAAGGAGTCACAATTATCGTCAGCACACACCAGATGAACGAAGCCATGTATTGCGACAGACTTGCAATCTTGCATCAGGGAGTTTTACTGGCAAATGACACGCCCCGCCAACTGCTGTGGAACAATCGGTCAAGAATCAAAATCTGGCGCGGGGAACAGGTAACTGAAAAAGACCTCATTAATTATCCAGAGCAATTACCAGGGGAACTGCAGTCTTATGGTCTTGACTCGTCGGTCAGCCGGATCGAGATTGAAGAAGATACCCTCGAAACAGTAGTACTGCGGATGATAAATGAACAAGAAGCAGGGTATTTAAAGGAGGCTAAAGATGACCAATATGATTAAACGTGTTGGTGTAGTAACTGGTCGTGTGTTGAACCAGCTGCGGCGAGACCACAGATTTGTCGGTATTTCGCTCGTGTTTCCTTTGGTCATTATCTATTTCATCAAAGTGGTTTTCGACGCGTTAGCATCCCCCTCATTTAATATCAGCGTGTATGTTGTACCCTACGCGGCTTTTATTATCCATTTCATCACCTTTATCCTGACTGCGATTGTACTGGTACGTGAACGTACTGCTGGCACACTCGCCCGAATGTTTGTCAGCGGCTACAACCCAATTGAGATTGTCAGCGGCTATCTATTGGCCTACACTGTTTTAGCAACAGTGCAAAGCTTGTTAATCCTGATCGAACTCAATTGGATATTTGAACTTGGTTATGACCTCGGTCAATTGGCGTCAATCTATCTGGTCATGTGGGTATTGGCAATTGTCAGTATGGCAATAGGGATGCTGGTTTCAAATTTTGCGCGCAACGAGGGACAAGTATTTCCTTTTATCCCCCTGGTACTTCTTTCAGTCATTCTCTCCGGGATAATATTGCCGATTGAAAGACTGCCAGAATGGGTTCAGGCACTCAGCTTCCTGACACCCTTGTATTACGTCAATGAGGTTATTCAAAAACTGATAATAGGTGATGGGTTGTTTGATGATTGGCCCAAATTAATAGGCCTTCTAGCTTATGGCCTGATCATAGTAAGCACAGCTACTTTATCTTTGCGTGAATCGGACTAATCGTTTACGTTGCGTAGTACCGAGAAATGGTCTGTTCTTAGGGGAAGGAAATCAAAGGGCTCGGGATCTTAACATCTTATGATTGACTGGGAGACTTGGAGAGGGGGTGACTAGGTGAATAATGAATACTGAAAACCGTCACCTGGCACCCTTTACCCGAGGGGTAGACGTTTCGCGACCCTGCGTCTCAGATATGCTCCGGTCAGGACAAATGCCCTAAAGGATGCTTCACGAAACTTATCCGTTACGCTGCTATTGAAGATGGTGAAAAAGTGAGTACCCTTATTAAGAATAAAAAACGTTGTTCTGGTATTCCCCCAGAGTGCTGTTCCTGTGTCATAAATCAAGCATACGCCGCGGCTCGTTTCGCGGAACTTACTGAAGAGCAGACCAGGCGAGTTATTGCTTTAGCCAGGGCAGAGATAGAGAAATCTAAAACAACGCCTCTCTTAGTCCAGCATATAGTTCGTGGTGTGGCAGATGCAATTATTCAAGAACGAAATGAAACTCCTGATTTTGATATATATGCAGGGGTGAAAAGAAAATCTAATTCCTTGTCTTTGTCCTATGCAGAGGAATTTCAGAAGAAGATAGTTGAAAGTGAGTCGCCATTAGAAACCGGTTTGCAGGTAGCAGCAGCGGGGAATATTATAGATTTCGGAGCAAAGAATCACGATTCTATCGATCTGAACAAGGAGCTTCAATTTCTTGATAAAACACCCTTTGCCCACTATGATATTGAGCCGTTTAAAAGAGGTCTGGATGATGCTTCAACGCTTCTCTACATCTGTGATAATAGCGGAGAAATTGTTTTTGATACCCTGTTCATAAAAGAGTTACAAAGGGAGTACCCAAACCTTCATATAGTAGCAGCACTTCGTGATAAACCCATCATCAATGATGCCACACTGGAAGATGCCAAAGCAGTAGGCCTTGATCGACTTGTTACAACCATCTCCAGCGGCAGCATCTATCCAGGAACAATTCTTCCCGAAACAACAGCCGAATTTCAGAAATTGTTTGCTTCAGCAGGTGTGATACTTTCCAAAGGTCAGGGAAATTTCGAGACCTTGTTACCGTTTGCAGATGAGAGGATTTTCTTTTTATTAAGAATAAAATGTGATTATATGGCAGCCTTATCTAATGTAAAAAAAGATAATTTAGTACTTATGCAAGGATACACAGGTCAATTACCTCACTCCTAAAGACGGGAACTTGAAAGAGAACTCGGAGTTGTCAGGTCCCAGTCAATTTTATTGACTATACAAATTGTTGCCCCTGACATTTTTCGCTGTCGCTTTAAAATATAAATGAACTTATCTGTTAGCGCATTAAGTCAAAATAGCGGGAGAAAAATGGGAATTAAAGGATTGCCTGCAATTAGCATGTTTTTTGTGTTTGCATTGACGGCTTGCAGCCTGTTCTCCCAACCTATAGAGGATCCCATTCCGTCCCCGGCGGATATACCACTGGCGGAGATAAAACCAACCCAGCCTCCGGTTTCCGAAGATGCCCCCCTGATCGCTCCAGGAACAGAATTAAAAGATATTACTTACTGCGTCGCGAACGGCGTGGAACTTAAAATGGATTTGTATTACCCTGACGAAGTCGAGACCTTATTGCCTGTCATAGTCTACGTTCACGGGGGAGGATGGACCGGGGGTGATAAAGCCAGCGGAGCCGGATTCCGATTTCTTCCCGTACTCCGCGAGGGAGGATATTTGACCATTTCAGTGAATTACCGCCTTTCCCCGAAATACAAATTCCCGGCTCATATCGAGGATGTGAAGTGTGCCATTCGTCATTTACGGGCGGAAGCCGAGACCTACAATCTGGATCCGAATCGGATTGGGGCTATTGGCGGCAGCGCAGGCGGGCACCTGGTCTCACTCTTAGGTGTAACAGATGAAAGCGCCGGGATGGAGGGTTCGGGAGGATACCTCGAATACTCCAGCCGCGTCCAGGCAGTGATCGATTTGTTCGGGCCAATCGATCCGACAGAATCCTGTACCGTCGGATGGGCACGGCAGGTATTTGGAGCGAATTGTGAAGATGAAATCATCTCTCTGTCCAGCCCATTGGCATATGTCTCAAGTGATGACCCTCCTTTCCTGATATTGCACGGAGATAGAGACGAATTGGTGCTACTGGAGCAATCCCAGACTTTTTATGACAGCCTGACAGCTGTGGGAGTACCGGCCACCCTTCAAATTATTAAGAATGCCGGACATGGACTCTCTAGTTCAGGAGATCCAATTGAACCCAATATTGAAGCTCTCCTGCAATTAGCCGTTGATTTTTTCGACCAGAATTTGAAATAGCGGAAGGAAAATACTCTATGGAATTTTTAAAACCGACTAAATGTAAAATTATTTTCACATTACTTATACCGCTATATTGTACTTATACTGTTCAATATCAAATGGCATTACCCCCTGCAAAAAGTGTTTGGTATCAAGTAGTTTTTTATCCAATTCCATTATTGTTTTTTTACATATCAAGTATATTTAGTCAATTTACCCTTACTGCGCACCCATTATTTTCTATTGGTGCGAAATATTTACATTTTTGTTTAGATTTTATACTGCCGGTAATATTCAATTACTTGATAATTTGTCTGTTTTTCTTTTTGTATTCGAAATTCATAAAGAAATCTAAGCAAACTTGACAAATCACTAACTTTCAGCTGGGCCATTTTTAAGGCTGACGAGGAGACTTTGTGACAGAGAAACCGGGTGATTGGGGACTGAGTAAATACTGATCACCGATTACTGGAAATCGTCACCTGAAGCCATTTACCCGAAGGGTAGGCCTGCCCTGGGCACCTCGGTTTCCGCCTCAATGCACTCGGTTTTAACTCAATGTCTGAGGATCGATTTCCTGCTGAACTTTGTTCAAACGCTTGTATAATCCATCCCCGCCCATCAATTCTTCATGGGTACCAGATTCAACTATCCTGCTGCCATCCAAAACGACGATAAGATCTGCGCTTCGAATCGTAGACAGGCGGTGGGCAATCACGATGACTGTTTTTCCCACCATCAATTGCTCCAGGGCTTGTTGGATCAACAACTCGGTTTCGGTATCTACAGAGGAGGTGGCTTCATCAAGGATTAAGATCGGGGCATCTTTAAGGACTGCCCGGGCAATCGCTATCCGCTGCTTTTGACCTCCGGAAAGCTTTACACCCCGCTCCCCAATCATTGTGTCATATCCATCAGGCAAACGGATGATAAATTCATGGGCGTTTGCAATTTTGGCAGCGTTAATCATTTCTTCTTTGGTTGCGCCCTGGCGGCCAAAGATAATATTTTCACCTGCTGTGCCATGAAACAGGAAGACATCCTGCAGCACCATACTGATCTGCTGGCGAACACTCTGAATGGTCAGGTTTCGAATGTCAAAGCCATCTAAGGAAATGGATCCTTCGCTCACGTCGTAGAACCTGGGGATCAAGTTTGCCAAAGTGGTTTTGCCAACTCCCGTGGGTCCTACTAAAGCAACAACCATACCCGGTTGAATATTCAGGTTGATATCCTCCAGGACAATATCGCCGACTGAATAGCGGAAACCTACATCTTTGAGCTCAATCGCCCCAGCTGCCCTCCCCTCCAATTCAACTGCATCTGGTTTTTCGACAATATCAGGAGCTTCGTCCAGAACCTCTGCTACCCGCTCCGCCCCAGCCAGGGCTTGTTGAACGCTTTCCCATACCCCGCTCAAAGCGCGCACCGGCTGGTAAAGCAATTCCAAATAGAGGAAAAAAGCCACCAGTCCACCAATCGCTAAAGTTTCCCCTAAAACAAAGCGCCCGCCAAAATAAATCAACACAACTGTGCCCAATGAAGTAGCAAACGCGACAACAGGGTGAAAGGTTGCCATCAAGCGCAGCGCGCGCAAGGTAGAATCACGGTAGCCGGCAATATGCACGCCTACCCGGCTTAATTCGTTTTCCTCTCGGGTAAAAGCCTTGATTTCTCGCACACCAGAAAGATTATCGTTAAGCGCAGCATTAAGCTCCCCCAATATCGACTGCCTGGCGCGGAACGCTGGCCGCACGTATTTGGTGAACCCCTGCATCGCTAATACAATCATAGGAACCGGGATCATACTCAACAAAGTGAGTTTCCAATTCATCCTTGCTAAAACAGCAATGACACCCACCAGCATAAGTGAATTTGCAATCACATCCGGTACTGCATGGGCAATCAAATGCTCAATCAAATCCGCATCGTTCACCACCCGGGACATCAATTGTCCGGTTTGTTTGTCTTCATAATAACGAAGCGATAAGCGCTGTAAATGTTGATAGACCGTCGATCTCACATCTGCCACCACATTCCATCCGGCAACATGAGCCAAATAACTGCGGAAAAATTGTAAAACAGCCCTGGCAGCATAAAGTATCAACGCCAATAACGCCAATTGGGTTATCCGGCCCAAATCATCCTGGCCCCCAGCGGAATCTGTAGCAATTTCTATCATTGATTTAACCAGCCAGGGAGCATACAACTGAACCCCAACCAGCAGCAGCATGCTCAAGATAGTTAAACTTAACACGCCAGCATATTTATGTGTGTATTGGAAAACAAACCTGAGTGATTTCAATCTTGATGCCTCCAAACTAAAAAATCTTTTGATTTGGGTATTTGCTATTCTTTCTTCAATCCCGTCCCCTCAAGCTGTTCTTTCGTGGTTTAGGATCCTCTAGAATAATTTACACCCCGTAATTATTATAGCCATCTATATTAAAAAATGCGCTGAATCCCTGATAGTTTGATTGTGCAAACAAAGATATTTCAGAAAACAAAAAAAGGCTGCTAATCGTTCTGCAGCCTTTTAATATTTTAATCCAGAAATTGGGTTCTTTAATTTTCCAGTTCCGAGAGCATCTCCGCTAATTCATTATTCCCATCACTGGCGTCCATTGCTTTTCGAATGGCTGCCTCAAAAGCTGTCGGGGTTGGTTCTCTGACCTCGTTTTCTTCTTCCTCAAAGCGTAAAGCTTCCTGGGGTGAGTCCTCAAGCGCTTTCATGCTTAATTTAATTTGTTTCTTGCGGCGGTTAACTTTGAGGACCTTTACATTCACCTCATCGCCCATCTTGACAACGTCATTTGGGGTACGAATATATCCATGAGCCATCTCACTGATGTGAACCAGGCCAGGTCTTTCCGCTTCGATATCCACAAACACACCATACTTTTCTATCCGGGTGACTTTACCGACTAATTCCATGTCGGGTTTAATCTCCCCCCATTCCATTCCCGCCGGCTCAAGCATGGTCAATTCAATCTTTTTCTTCTCTGGGTCAGTTCTTTGAATCCAGACTTCTACTTCCTGGCCTATCTTCAAAACATCAGCAACACGGGCAACTGATCCTTTTTGAATTTTTGAAATATGGATTAATCCAGGTATTCCGACACCAACATCAACAATCGCGCCAGCCAGAGAGGTTTTTAACACCTTCCCGGCAACCTTCATCTTAGGTTCTAAGTCTTCAATTGTTTCAGGCGTCTTTAACTCTTCGTTCGCCATAAAACACACTCCACATTATTCTTCACTTTTTGACAAGCGTCAATTATACCTTTGACATCAAAGATTGTCAAAGAGCGATAGACAAAAAATCAGTTATATCTAGTGGGAGGTCAAGCCTTCCAGAATTGAGATTAACTCTCCGTCCCAGTTGTCCTTTTTCAAATCCAGCGGGACCCAAACCGATGACTCGCCAAAACGCACCCGGGAATCAAATTCCCAGGGTTGAGGCAGTGGTTTTCCTTCCGGATATTGGAGATTTAATTGTCCGTTCTGGATAGAGATACTTTCCAGTCCAGCACTCTCTGCAAGCAGTTTGATCTCCAATTGGAGCAGAAGGTTTTCCACTGTCTCCGGAAGCGGACCAAAACGGTCAACGAATTCATTTCTGAGCCCCTCTATCTGCTCTGAGTTAAGAATCGAAGCTGCCCGCCGGTAAAGACTCAACCGGACTGAGCGATCCTGAATATAGTCCTCTGGAATGCCTACAGGTAAAGGAAGGTCAATCCGCACAATGGGGCGAAGGATTTGGAAAGGTAATTCTCTTTTATCCCGGGTACTGGTTTTATCCTTGTTTAAACGATTCACAGCATCTGCCAGCAGTCGGGTATAAAGATGAAAACCAACTGCAGCAATGTAACCGGACTGCTGAGTTCCGAGTATATCGCCTGATCCACGGATTTCCAGATCCCGCATGGCAATTGAATAGCCGGCGCCTAATTCTGTATGCTCCGCTATAGTTTCCAGGCGAAGACGGCCCTCCACTGTAGGAGATTTCTGGCGCTGCTTAAAGAAGTAAGCATATGCGCGCTGCGCTCCCCTGCCCACCCTACCTCGCAGCTGGTAAAGCTGCGCCAGGCCGAACATATCCGCCCGGTCAACAATCAGAGTGTTGGCATTAGGAATATCCAGGCCCGACTCGATGATTGAAGTGGAAAGCAGCACATCAATTTTTCCTGTGGTGAATTCCCTCATCCTCTCCGCGAGATCCTTTTCTGCCATTTGTCCATGAGCTATTCCGATCCTGGCTTCGGGCACCATCTTTGCCAGGTGGGATTTCATAGCATCGATGGTTTTAACCCGATTATGAACAAAAAACACCTGTCCACCCCGTTCCATTTCTCTCCAGATCGCTTTTTGGATCAACGCCGGGTCGTAAGGACTGACATGAGTAACAACCGGCAAGCGCTCTTCGGGAGGTGTGTTTATCCGGGAAATATCTCTCACCCCGGTTAATGCCATATACATGGTCCGGGGGATCGGAGTAGCGGTCAGGGTTAATACATCAATATCGGTTCTTTTGGCCTTGATCTTTTCTTTGTGAGAAACACCAAAACGCTGCTCCTCATCAACAATCATTAATCCCAGATCATGAAAGATCACATCTGAGGAAAGCAGCCGGTGGGTGCCGATCACAATATCCACTGAGCCCTTAACCAAACCGCTCAGGATTTTACTCTGCTGGCGAGGAGTCCGGAAGCGGGATAACATCCTGACCTCAACCGGAAATCCACCCATCCGCTCCTGGAAAGTATCATAATGCTGCTGGGCAAGAACGGTGGTCGGAACCAGAATGGCAACCTGTTTTCCGTCCATAACCGCTTTAAATGCTGCCCTGACAGCTATCTCTGTTTTGCCGTATCCAACATCACCGCAGATTAACCGGTCCATCGGTTTCGATTTTTCCATATCCTCTTTGACCAGAGTCAATACATGCAGCTGATCCTCTGTTTCAATATAAGGAAAGCTGGCTTCCAATTCCTGCTGCCAGGCAGTATCCGGGCTGAAAGCATATCCCTGGACTGTCTCCCGCTTCGAATATAGCTCCAGCAGGTCCTGGGCAACTTCTATTACTTCTTCCTTAACCCGGGATTTAGTTAATCCCCACCGGCTGCTGCCCAGGCGGGTGATTTTGGGGTCATGATGGTCAGGGCCGACATACCTGGTAAGTCGGTCTGCCTGGGGTGCCGGAACATACAAATGATCCCCATCTGCATACTCTACAGCCAGGTATTCCCCTTCAATACCGGCTAATTGACGGGAAACCAGCCCGCCATATCTGCCAATCCCATGATCCAGGTGGACAACCCAATCCCCATCCTTAAAATCACTGTAGTCAACTTCAGGAGATAATGATCGATGAACAGGTTTTCTACGGGGTTGAATCCTTCGCCAGCCAAAGATTTCCCCATCAGAAAAAATGTGTACTTCTTTCCCGATTTCCGGCGTCATAACCCATCCGCCTTCAATACTGCCTTTAATAAACGCTGTAGGTTCCGGGTATGCAGCGCGTTCTTTCCAAACTTCCTGCAGCCGGGGGGCTTGCCGGGAGACAATAACAGGAATCCCATCCGCCTGGATTACCCCGGTGATGTGCGACACAAACGTTTTAAGCTCTCCCCCAAAAAGTTGGTTGGCAGAAAACATCCTCCCTAAACTGGATTCAGATCCAGTCCTCGCTGGTCCAAGCGCTATCGGGTTGTGATTTTCAAGACCAAGTTTAAAGTCATCCCAGGGAACATAAGGCAGCCCAAATTCTTCCGGAATGGTTCCTTCCTGCTGGTACCCCTTTCTCAGGGATTCGGCCTGGTCGGATATCTCAAGGGCTGTTTCCCGCATGATTTCCTCATCATCCAGGAAAACGAGGGTATCCCGGGGAAGGTAGTTCAGCAAGGTAGTTTCTTCCTGATGGAGTTCAGGAATATGGTACTCAATATATTCCTCACCAATATCAGCTGGAGATTGACCGGGATTTTCTGGCATTAAGAATTCTCTTGCCGGAGTGATCAACAAAGAATCAATTATTTGGATTGTTCTCTGATTTTCAGGATCAAAACGGCGCAGCATTTCAACTTCGTCACCGAAAAATTCAATCCGGGCCGGAAAACGGTCTCCAGGAGGCCAGACATCCAGTATCCCTCCCCGCCGGGCAAATTGACCGGGTGAAGTAACTATCGGGGAAATTTCATAACCGCATAGAACCCATTCCGTCGCTAAAACCTGGGGGGCATGGATTCCGGATTTGCGAATTACCCGGGATGATTTTAAAAACTCCCGCCGGGGCAAAGTTCGGGTGAACACAGCCCTGATCGGCGCTACTATCAATGACGGGCTTTCAGCTGGAGCGTGTCCCGGAATCAATGAAGACGACAACCCGGCGAGTATTTTAAGTCGATCCCGCCTGGTCTTTCTACCCCAGGATATTTTTTCATAATACAGGGGGTCGGGTTCGGGAAAAAGCGCCAGATCCTGCTCAGGGACCCAAAAATTCCACTCATCTTCCAGCACCAGCGCTCGATCCGTCCTGTCTGCGATAAGCAGAATCGGCTGATTTAAAGCTGACCTTAAACCAGCCAAGACCGGCAGTCGGACTGCTCTCGGCAATCCAACCAGGCTGGGTTTTTTTCCCGAACGGATATCGGCAACCAGCAATTGAAACGCGGGTTGTTCCTGAATTATATTTAGTAGCTCTTCCTGCATAGGGATTTTATTCGTTTGATGGGCTTTGATTATAGGTTGTCATCGCCTGATTTAAACCCAGCTCAACAAAGGCGAGAATCGCATCTGCAGCCTGGTCAAGCACAAACGGGAGTGTCTCCACTTCCTGGTCTGAGAAATTAAGCAACACATAGGAACTGACTGACATCCGGCCCGGGGGACGATTGATACCAATCCGCAGACGGGGGAAATCCTTGGTTCCTAATTCTTTGATGATAGACCGAACACCTTTTTGTCCTGCATCACCGCCATTCGGCCGCATCCTTAAGGTTTGGAACGGCAAATCAACATCATCATAAACGACCAGCAAGTTTTCTAAAGGCAGTTTATAAAACCGGATAAATGAGGCTGCCGCTTTCCCTGATAAGTTCATAAAGGTCTGGGGTTTAATGAGAATAATCCGCTGGCCTTTGTATCTTACCGCGGTCATTAACGCATTCATTTTCATCTTTGAAAAAGATGTATCCATTTTCCCGGCTAATTGGTCAAGGACCATGAAGCCGATATTATGGCGGTTGTTTCGATATTCTCGTCCGGGATTACCCAATCCGACGATTAAGAAAGGTTTTTTTCTTCCAATCATAGTTAGATTCAATCACCTGACATCTTTTTTAACTACCAGGTAGATCGCGCCAATCAGAAATGCACCCAAAACCAGGATCCCGGTGATACTCAACACCCGGTACAGGTCATTCGATTCCAGCACTGCCGGGTTATCTGGCAGAGGTGTGGGAGTCTCTTGGGCTGATGACCTCCGGGTGGGGGTGACGATGTTATCCACGTCCTCCTGGATGCCCGCAGGGGCAGGTGTGGAGGTTTCTATCGGGGAGTGATTGCGAACCCGTAAATTCGGAATCAGCTCAAAAATGGTTGCCTTTCCCTCATACTCTGCGACCAACCTCAAATTATAATTCCCGTCAGTAATCTGGGTAGTATCCCATTCCACTTTAACTGAAGTTTGGGAACCTTCTTCAGCTTCCGGCATGATATCGGCAATAAAAAACCAGGTTTCTGGGCCATCCGCGGCATAGCTGAATGATAATTTCCCAGAGGTAAATCCTTCCCCTCTGATTTTTCCCTCAATGGTTTCAATTCCCTGCAAAGCCTGTCCTTCCCGGGGACTCTGGATAAAGATGCTAGGAGAAATCGTTGGAGCCTGGGCAGCGGCCGGCTGAGCCTGATGAAACACACTCATCACCAGAAGAGGAATGAATACCAAGGAAAGCCAGGCCAATCTTTTCACGCCTTGAGTGTAGCACGGGGTGGGTTAATGGTCAACGAATTTCTAGCAGGTAAGTTGCTGGAGAGACCTCCGAGGTCCTTTTGACCTCGGAGGTTGTATTTACCTCGGGGATTTTATGTCAAAAGGACAACTCATCTCCCTTTTGTTTTAGCCGAAAGTGTCCTTGCTAAAAACTCCCAGAGCCCTTCAATTTCCATCTCGGTTTCCCTCGATGTCCACTCAAGACAGGCGTAGTCGAAGGGCACAGGAGTACTAGAGAGACTTCCGAGGTCCAAAGGACCTCGGAGGTTGTATTTACCTCGGGGGTTGTTATTACCGGGCTTTAGCCACCGAGAGGAAATTAGATTTCCCTTTACAAAATCCCTCTGACTCGCCAGCTCCTAACCTTCACTTCAGGGCAGCTGACGTTTGTGTAAGGCACTCCAGACATATTCTTGAACTATCAAAAATTATGGTAAACTCAAGAGAGAGTTGGACTTGCAGAAATCAAGGAGAATCTGATATGGCGATTTCAAAAGCTGAGGAGATGGTCAAGCGCTTGCGCGAGATGCAGGCTGCAACACCAGAGATTGAGGCTTCAGCAGTCGTTTCAGTAGATGGACTTACTATAGCATCAGCGCTACCGAGAGACATTGAAGAGGACCGGGTGTCCGCAATGTCTGCTGCCATGTTGAGTTTAGGCGACCGGATTGCGTCAGAATTAAACAGAGGAACCCTGGACCAGGTTTATATTCACGGTGAAGATGGTTATGTTATCCTCTCGGCAGTTGGTGATGAAGCCGTGTTAACAGCCCTCGCCAAAGAGAAAGCAAAATTAGGTTTGGTCTTCCTGGAAATGCGCCGGGCAGCTGAAGATCTCAGTCAATTTCTCGAGTGATTGACATCACATCCTACCAAGAGCAATTTCGCGGGGAGGTCTGGAATACCAGGTCCTCCCTTCTTCTTTTAAGGAAGAAAAACAAAGTAACAAAAACTCCAAAAAAATCACCTGCACAGGGTTAATCCAAAGGGCAATATGAAAACAAAGTTTATTTTTCTAACCGGTGGTGTACTAAGTTCAGTGGGGAAAGGTGTAACCGCCGCGGCGCTGGGCAGACTGCTGAAAGAACGGGGGTTTAAAGTAGCAATTCAAAAACTGGATCCTTACATAAACGTCGATCCCGGCACAATGAGCCCCTACCAGCACGGTGAAGTTTATGTGCTGGATGACGGTGCAGAAACAGATCTTGATCTTGGGCATTATGAACGATTTATCGATACCAGTCTCAACCAGGTTTGCAATGTCACAACCGGCCAGGTATACGAAGAAGTGATCATGAGGGAAAGGCGAGGGGACTACCTGGGCGGAACAATTCAGGTTATTCCCCACATTACCAATGTAATCAAACAAAGGATCTTCATGGTTCCAAAAACTACCGGGGCTGAAGTTGTCCTGGTGGAAGTGGGTGGGACAGTGGGTGATATTGAGTCTCTGCCCTTCCTGGAAGCTTTCCGGCAGATGAGATATGATCTCGGCCGGAAAAACAGCTTCTATATTCATGTCACCTGGCTTCCCCATATCGGCGCGACAGGGGAATTAAAAACCAAACCCACTCAGCATTCCGTCCGGGAATTACGGTCAATAGGTATCTCTCCGGATATGATTATTGCCCGCTCGGACTATCCGGTAGAGGAAGAGCTCCTGGATAAAATTTCTCGCTTCTGTGATGTGGAGAAAAAAGCGGTGATCCCTATGGAAACCACCGACACTCTCTATAACATTCCTCTAATGCTTGAAGATGCCTCTGTAGGAGAATTCATCACCCAAAAAATGAAGATAAAAGAACGCCAAAGTCCCTCCTGGGATGCCTGGCGGGAAATGGTTTCCAACCTGCGGAAACAGAAACCAATCGTCAATATAGCTGTGGTTGGAAAATATGTGGAACTGCAGGATGCTTATATGAGCGTCCGGGAAGCGCTGCAGCACGCCGGTTTGGCAAATGGAGTGGATGTTGAGATCACCTGGATTCATTCCGCAAAACTGGAGAAGGAAATTGATATTTCCGTTCTTGGGGATGTAGACGGCATTCTGGTGCCGGGCGGTTTTGGTGAGCGGGGAACTGAAGGGAAAATCAAAGCCATTAAGTACGCCAGGGAAAATAAAGTGCCTTGCCTGGGTCTCTGCCTGGGAATGCAGCTGATGGTGGCTGAATTAGCCAGACACCATTTCAATGAGGAAGGCGCAAACTCCACTGAATTTAACCCCTCAACTACTCATCCCGTGATTGATTTAATGCCTGACCAGCGGGACATTACCGATAAAGGCGGCACAATGCGATTGGGTTTATATCCCTGCCAATTGCAGCCGGATACACTCGCTGCCGAGGCATATCAAACTGATTTAGTCCAGGAACGGCACCGGCACCGCTTTGAGTTTAACAATGCCTACCGGGATGAACTGGGAGAAGCGGGAATGGTCTTTTCAGGACTTTCCCCAGACGGCAGACTGGTCGAAATTGCAGAGCTGAGGGATCACCCGTTTATGCTCGGAACTCAATTCCATCCAGAATTTTTATCCCGGCCTTACCGGGCTCATCCGCTTTTTGCAGCTTTCCTGCAAGCAGTTGTCGAGTATTCTAACAAAGTCTCACCAGATTGAAGATTTGGCATTTATTGTTCCTGCCTGATAGACTACAATAGGCGATGGAATATTAGAAAAATATTTGGAGAAAATCATGTACACAAAAATTGAGTCAATCAAAGGCCGGCAAATCCTGGATTCCAGGGGTAACCCCACGGTTGAAGTGGATGTTCAGCTGGTGGATGGCAGCCTGGGTCGGGCTGCGGTTCCCTCCGGAGCTTCAACAGGCATTCACGAAGCTCTTGAGCTGCGGGATGGAGACAAGAAAAAATTCGGCGGAAAGAGCGTTTTTAATGCAGTAAACAATGTAAATAGCAAAATTTATGATGCGCTGGTTGGAGAAGATGCAACCCGTCAAAAAGAGATAGATGAAATTCTATTGGAACTGGATGGGACCGCAAATAAATCCAAACTTGGCGCAAATGCCATCCTGGGAACAAGCATGGCTGTTGCAAAAGCCGCTGCTTCCTCCCTGGAACTCCCCCTCTACCAGTATATCGGCGGGATTTACGCGCATGTCCTTCCTTCTCCGATGATGAATATCCTCAATGGCGGAGAACATACGGATTGGCAGTCCACGGATGCCCAGGAATTTATGATCATGCCGCTGGGAGCGCCCACATACTCCGAAGCGCTGCGTTGGGGAAGCGAAATTTACCATACTTTAAAATCGGTTCTTAAGGGACACGGTTATGCCACCCTGGTAGGTGATGAAGGCGGTTATGCCCCTGCCCTGAGTTCCAATGCTGAAGCTGTGGAAATCATCCTGGAAGCGATCGAAAAGGCAGGCTACAAAGCCGGCGAGCAAATCGCAATTGCTTTGGATCCGGCAGCTTCTGAATTTTATGAAGAAGATACCGGGCTGTACAATCTGCGAACTGAAGGCAAAAAGCTTTCCAGCGCTGAAATGGTTGCCTTCTGGAAGGATTGGGTGGAAAAATACCCCATCGTTTCCATTGAAGACGGTCTGGCCCAGGATGACTGGGACGGCTGGAAACTCATGACTGATGAATTAGGCGACAAAATCCAGATCGTGGGCGATGACCTGCTGGTTACAAACCCCGATCGGGTCCGCAAGGGCATTAAAGAAGGTGCCTGCAATTCCTTGCTGGTTAAAGTGAATCAAATCGGCAGCCTGACAGAAACCATCGAATCGGTAGAGACCTGCCACCGGGCCGGCTGGACAGCAGTCACTTCCCACAGGTCAGGTGAAACCGAGGACAGCACTATCTCAGACCTGGCAGTTGCCCTCAATACAGGACAAATTAAGACCGGAGCGCCCGCCCGCTCAGATCGGGTGGCGAAATACAATCAGCTTTTACGCATTGAAGAAGAGCTGGGCAATATGGCGGAATACGCAGGTTGGAAACCCTTCCGCAAATAATTAGTTGAGCACTAGCAGGAAGGGGTATCTTTGAAGGATATCGCTTCCTGTCCCTTAAATTATAAGATCCGTAATCCTCAAAGGGTTACGGATCTCTGTTTTCAGCAAGGGATTAATAGATTTACAACGCGTTAATCAGATCCTCATCAGACAAATCATCCAGCTCTTCCCCGTCACCTGAATGATCCAGATCATCCACTTCGTCTAATTCGACCACATCGTTTACTTCATCCTCTTCTATCACATCGTCTACTTCTTCCAATTCATTAATTTCTACCGACTGGATTGCCTCTTTGATTGAAATATCTTCCCTTCGTTTTCCAGGCTCCGGTGTAGCACAGTAGGGACATAAACTCCAGGAAAGTTTCAGCAATCGATCGCAAGCATGACAATTCTTCATCAACTTGGTGTGGCAGTTTGGGCAGACGATCCAATCCTCAGCAGTGTGCCGTCCGCAGCCAGGACAGGCTGATCGCTCTTCAATAGCCTGCAGCAAGGCTTCTTCCTCGAGCATATGCTGATATTCCTCTTCCATCGTTTGCGGCGGGCGCAAGATTAAATAAACCACAATCCCGGGTAAAAACAGCACAGCCACAACCAGGACTGCCAGGATTCTCACCAGGGGATCTTTGACCCGGGATCGGATATCCCGATAGGTCCAGACTAGCAAACTGAGCCAGAAAGAGGCAATGAAAGCTCCCCCCCAGGCAGCAGCAATCAGCAAAAAATTATTAAGAGATGAAGGGTCAAATACCATCAAAGAACTCCTCGACCAAAATTATACCTTATTTAAAGATACGGCATACCGGGAGAGGATTCAACAAATTGGAAATGGCTCTTGCTCTTTCTGTTTTTCTCCGGTATAAAAAAGGAAAGCGGGGTTAATAAGAGGAGGATGAAATGGAGCGGGGAAAACCATCCTATAAAATCAAGGACCTGGACCACAGCGAACGACCAAGGGAAAGATTGGCAAATTTAGGCGCTCACGTATTGAGCACAGCCGAATTATTGGCAATCTTGCTGCGGGTGGGTGTTGAAGGAGAAAATGCTATCCAGGTTGGCCAACGATTGCTGCAGGACTTTAATGGCTTGACCGGTCTGCAGCGGGCAACCTATACTGAAATCTGCGCCCAACACGGCATCGGGACCGCAAAAGCAGCTCAAATTAAAGCTGCCATTGACCTGGGAAGACGTCTTTCCGCCCAATCTCCCGAAGACCGGCCAATCATTCACAGCCCGGAAGATGCGGCTGACCTGGTTCAATACGAGATGAGCACATTGGAACAGGAACAGCTGCGGGTGATTCTGCTTAATACCAGAAATCATGTCCTGGCGATAAAAACTATTTACCAGGGATCTTTAAACTCTTCCCAGGTCAGGATAGGTGAATTATTTAGACCTGCCATCAGGGAGAATGCTGCCGCAATTATTGTCATTCACAACCATCCCAGCGGCGATCCCTCACCCAGCCCGGATGATGTGGCGATCACCAAGGCCATGGTTAAAGCCGGGAATCTATTGGATATCCAGGTACTTGATCATCTCATAATTGGACAGGGACGATTTATTTCATTAAACAGAAGGGGATTGGGTTTTTCAGAAAGTTAAAGGGTTGATCGAACTAAAAAACCACGGAATTCGCCAGTATTTTCCAGCCAGTGTTCTTTCACTTCAGTGACAGTTGAGGATCTGGATCCTCTTTGTAAAGCGCGGAGCAATTCGGATAGCTTTTCTTTTTTCCCCTCGGCAACTATCTCAACAGACCCATCCCGGCGATTTCTCACCCACCCGTTTAACCCGATCTCACCGGCAGCTCCCAGCACATAATAACGGAATCCAACCCCCTGCACCCGTCCGATTACCCGGGCATGCAGCCGTTGGTCCTGGATCTCATTCATTTTCATCCCATTCCTGTTCAATTTCGCTGCCCTGGAATTTACCAAAAATGAACACCCCAAGAAATATTAAGAGGAGTAGCAGAAACCCGCTGAGGACAAAAATATACGTCAAATATCTTCCCCTGGAAAACACATCCAGTTTCCAATCGTTTTCCAGTTCCTCCAGGGTAATTCCGAGAGCAACTTCCACCCCCCGCTCGCAGCTGACCCCTTGATCATAGGCAAATATCATCGCCTGGATCCCTGTCACGCCGTATTCCCGTTGAATATAATCCAGCAGTGAATTCGATTGAGCATAGGAAAGAAGAGCCAGATCCGTATCAACAGGAAAGGCTATACAAAGATGGGCAAACGGAATCAATCCCCTCTCCCCTTCTGCTTTTTCGAGGGCCAAATCATAATCCGGGTGGGAAAAGGCTTCCATCTGGGAAGCAAGACCTTCATTAAACCAGGCAGGAAGATATTGATACTCATTGCCCATAAACCGGTAAAGCAGAATATGGGTAATCTCATGCGGGATTAATCGCTGAATTTCCAGGGATTGATCTACTCCCGGAGGCAGGGATACAACAATTGAACCCAACCTGGGATCCGCATGTCCACCTACCCAGGTCTGTCCAACGCTGGCCAGTGTAGACTGTAATTCTTCTTCGCTGCTGTAGATAAAAATAACAATCGGCTTATTTTCAGCGGGCTGTTGGAGCAGCTCCAGAACCTGGTCCAATCCACTTACAGCAGCATCCCGCACTTCTTGAGCCAGGATAATTTCACCCTCATACCAATAAATATTAAACGGTTCTTCAATCAGTTCCTGCCAATTATAGCGATTATCCAGATAAGTAAAGAAATAACCAGGGGTTTCTACGCTCTCTCCATTTTCCAGGGTGAGATGGTAGGAATAGGTGATATTAGAAAACGCTGGCAGCGGCCGCTGTGCCAGGTCATACACAAATTGAGCTTGACCCGGCGAGATGAATAGAACCTCACCAACAAAAGAGGGTATACCCGGAGCCTGCAGCACCAACGTGATCTGGCTCACCGGCACTTCACTTTCAATCTCAATCTGGAAGATCAGTTCTCCGCCGAAAGTATATTCAACACTTTCATCCAGTATCTCAACGCCATCTCCTGCCTGAACAGAGAGCGGGGTAGTTATTATCAAAAACAGGATTAAGAGAATCAGAGTTCTTTTCATGTGTAAAGAGGCAAGGTTTTATTTTATTCGACCGCAGGTACCTGCGCTTATTCTCAGGGATTTGAGTTTATTTACTCCAACCAGTGATCATCATCCAATTCAAAATTATCCAGCTCAAAATCGTCCTGGTCATAATCATCCTGGGTGTAATCATAATCATCCAGAATATATTTTTCCTGGTCTGAGAAAGGCATATCAAACATGGACAGATTCACACCCTCTTCCAAAAAATCGAGCCGTTCCAGAGCTTGCTGGATGAGTTCAACTTCATCATCGCTGACTTCGCCATCGAGCAGTTGATGGATTGCAGGACCAGCGTCTTCTCCCCCAATTTGGGACAGTGCCCAGATTGAAACCCCGCGGATTTCAGGAAGATCATCAAGCAGATCCAGGATAACCGGGACTGCATCTTCCAGGATCAATTCCCCACAGGCGCGAACGGCTTCCAGCCGGACTTTAGGAGAAGTGTGCTGTAATTTATCAAACACCTTTTCACTATACTGGTGGTCAAAAGACCGGCCCATGGCAAAAACCGCGCTGGCGATCCAATCCTCACTGGCGTTATCGTATGCCTCAAGGATATGTTTACTTACTTCAGGCCGGGAAGAATAGCTGAGAGCTTCCAATGCCCGGTGTTGAATCTGGGAAGGTTGATCGCTTACCAGGATTTGCAGTAATTTATCTTCTATTTGATCTTTAATTTCCGCATTGATTTTATCCAGCTCCCCCCGATAAATATACTTTCCCAAAACAGAGGCGGTCACTGCCCGGACGTCAACACTATCCTCTTCTTCCAGAATGGATAAAAAGAAGGGGATAAGATCATCGGTATCAAATATTTCAATAGCCCGGATTGCAAAGAAACGCACCTGGTCATCCAAATCCTTAAGCCCGATACGAAAGATCGGTTCAAAAGTCAGCAGGGAATTGGTGTCTGTCAGCTGTTCCAGGTCATCAATTAACGCTCTGCGGCGCTCAACATTCACATTTTCCCAGATACCTGCTAGCTGAGAAAGATTTTCCGGATTGATATCAGATAACCGATAAAGAAGAAGAGGATCAAGAATCTGATCTTCATCGAGCAAGGCCGTCAAGACCTCGTCAAAAGGGATATCTTCCAGGGGAGAAAAAAGCGGCTCTTCCATTAGGGTAATTGTATAGGTGAAGTGAAATCCAGGATATTAAAGTAGATTAACAGCAGCAAAACACTAATAAAACCTACCGCGTTTACGGCATTCTGAACTTTCTGGGAAACCCGTTTGCCGAAAATCAACTCAGGCAGCACAAATAATATTCTGCCTCCATCCAGGGCAGGAATAGGCAGCAAGTTTAATATACCAAGTGATATGGTAATCGACACCACAAATAACAGCACATTAATCGTTGGAGATGTTCCAGGCAGCAACTGCTGCTCCTTGGCTCCTTCGTAGATATCATACATACCTTTGTAGCCAACCGGACGACCGGCTGCTTCCCCTGTGCCCCTGATCAGTTGTCCCGGCAATCTCATCACGGCTAGGCTATGTTGACCTGTTGCGGAAATACCCAGCGGAAGAGCCTGGAACCAGCTAATCTCCCTGACCGGGCTGGTCATGACGATCCCAATAGCGCCTTGATTTTCAGGAGGATTTTCTCTGGGTACCAGGTTTATCAAGTCAATATTACCGTCGCGCTGGTATTCAATTTGAATTTCCTCACCCAGGTGGGCATAAATTTCAGCTCTCAGGGCTTCATAACTGTCCGCCTCATATTCATTAATGCTGAGGATTTGATCTCCAGGTAAAAGACCAGCTTCCTGGGCAGGTGAATTCTGAGCGATTTCCTGGACCTCGATAACGCTCATATCAGGAACACCCAGCTGACTGAACACTATCGAATAGATCACCACAGCTGCCAGCAGATTCATTATTGGTCCTGCCAGGTACACACCTATCCGTACCAGCGGTTTTGAAGCAGCTAGGCCGCCTTCAATTTCTGGTTGGCTTTCACCAAGGGGTTTTACAAAGCCACCCAGGGGGATCCAATTCAGGGTATATTCTGTGCCCCGGAATTCAAACAATTTGGCAATCCTGGGCGGAAAACCAATCCCAAACTCCTCAACTTTCACACCAAAGATAAGGCAGGCTAAAAAGTGTCCTACCTCATGCAGGATTATCAGGGAAGCCAAGACACCAATAAACTGTAAAATGTTAATAATCATAAGGTTTTCCGTTAAATCTTTACTACTGTTTATACTTCATATTGCCAATAAATAAACTGTTCTTTGTCAGGTATAAAATTATACCCCAGGGAAATCCGGTTCGAGAAGATGGGTAGGACCGCCCGGCGTGCATTCTAATATAGATTTAACACCTGGGAAGGAACCCAATTCTCTCTTAACTTTATCTGCCTCTTTAGCGGGACAGATGAGATGAACATTAGGACCAGCATCAATTGTATAACAAACCGGTAAACCTTGCCTTCGCCAAATTTGCACCGCTCGCATTACTTCCAAAGTGCCTGGCAGCCAGTAATACAAAGGAGGATCTGAAGTCATCATCACTGCATGCATCAAATTGCAATCTTGTTCTACGATGTCAGCAAAGACCGTGAAATCTCTCTCCAGCAGGGCTTTCCGGCAGATTTCCAACCGCCGGTTTGCATCCTTTACCCTGGCTCCCTGGATAGGAGATTTATCAGCCATTGTGTGACCTAAAGAAGATCCGGTTTCCTTATGTTCCTTACTGATCAGAGCAATTAAATCTACCAGGTCCCAATGATCTGCACCAGCAATTGAATAAGCGTAGGAAGAGTCATGATCTGTGCCTGCTTGCCACTCTACGTAACCTTCTGGTATCGATCGGCTGGCGGAACCTGATCCGGTTCTGGCTAGCCGGGAAAGTTCTCTCTCCGATAAACTCAATCCGGCAGCGCTGCTGGCTGCGCAGCTCAAGGCAGCGAAGGCGGAAGCGGAGGAAGCAATCCCGGCCCCGGTGGGAAAGTTATTTTCACTTTCTACACTGGCAAAGGTGTTAAATTCAACTATATTCCTGATCCGGTTCAACATTTTACTCACTCTCTGTAAAGCAGCCCCCTCTTCGGGAATCCCGTTCAAGATTAATTGGTCCCCTGCTAAAGAGGGATCAAAACTAACCCTGGTGCGCGTTTCCAATTCCTTTAAATTCATTGAGAGAGAACTGTTAGCCGGAATCCTTAAATCCTGATCTTTATTCCCCCAGTATTTAATAAAGGCAATATTCGGATGAGCCAGTGCGGAAGCGGTTGAAATCATATGATTCTCTTTGAAACATAAAGAATAAGATAAATTTTACTCAGCAAGCAAATAAAGAGTTGGGAATAAACAGCTTACATCGCCCTGCCATGACTGATTAAACTCCAGTGGGGTTGTGGCATTGATCAGGATGTGACCTGAGAAACCCTCCAGGAATCTCTGCAGCAGTTCATTTTGGCCAGGCAAAGGCAGCTGACCGCATAATTCCTGTATATAACGGGCTTGATTTTCCTGAACCACTACCCGGTTATCCACGCTGTAGGTCAAGCCGGTAACCGCAACGGGGTCCAATTGGTAAAAATCCGGATTTGTTTCCTGAAGGATCAAACCGATTTCCACTAACGCTGCCTGATCAAGTAAAAATATATACTTCCAGGAAAGATTCCGGTCTCTGAGAATGGTCAGGAATTTTTCTGAGGGCTGGGTGGGTTCATCCATCCAGAACGCTCCCCGCAAATTAATATCCCGCTGGATGCCGTCTTCTGCCTGGGAGGGAAAAATCGGGAAAAACAACTTTATCTGCTGTGCATCACCGGAGCGGCTCAACCAGACACCCTGCAGAAGTGGTTCAGGTTTTGATAAATCGTCCACATAAATCAAAAGAGTAAAGGGATCTGCGGAAGCAGGTTCTTCTTGTTGTTCTTCTAACAAAACCGGACCCCTGGTTTTTTGAGTCATCTGTGCTGGTCCCTCTCCATCAGAAAACATGGTCTGACTGGCCTTAATTCCCAGGAACAGGAACAGGCCAAAAAACAAAGTAAAAAGGACCAGCATGACTTTTGATTTCATAATCCTCACAAAAAAGGAGTAATCCACCCGTCTAAGAGGACCTCCCCCACGGGCAAAATACTTATTTTGCTCTTTTTTGTATCATACCACTTCCCGGTAATTTTTCAGGTTCCTGCTCGAGGTAAACCAGGGGAACAAGTGGAGTAATTCAACTATCCAACACCCTGGTTAAAACAAAAAATCGGGCTCGATATTCTGACTGGGTCAAAAAAACCAGTGAAAAATCAGCCCGATCGTTTATTTTTATACTTCTAGAACGTGCTTTATCTGAAATTGAAGTTTATTTTACGGCCACAGACAAAATGCCTAGAATGATCCCAAAGGGGAATCCCAAAAGAGACCAGGTCAGGTAGGGAATAGCCTCATCCTTCTGCTCCCATATCTCCCGGAGGCGGGGCAACAAATCCCGGATAAATTCCGATTCATCCATCACCCTTATATGGAAATCCCACCAGCTATACTCAATTCTTTCTAAGACCGCTTTCATACCAATATCCTCCAGGTTCATTTTGAGGTAGATAATTTCTTAACCTTGCCCTTCTCATCCACAACCGCACGGACAATCCTGTTGATTTTTTTCCCTCCGGGGCCTGAGATTTTTTTCTGGTAAACCAGCAGGGTATCAGATGATTTATCCCCTTCCCGGGGAGTAACCTTGGGCTTAACCCCTTTTAGATCGGGGTGTTTCCGGTAAACCTCCTGAGATACTTTGTCAATCAACTTTGCTTTCATGATAACCTCACTCATTGCCCTTATTCCCCATATGTAGAGTTAGCGTACGCTCTCCTGCGCATGAAGGCAGGCACATCCAGCGGATCCCTGCCCATTTCAAAACGCTGGGGGGATTCCTCTTCCTCGTTGATCACTTCTTTAACTATCTTCCTGGTGATCGGCTCAGGAATTACTCTTTCCTCTCTGGAGAAGGAAGAAAAGACATCCTCAAATGTAGTAGCTCCCAAACCAGTGACAATCAGATTCACCTGGACCTTTCCCTGGAATCTCTCGTTCTGGGTTGCGCCAAATATCAATTCCGCATCGGGAGGAATTTGCTCCTGCAGATAATTCAGCGCCTGTCCAATATCAGATAAGGTTAAATCCGCTCCGGAAGTGAAATTGACAATTAATCCGGAGGCATTGACCAGTGAAACATCTTCCAGCAGCGGATGGTAGAGAGCTTGTTTGACCGCATTGATTGCTTTTCCTTCGCCTGAAGCCTCCCCAATACTCATCAACGCACCCCCGCCTAATTCCATCATACGCTGAATATGGGCAAAGTCGACATTGATAATACCGGGTTCGGTAATCAATTCGGTAATGCTCTGCACAGCCTGTCGCAGCACGTCATCTGCCAGGTGAAATGCTTCTGACAGAGTGGCTTTCTCTGAAACCGTTTGCAGCAACCTTTCATTGGGGATAGTGATTAATGTATTGACATGCGGCTGAAGTTTTAATAAACCTTCAGCGGCATTCCTCTGGCGTCCACCAACCTCAAAAGCAAAGGGTTTGGTAACCACAGCAATGGTGGCAATCCCCATATCTTGAGCGATCTGAGCTGCCACAGGAACGGATCCGGTCCCTGTACCACCGCCCATGCCAGCAGTCAGAAATACCATGTCTGCTCCTTCTAAAGCCAGAGCGATATCACTTTTGCTTTCCAGGGCAGCCTCTTCGCCAACCCGGGGATCTCCCCCGGCGCCTAAACCGCGGGTCAACTTGGGTCCCAGTTGTAGTTTAACCGCTGCCTGGCTGAAAGCCATGGCTTGCCGGTCAGTATTGGCAATAATAAATTCCACTCCGGATAAACCAAAATGGATCATGCGGTCAACCGCATTGCTGCCTCCACCGCCCAGTCCCATCACTTTGATAACAGGGATATAAGGAGGATCTTCCCAATCTCTTAATCGCTGATCATATACTTGCTCGTTAAACATAGTGATTACTCCTCTGACTCGAACCGGGTTATCCCGGTGGGCCGCTGAATACAGGTTTCAGTTATATCGCTGCTAATAATGATGCAATTTTTGTACCATCTCCATCAATTCTCCTCACCATACAACCTTGATTTCGGAGTAAGGAGAGATCGTCTTCTGAAAAGTGTTCTTCTCCGCCCAGGACAGTGACCTGGTCAGCCTGCACGGCTTCATCCAATGAGAATCCGATAGTGGGTTGATGCCGCTTAATAAATCCCCGGGTGACATTCAAGTGCCAATCGGCAATCCCCCACTCAAAGGTCGGGAGCAGTAAATAATGGGAAAAGCGGAATTCTTCAGGGGATTTTTCAACGGTTTTTGCTTCCGCATTTAGAAAATGGTTCACAATAGGCTTAGGCGTCCCATCTTCTTGATACCAGCTGTGTTTCCCAGCGCAGCAGCTCTCTTCTGCAGCCAGCACCAGGAATGCCCCGCCGATAACCTGTTCAGGAAGAGGGTCCAAACCTTCCACTTCCTGCCTGGAAATCAGCTTGGCGCCATCCAATAAAAGTTGATTCAGATCCTGGCCTTCCGCTGCCGGACCACTAACACCCAGAAGCAGCAGGGGTAATTTCTTTTCCAGGATTGCTTCTGATAAGATTAAGTACCACTCAGCGATACGGAATCCGCGCTGATCTTCCGAACTCTCAGGGGTGAAATAAGGCTGCGCTTCAGGCCAGCTTTCCGGTCCACCGCCTCCCCAGGACAAGGGATTTTCATTCAAAGGGGCATAGGCACTGAGTATCAAACGTTCCAGCAAGGGAGCAGATGCCCGGCGTTTAATTCCATCCAGGGAACCCCGGAGGAAAATCGTATCCCAGTAATCTCCTCCTGGTTCCAGGGGAGGAAATACCGGCACCAACCCCACCATCACCGCAGCTTCAGCCAGGGGAAGAAAGCCATCCAGGAAACGCTCGGTCAGATCTGATTGCGCCCAGGACTCGGATCCCCAGTTTTCCTGCATATTGGGCCGGTCAAATAAAATGGTGTATTTAACACCCCATTTTTGATAAGTTTCAAACAATAACATCATTTCTTCCACTGCTGGCAGCTTTTCAGAATTGAGTTGAAAGTGAAGGACTGGAGTAATTTTCTCCCTTTTTAAAGTGGTGATAAAGTGTTCCGGGATTGCCCGACAGGTAGGTGCAGGCAGCACTACCCAGGATGCGCCCAGCGATTTTAATCTGGGCAGCCAGAGATTAAGATCCTTCTCTGAATAATGATCGCTATCTAGCCAATAGTGAAAACCAACTTTTTCCATAGTTTTTCTCTTCTTTCCAGGATTATTTCAGGATACTCCCTAAAAGTGCAAGGTTTATGCCAGCAGAGGGTTGGTTCAGGAAAACAGCCTATCCTGCGTCCCTGGGAAAAAAGGTTCTGGTGCTATAATGCGGAGCATGAAGAAAATCCTCATCACCGGCGCGACGGGATTTATCGGAAAAGCCCTTACCCGGCACCTCTCGGAAACGGAGTACCAGGTCCGGGTGCTGATCCATCCTTCCCGAAAATCCCCGGATTTGCCAAAAGGGATCCCGGTTGAAGCGGCAGTATCAGGGTTAAACGATCTACGCGGCCTGCGGGCCGCCATGGTTGATGTGGATATTGTTTACCACCTGGCCAGCCAGGAAGCTCTCGGCGCGAGAGGCAACCTGCTGGAAACGGATATCCAGGGCACAAAAAATTTAGTAGCAGCTGCCCAGGATGCGGATGTAGACCGTTTCTTTTTCATCAGCCATCTCGGCGCGGATCGGGCGTCGGCTTATCCAACCATGACCGCCAAAGCCATCGCCGAGGATCACATTCAAAAAAGCAGCCTGGATTACACTATTCTGCGGTCGGGAATCGTATATGGGGCCAATGACCGTTTCACCACTAACCTGGCCCGGCTGATTCGCTCTATTCCCCTGGTATTCCCCCTGCCCGGCCAGGGAGACACTCTGCTGCAGCCCTTGTGGATCGAAGATCTGGCCAACATCCTGCTCTGGTCGCTGGATAACGATGACAACCGCCGGAAAACCTATAAAATTGGCGGCCCGGAGCAGCTCAGCTTCCGGGATATTGTTATCAGCATACTGGATGTGATGGGAATTAATCGTCGTTTGGTCCCGGTCAGCATTCCCTTAATTCGTGGTGGGACCGTGTTTGCAGATTACCTATCGCTGAATATCCCCACCAATATCTTCTGGCTGGATTACCTGGCGACCAATCGCACCTGCTCCCTGAATACAGTGCCCCATGTTTTTAACCTGCTTCCCAGCCATTTTTCCAAGCGGCTGGAATACTTAAATCTTAACGATAAATAGAATCAGGACATCCCCATAACCCCAAGGTTAAGCCCATGACTCTTTATGATATTTCCCTCACCTACACTGAAGATCTGCCAACTTGGCCAGGCGATCCAACCATCCAGCTTAAGCAAATCAGCAGCATAGAAGATGGAGAAATGGCCAATGTGACTCATTTGTCGATGTGCGCCCACAGCGGTACACACGTGGATGCCCCGGATCATTTTTTAGGGAATGGAAAAACAGTAGAGAGCATCCCTTTGGAATTGATGGTTGGGCCGGCAGCAGTGGTTGAGATCCGCGTCGAAGGGACCATCACCGCCGCTGATTTAATATCGGCCCAGATACCGGCGGGAACAAAGAGAATCCTGCTCAAGACTGCCAATTCGGAGGTCTGGGCAGCCGGGAACATGGTATTCCAGGAAGATTTTATCGCTCCTGATGGGGAAGCGGCAAAGTACCTGGTAAAGCTGGGGGTAAAAGTTATCGGAGTGGATTATCTCTCGGTAGCGCCATTTACAGATCCGGAACCCACTCATAAAATCTTGCTGGAAGCGGGGGTGTTAATCATTGAAGGGTTGGATCTTTCCGGGGTAGAGCCCGGTGAGTATACTCTGTACTGTCTTCCGTTAAAGATTGGCGGAGCGGACGGCGCCCCGGCCCGGGTATTGTTGATGGATTGATCCAATTGAAATTTGACCTGCTGGGGATCGAATAGAACCTGGAATAATTTATTATCCAGCGTTAGTGAAAGATTTCTTGTCAACAGGGGTTGGGGATGCTATAATTTCGCCTACAAAACGGGCGCGTAGCTCAGTTGGTTAGAGCGCACGGTTCACATCCGTGAGGTCGATGGTTCGAGTCCATTCGCGCCCACAAGAATCCGCTCTTTATTACAAGGAGCGGATTTTCCTTACCAAAGTTCTTAATGTTATACTTCAAAACAGACCGATATCACATCATCGAGAAAAACTTTCCAACATACAAAATAGCTTTTAAGCACTATGGATTTTAGAGATGAAATTTCAGCGAAAAGTAAAAACGGCAATTAAAATATTAATCAATAATGGCATAATTGAATTATTCAATTCAATGAAAGGATTTGTGAGCAATAGGGTTGGAGGGTATCGGCCAGATGAAGCAATGATCGCTTTCAAAGCATTAATGGTTGATGCAGATACTGGGGTAATGATTGATGTTGGCGCACATTATGGGAAAACATTGGCTAAATTTGCAGAAAATAATTGGCAAGTGTTTGCATTTGAACCAGATTCTAAAAACCGCGAAAGGCTTATTTGGTCATACGGTGATCTTGAAAATGTAGTAATCGATCATCGAGCAGTATCAGATCGGAATCAAGATAAAGCCACTATATATAGGAGCAGCATATCCACCGGGTTCAGCAGCCTTTCACCTCTCCATTCAAGTCATCAACCTGGAAATGAGGTGTCAGTTATTACCTTAGAGACTTTTTTTATAGAGCAGGGATTATACGAAAAAGAAGTAAGCTTTATTAAGATTGATACGGAAGGATACGATCTCCACGTTCTTAAAGGTATTCCTTGGACCAAAGTATCACCAAAGTTGATATTATGTGAATTTGGAGATATTAAAACTTCCACACTTGGGTATACTTTTCACGATTTGGCTAATTATCTTATTGACCAGGGCTATAAACTTATTGTTTCAGAATGGTATCCATTAAAGGATTACGGTATCCCGGCCGACTGGAACCGTTTTTGCACCTATCCTTGCAAACTGAAATATCCAAAATCTTGGGGAAATATCTTTGCAACAAATGATGCTAATCTCTATCAATCTTTGTTGGAGATATGCATTATTAATCACTGATGGTAAAAATACTACATCGTAAAAAATATCAGAAGCTAAATGTTAAAGTGGTGGTCCAATATATTCCGATTTGAAATAGAGATACTCCGTGCAAAAAGGAAATCAAATTTCCAAGATAGAATGGCTCAAATAGCGGCTAGACCTCAATCGGGCAACTTTGTTGCTTGGTTTGTATGGACCAACGATCTCGGGAGTTGTTCAAACTTATCATCATCTCTTTGAGTCCTATGTCAATAAAAACTTCATTGGGCTGCACTCATTCATATTACAGTCAATTTTTGATATAGGCTATGTTGGACTACTGTTGGCCTTGATAATGATATTTACAATGATCAAAGCCGCGGCAAAAATTCTTCAAACCACAGACAATAAAACTGAACCAATGATGGCTATTGGCCTTTTGATATATGCTTTACTGTTAGGTAGTGTTTCCGTAATTCCTGGTATTTATATCCACGAACTTTTCTATTTCTCTTGATCTGTATTTCTCTGATTTAGATTTCTCGTGAGTTAATGATCCATATCTAGTGGTTACAATCAACAACATATACGGCGGTTATTGAGCAAGGGTATATTCAGGATGAAGAAAATCAGACAAGACGGAATTCGTGTGACTTCGCTGATACTTACAAACGAATCACGTCCCCACAAAACTCACAAGTAATACTCTCCATCCCGCGCAGCACAACCTGATTGATCGCTCCGCCGCAGGATGGGCATTTCGTTGGCGCATCCTTGACTTTTTTGGCAGTAGCCTCATCAATGGCAATGGCTCTTGTCCCGTCAAATTCCTTCCCTTTGGCACGTTTAAGCAGAGCTTTCCATTCGTCGCCGCTTTGCCAGATATGTATATGCAAGAGGTCAAAGGGCACGCCGCTGCCAAAGCGCACCTCGATATAATCATCTTTATTCAAAAAACCATCTTTGCGGGCCTTTGTTTCCTCGATCAGTGCCAGGGGGGCTTCCCAGAGCAAGTCCTGCACTAACTTTTTCTCCGTTGCCACAAAAAGCACCTTCTTCGTCGTCACCTTTTCCTTCTGCTCAAAAAGGATTCGCTGGTCAGTCAGATACAGCACTCCCTCAGGGTCATTTTTGGTCTGCTTTCCACCCTTCGCCCAAACCGCCTTAACCGCCATGATCCCTGATTCAGTTGCCAGCAGCTCAAAGCTCGCCTCGCTGAGTTCAGTCAGCATCCATTCCAGTTTTGTGAGATGGTTCTTTACTTTTTGAACGTCGCTGCTAAATTGATCGTATCCGCCGCGGATGCTTCGCTCCGCTGCCTCGACGCGGCCTTCCAGAGATTCCACCTGCGCCTTGAGCTTGCTCAGGCGCGGCTGCAGGGCTGCCGGCGCCCCGCTTTCTCCCGCCAATCCCGCGATCTGCGCCTCCAAAGGATGTAAGGATCGCTCCATGATACTCGCTTCTTTTTCAATTTGCGCTTCTAGGTTGGGCACGATCCCGGCCCATTCTTTTTCAAAATCTGCCGCCGTCTCTTCCAGCTCTTTCTCGAAAGCGTACCCCCGTTCACGCAGGGATTCAATCCGCCGATCCATCCCGTTGACAGATGTACCCAAATCCTCCAGGCCATCCCGGATGTCCGTCAACCGCACCGAAGTTTGCAAATCCCGCGAAGAAGATTGCAGGCTTTGAATATCACTTTTTACTTGTTCGGCAAGGCTTTGATTTGACATGAGATCTCCTTCTGCAGGTGAATGGATGGCTCTATTCTAACTGATTTTCCCCATTGCCGAAACCTGGAAAACCCTCTTTTGGGATACTTCGCAATGAAACGAAGGGGAAATCCCCACAATGCTGCCTCAGAAATAAGCGCAGTACTTAAATAAACGACCATGATGAAGAAAATCGCCTGCCGTGCGCTTGCAGTCCTGAACGTTTTCTGTTTAATGATGAACACTCAGTTCAAAACTATTGACCATCTATTTGCTTCAAGGGGGACCTGCTCCGAATTTCCCAACGGGTATGTTATGATTAAAAGTGAACTACAAACGCCTATTGTTCAATAAGGATGGGTAAATATGGGTGACAAAGGAAAAAGAGATAAGGGCAAACGAGAAACAAAAAAGAAAGCAAAACTAACCATTAAAGAAAAGCGTAAACAGAAAAAGGAAAAAGGATTAACTGGTTCATAACCTTCGGGTTTGTGACAGTATGAGATTCTTCGCCTCTTCTGCGTTTAGGCAAAGAATCTCATAAGTCCCAGGACGTGTCTAACTCAAGGCACCCTTTCGATAAAGCGCTCTTCGATTCCTTCCTTTGGTCGCAGGACAAGCAGGATAAAATCAGGATGTAAAACAAGCGAATCTGCTGCCTTATTTTTCTAAACTAACTACTAAATACTGATCACTTATCACATACCCAATCATTTCCCTCTATCAACGCGCCTGGCATCCCCTGCACACATTCAAACGATTGAAAATTCATAAGTTGAAAATTTATCGTTCCAACCTGCCAACGTTCAACTCTCTTTCCCTATGCTATACTCAGATTAGGCGCTGTTCCCTGAGAAGCCAAACCAGAAGAATAGTGATGCTACTTCCTTTGGACAGGGCTGATCAGCTGATTATCCACCTGTAGAGAATCTTCTACCTGTACTCATGGTTCTGAGCACCCTCCCCTCTTGGTTTTATCCTTTGGTTTTTGGTTATCCAAAAAGGAGTCAGTAAATCGATGCATATCTATCATGGAAAAATAATTTCATTAGATGCCGATAATAATATTTATAATTACCTTGTTGAAGAGCAAGGACGAATTATCTATTTAGGAGATTCCTTACCTCCAGAATATGAAACACATAGTTCAGTAACAGAATTAGGGGATCGTGTATTATTGCCGTCTTTTGGGGATGGGCACCTGCACTTCTCCAGCTGGGCCTTGTTCGCAGTCTCCTATTTTGATGTCCGGGAAGCAAGAGATATTCAAGGAATCAAAGAGATTATTCATGATTACCTCTCCCAGAAGGATAAATTAAAAACGGTTATCGCCTACGGAGTGTCTAAACACAGTGTAAAGGAAAAACGGTTGATCTCCCGGGCAGAACTGGATGAAGCCTGTCCTGATATTCCATTGGTTATTTTTTGTTATGATGGGCACTCAGGTGTTTTTAATACCAAAATGTTGGAAAAGTTTCCCGACGAGGTCAAAAATCTTCCAGGTTTTCAGGAGGAAAAAGGCCACATGTTTAATGAGGCCTATTTTGCTGGGGTTGATTTCGCGACCTCTATGGTCCCTCCCCTGGATCTCGTAAAAAGCATTCTAGGAGCTTATGACCTCCTGGCTGAAAAAGGGATTGGATTAATCCACGTAACAGAAGGAATCGGATTTCCCAATGATTTGGACATCACACTTGTTAGTTTAATTGCCAGAGCCCGAAGCAAGAAAAATCAGTTTCAAACCCGACTGTTCTTTCAAACCATGGAAGTGGAAAAAGCCCTCAAGCGTAAACTTCCCCGCATTGGTGGATGTTTTGCCACAGCTCTTGATGGATGCTTCGCTGCCTGTGATGCAGCGTTACATGAACCTTATAGTAATGACCCGAATAATAAAGGCATTCTTTTCCAAACTGAAGAAGAGGTGTTTGAATTTACCAAAAAAGCGAACCGGGCTGGCTTGCAGATTGAAATGCATGTTATCGGGGACGCGGCTGTTTCCCGGGCAGTCAAGGCGCTTGAAGCCGCCTTGCTGGATTATCCCCGGGAAGATCATCGGCACACACTAATTCATGCTTGCCTGATTCCTCCCGATGATTTGAAAAAAATCGCCAAGTTAGGAATTGGAATTACGGTTCAACCCGGATTTTTAATCAGCCCCCTGGAGCCCATAGAATACTTAAATGAAATCCTCGGATCACGGGTCAAAACAAGTTCTCCGCTGAAATCAATTTTAGAAGCAGGAATACATCTCAGCGGTGGATCAGATGCTCCAGTGACTCATCCTGACCCAATTGAGGGAATCTATGGAGCTTGTAATCATCCTTATGACCCAGATCAATCGGTTTCGATTGTAGATGCTCTAAAAATGTATACCTACGAAATAGCCTGGACTGGCTTTGATGAAAAAGAACGAGGGAGCCTGGAAGAAGGGAAAATAGCAGATATGGTAATTTTGAACCAGGATCCTCTGCTGCTTGATCCCAAAGATCTGCTTTCATTAAAAGTAGAAAAGTTGTTTTTAAAGGGAGAAGAATACCAATCCGGTATGGAGCTGGGGGGAATGCTCTGGAACAGTTTTACCGGCAGCAAGGAGAAGATTTAGAAGCGAAAAGTCTTTGAACTTAGAGATCATTGGATTTTATACCCTAACCCGCAGGTTAAGGTTCGAGTTCAACAATGCCCAAGAAAGACACCTGGAAAGTATGTTTTTCCAACAAAGAAAGGAGGAAAGATGTTAAAGCAGCCGGACCGAATTGTTATCTATCCCCAAAAGGACAGTAAGCCCGATTACCTGCTTTGTTGGATTCCACCGGGTAATTTCGCCCTTGTTTCGGGAGGAAATGCGGAAACTGAATCTGAATTGAAAGAATATTATCCGACTGGAATCGAAACCGAATTTAGCCAGGATGGTTTTGATGAATTCGGCATTTCTATACCTTATGATCTTGATGCGCTTCGCGAAGCATATCTGGAGCTAAGTAAAGCTGGAATGTTTGCTGAGGTCGATTTTGTCGATCTTAAAAAACTTCAAAAGTACGTTGCGGAAAAAGATGACAACAATATCCAGGAATTAGTTGAAAAACTCTCTGAAAAAGACATTGAGTTGGAAGAAGTAAAGCAAGAACCGGTATTGGGAAAATTATTGGAAGAACCCAAGAGTACAGGAAGAGAGGATCCAGGAAAAGCTTTCCAAAGATTGTCAGGAAATCTTGAACCAAAGGACATATAAGCACCAGGAGAATTTAATATGCCGCTAAATTCGCAAGGAAAATTAATCATTTACTGTTTGAATGTTGGGCAGGGTGATACGACAATAATTATCACCCCGAAAAACCATTTAATTATCATCGATGCAATTAGAGCGAAAAAAATAGAAAATCTTCTCGACCAGATAGGTTTCGAAGAGGATCAGAAAATTGATCACCTGGTTGTTTCACATCCTCATAATGATCATTACAGCGGCGTGAATCGATTAATAAAGAAATATGGAGCCAAGGAAGTCACATTTAGCTCTTTGCGTCGGTACGAACAAAGGGTTCCTGGTTATGTAGGGATTATAAATACCGCGGCTGAAGATAACATTCCAATGAATTTTCTGTCCGGCTATAAACAAATGAACCCTGATGCTTCGCCCTTTTTGGATCCCAAAACTTTTGGACTTGAATTATTGGGGCCATCAAACCAGTTTATTGAAGATCTCTACCAATCTGGAAAGCTTGAAGTAAACCATTACTCCATTGTTGCCCGATTGGTTTGGGGAAAATTCAGAATGATAATTGCTGGAGATGCACAAATGGAGAACTGGGCTCATTTCGATAGAGAGAAAATGCTGGAAGATCCCTGCACTGTATTGAGATCTGCGCATCACGGGAGCGCGAATGGCACCCAATTTGAGAGAATAGCCCGATTAAACCCCAGGGTTGTTATTGTTTCATCTGATCCCAATGGAAAAGATGAATTACCCGATTTGATTGGATGCACCACGATGCTGCGTTATCACCGGAAAAGCTCTAATCCAATTGTTGCCCTTACTAACCTTACGGGTTCAATAAAAATCGAAGTTAAGAGTACCGGCAGTAGAAAAGTGTTTTCATTTGGCGAGTCCAAGAGCGACAATATCGATATTAATCAAGCGGCAGCGCTGAAACGAAGCACTGACCCTACAAAATGGAAAGACCTTACCCTGGAGAAATTGCCTTCTTAAGGGTAAAGTCTGGGTAATCCAATGAAAAGTATTGCCCCGGTAATAAACCAAATAATCCGGGATGCAATAAGCACAGCAATAGGGACTTGGTCCGCACCTGAAATGAAACTGCTCTTCAGATACGAGGGAACAATTACTCATGGAAAAAAGAACTAATAACATTAAAAAAGCGTTTGATTTTTTGATTACCCACGCCCAGGAAAAAAAATCTTTTTCAGTTGAGCAATTTTCTACTGAAACAGGGTGGTCTATCTCTGAGACCCAGGAAAGAATTTCCAATCGCCTGAGCGATCTTATTTATCAAGAAGGAGAACGGTTTTTTGCTAAACCTGAAATTCTCCGGGTGCGTTTGGATGATTTCAAAGAACTCCTGGATCAGAAAAAACGCCTGTTTGCAGATTATGTTTTAGAGGTGTCATCAAGCGTTCTTATCTATGAATTCTTTATGCCGCTAACCCGGGAAGACAGATTGCGTGAAGCACTCGATAACCTGTTTTATCGAGATACAATCGAACAGAGAATTCAAGAAATTGGTATTCCAGGAATTCGCGCAGGGCTAAAACTATCCTCTGATTATTCTGAAGACAAAATCCGGGATATGGTATTTGACTTTATAGAAAGCACAATCGGCGGTTTCTCGATATACCTGGTGAATGGACGCTACAGGGCAGATGTCCTCGCTTCTCGTGCGGAAGTCGTTTCCAGGCCATTCGCCTCTGGTCCATATATTGTTGAAGAGACAACCGCCATTGTCCGGTTTGTCCTGCCGGTAGAAACAGATGCAGGGAAATTTGAACACGGCAAGATATTGGAACCTGCATCAGCGGTAAGCGGCACCCAGAAGCGGGCAGCTTTGTTGAGTTGGCTGTTTCTTAATTTCTTTGCAGAAGCGTTAATCCGTGTAGTGCAAAAGGAAGATGAAATCTGGCTGCTTGAATCGGGCATGCGATCCGCGTTTTATCGCTGGATCCGGCGGGATGAGGATGAGTGATCAATAACTTCGGGGAATAATCAATTTGCGGGTCTGCCTTTTTCACCAACTCTTAAGTCTTACTACCACCCTTCGATACCCCTTCGGCTCTTACCTCGACAAACTCGGTGTCCGCTCAGGACAGGCAGGATAGGCTCAGGATGCCTGTGAAGTTGATCTACTACTTACTGAAAACTAACCCATCACTCAATCTCCAAATCCCAAAGTCCCCCAGTCTCAAAGTCTCCCGCTCACACCTTCACGCACTCTCCCCTCTTCACCTGGAATCGGTCAAAATCCCGGGCAACATACACTTCCGGAAATACCGCGCTGGCTTCCTCCAGCACCTGGCCTTCCCGATAACGGCGGGAGATATGGGTTAGCAGCAGGGTCCCCACACCAGCCTCATTCGCCAGCTCTCCAGCCTGGCTGGCTGTCAGGTGACCAAACTGCTCCGCCAGCTCTTTTTCCGTTTCTAGATAGGTGGCTTCAATCACCAGGGCATCCGCTCCCCGGGCAAATTCCACCAGGTTATCCGTACGCCCGGCATCGCCAACATGAACCAACTTGGTACCAGCTTGCACTTCTCCCAACACCATTTCCGGATCAATCCTGCGTCCATCCGGAAGGGTGACTGCGTTTCCATTCACCAGCTCACCGCGCCAGGAACCAGGAGGGATCTTCAACGCCTTGGCCTTTTCAGGAAGAAATGGACGGCGGGGAAACTCCTCAAATACAAATCCAAAACAATCTGGAGTCCGGTGATAAACCGGGAAAGCAGTGACGGTAAAATCGTTTTCTTCAAATATCAATCCCGACTCCAGGTCCTGGAAAATGATCTCTACAGGGGGATACTTACCCTTCAGCACTACGCCAAACAGCAGGTCACGGATGCGATCCAGGGCCGATTTTCCCCCCGCGATGAGTATTTTATCCATCGTTTCCCAACGCACAAAGGTGGAAATTAAGCCTCCCAGACCCAGAATATGATCCAGGTGCCCGTGGGTGACCAAGATGCGGTCCAGGCGTTTAAAACCCAATCCGGACTTTAAAATCTGGCGCTGGGTACCTTCTCCGGCGTCAATTAGAAAGCGGTGTTCCCCCCGTAAAACCACCTGGGATGTTAATCCCCGCTGTACGGAGGGTGCTGAGGCGCTGGTTCCTAAAAAAACAATTTCGAACAAAATATATTCCTTCGGTACGAGAATAACTGTCACTCTTATTTTACCGCATGAAGGGAAGCTGGGAGAGGGGGAGATTGGGAGACTGGGAGACATAGGGATTTAATAATATGGTCATTAAGAGGAGGTTGTAGGCCGACGTGGCAATCTTCTGAACAATTCAGGAAATTGTCGTGCTCAAAGCAATCAGAATAACCATTTTTATTTTGTCATTCCGAGTGCAACGAGGAATCCATCATAAGTTCATATTACGACTACCAAATATATGTATATTTTGGTTTGATTTAATTTTGATCTAAGTATGGATCCTTCGGTTCCCTCAGGATGACAAAAGGAGAAGAAAGTCCCACTAAAGTGGGACTTAGGTTACATAGCCCGTGAATTAGAAGCCTGTCCAGAGTAGCATGAGCAATGCGAATGCATATCGAAGGGCCGGGCGATCGTGAGACTTCCACTTACCCAGACCTCCGAGGTCGCTACGACCTCGGAGGTCTACCATTCAACCAATCATGCTATAATTCTGACAGGTTTGCAGGAAAATTTAAAATGGTAAAATCGTCCCCAAAATCCAAAACCAAAGCTAAATCCCCAGCACCAGGAAAGAACCTGGCGCTGACCGGGTTATTGTTGTCTGCTCTGGGTATCGTGGCCGCACTGGGTTTATTCTCCAGCCAAAGAGACACCATCCTGTCAACAATCCAATCCCTGCTTTTAAAAGGATTCGGGTGGGGAAGTTACCTCCTGCCGCTGCTGCTCTTAGGCGGAGGCTTGTTAATCCTGCTGCGGAAAATGGAAGGAGCACCCAAATTTTCCCCGGTACAAATAACCAGCTTCGTGATCCTCTACCTGGCGGGATTAATCTCCCTGCAGTATTTCACATTCCCGGTGGATTTTAACGCCTCCCGGACAATTGCCGCTGAAGGATTGGGAGGTGGATATGCAGGCGCTTACCTGCTGGCACCGCTGCAATCCACTTTTGGATCAGCGGGAACTGCCATAGCCGTTTTTGCGGTGATCCTGCTCAGCCTGTCACTCACCCTCGATATCCCTGTTCTGGATCTATTCAAGTGGGTTCCCGGATTTGCGGAATCCATTAAGAATTTATTCCGGAAACTGTTCCCCAGGCAGGAAAAACCTGCTCCTATGGCCGCTGCTGCGGCAAAAATTCCCACTCCCATCCTCAGGCGGGCGCCCGAAGCCCAGTCAGACACATCTGCAGAGCCCTCCATGTTTCCCGAGGATACACCGGATCTAAACTGGGTCCTTCCTCATGTCCCTGACATCCTTAATATCGGGCAAGACATTGAACCCAATGAAGAATTTGACCAGCACCGGGCGGCCATCATCGAAGAAACCCTGGAATCATTTGGCGCCCCGGGGCACGTGGTGGAAATCAACCGCGGTCCCACAATCACTCAATTTGGAGTGGAACCGGATTTTATTGAGGTCAGAAATCAAAAACGACGTGTCCGGGTCAGCAAAATTACCGGGCTGGCTGATGACCTGGCGCTGGCCCTGGCAGCCAGACGCATCCGCATGGAAGCACCAGTTCCAGGGAAAGGTTATGTAGGCATAGAAGTACCCAATGAAGAGATTTCCCTGGTAGCGCTTCGTGATGCCATTCAAGGTCCCGGTTTTAAAAAGTTGAAAACACCGCTGAAGTTTGCCCTTGGACGAGATGTGTCCGGGAAGGCGCTTGCCGCTGATCTGGCTGATATGCCGCACCTGTTAATTGCCGGTACCACCGGTTCTGGCAAATCGGTCTGTGTCAACTCTTTGATCTCATGCTTTTTGCTTCATAACACACCGGATGATCTACGCATGATCATGGTTGATCCCAAACGTGTAGAACTTTCCGGGTATGACGGCATCCCCCACCTGCTGGCTCCGGTAGTAGTGGACCTGGAGCGCGTGGTCGGTGTTTTACAGTGGGTTTCCCGGGAAATGGACCAGCGTTATCATAAATTTTCCCAGGCTGGCGCCCGCAACATCATCGACTATAACAAAAAAACATTAAAAGAAGGCGGCAAAAAACTACCCTACCTGGTGGTGATCATTGACGAGCTGGCTGACCTGATGATGCTGGCACCCACCGAAACCGAAAGAGCCATCACTCGTCTGGCCCAACTGGCCCGGGCCACCGGCATTCACCTGATCATATCCACCCAGCGGCCTTCAACCAATGTGGTGACCGGTTTAATTAAAGCTAATTTCCCGGCCAGGATTGCTTTTGCAACCGCATCCGGAGTGGACAGCCGGGTTATCCTGGATCAACCCGGCGCAGAAACCCTTCTAGGACGGGGTGATATGCTGTTCCAGTCGCCTGATGCTGCCGCACCAGTCCGTCTGCAAGGTGTATTTGTCTCTGACACCGAAATCGATAAATTAGTCCGCTACTGGCGTTTCCTGGCGGCGCAAATCAAAGCCCCTCGGTCATCCTCGAGCATCTCCGGAGAACCTGATGCCCGGATGCCAAGCATCCCTCTCAAACAAAAGGAAATGTGGCATGACATGGAGGAAGAGCAGGAGCGGGACCAACTCTGGGATGAAGCGGTACGCTTGGTCCGGGAGGCAGATCGGGCCTCAATCTCCATGCTGCAGCGCAGGCTGCGGATTGGTTACACCCGGTCCGCCCGCTTGATTGACCAGATGGCCGCGGAAGGAATTATCGGACCTGCCAAAGATGGTCCACAAGCCAGAAAGGTGCTGGATCACAACCCGGATGATCCCATCAGCAAGGAATAAAGTCGTTTTTCCCCCTTTTTTCAACTCTTAGCGACCAAAAACCTCACTCTGTGTACTATTTAATGGGTTTTCCCTAAGAATGTTATAATACCCTCGTTATGAAAAAACCTTCCAGGTCCTGGTTTTTGCTCCTGATTCCCTTTCTGATCCTGCTGGCTGTACTCATATATCAGATACCTTTTGTGTATGACCGTTTATCCTGGCGGGTGGAAGATCTCAAAACGCGGATCATCTATGCAATTAATCCGCCGGATGAAGCCATTTTTAAACCGGTTGGTGGAACACCAGGTACGCCGGCAGCCACGCCATTCATCGCATTCTCACCCGATACACCTGAACCTTCACTCGAAGGACCAACCCCGACTCCAATCGATACCGAACTGGTATATACACCTACCCCCCTTCCCGACCGGGTGATCCTGGACGGGGTGATTTACGTGGACCAGCATGAGCGCTGGAACTACTGCGGACCGGCAAACCTGGCCATGGCACTCAACTATTGGGGTTGGCCCGGGGATCGGGATGACATTGCCCGGGTAGTTAAACCGGGGATCAATAACCCGGATCAAAATTTCATCCAGCAGGGCCGGCTTGATAAAAACGTCATGCCCTCCGAGATGATCGGCTTTGTGGCGGAACACACCGACTATAATATTGTCGCCCGGTTTGGCGGGGATCTGGATCTGTTGAAACTCCTAATCGCCAACGGATTCCCTGTCCTGGTTGAAAAGGGGTATTACGAGGAAGATTACACCGGGAAAGTAGCCTGGATGGGGCATTATTTGTTCACTACCGGGTACGACGAAACTGCAGGTGAATTTGTTGTTCAGGATGCATATCTCGTGCCTGGCAAGGATATGCGGGTGGATTATCAAACCTACCTGGAAGGCTGGCGTTCCTTTGATTATCTCTTTATGGTGGTTTATCCCCCTGACCGGCAGGACCAGGTATATACCTTGTTGGGAAATTGGGCAGACCCTGCCTGGGCTTACGCTCATGCGCTTGAAATAGCAGAGGAAGAAATACAAACCCTGACCGGAGTGAATTCCTTTTATGCCTGGTTCAATAAAGGCACCAGCCTGGTAAAAATGGAGCACTACCTGGAAGCCGGGGAAGCCTTTGACCAGGCCTACAAGGTTTATGAAGGATTGACGGATAACGACGCCATCCGTCCCTACAGGATCACCTGGTACCAGACCTGGCCTTATATGGCTTACTATTTTAGCGGGCGCTACCAGGATGTGATCAACCTGGCCAACTTTACCCTGGATACTATCTCGGATGACAGTCTGGAAGAATCCCTATATTGGCGTGGTATGGCTCATTATGCCCTGGGGAACAAAGCCCAGGCAAAATTAGACCTATACAATTCAGTCTGGCTGAATCCAAACTTTGAGGCAGCGAAATCTCAAATCAGCCAGCTTAATTTTGATTGATATATGAAGGATCCCGGAGTTTTAAAAACTCCGGGATCCTTAATTGAAACCTATGCCTAAAATACTTCACTTCGCTGATGCGCATATTGATATAGCCAATTACGGCCGCAGAGACCCTGAAACCGGGCTGCCGCTGCGCATCCTCGATTTCCTGGCTTCCCTGGATGAGATCATTAACTGCGCTATCAAGGAAGAAGTGGATTGTGTGCTTTTTGCCGGAGATGCCTACAAAGATCGAAACCCTGCACCAACTTTTCAGCGGGAATGGGGCAGCAGGATCATGCGCCTATCGCAGGCAGGGATTCCAACAATCCTGCTGGTGGGCAATCATGATATTTCCCCATCAATCGGCAGGGCGCACGCGCTGACCGAGTTTGCCACCTTAAATGTTCCCCATGTGCTGATCGTTGACAAACCTTGTTTCCTGTCCAGTGAAGAACTCTCCCGGCTGTGCCCGGAGGGGAAATCCCTCGATCTGCAGTTAATTGCACTGCCCTGGCTCTCCCGGACTGGCATGATGACCGCCCTGGATCTGCAAACCCGCGATTTGGACCTGATCTACCAGGAAATGACCAAGAAGTTAACTAATGATATCGATAACTGGTTAATGAAAGCTGATCCACAGCTTCCCATCGTGCTGGCAGCTCATGCGTCTGTCGAGGGGGCTGTCTTTGGCGGTGAACGGTCTGTCAGCCTGGGGAATGACCTGGTCCTGCCGCTGGCGCTGGTTCAGGATCACCGCCTGGATTACACTGCCCTGGGGCATCTTCATAAAAAACAAAACCTGAATAAAGGTAAGCATCCCCCGGTTGTGTACCCGGGATCAATTGAGCGGATAGATTTTGGAGAAGCCAAAGATGATAAGTATTTTGTCATCGCGGAGGTTAACCAGGGAAAAACAAAGCTGGATTGGCACAAACTGGAAAATATTCGGCCGTTTGTAGATCAATACCTGAAACTGACTTCCAAGGATAAAATTACTGATCAGATTAAAAAAACCCTGCCTTCATCAGATTTATTAAAAGATGCAATTATTCGATTGGTCCTCGAATACCCGCGAGCCTGGGATCCGCTAATTGACGAATCCGCGATCCGGGAGCTGGTTAAGGGGAGTTTTGAATTCCACTTCGTGAAGCAGCCCCAATCAAAAGTCAGAATCCGGCTGCCAAAAGACCGGGTTATCGGCAGCCTTTCCCCTGAGGAATTGCTGGACCAATACTGGAAAACCAGCCAAACCCCTGAAGATGAAATCGAATCCCTCAACAAGTTAGCCCAGGAAATCATCCATCCCAATCAGGATCTGGAGTGAGGGATGCCCCAGGTATCTGTTCTGCTGCCTTGTTTTAACGCCGAATCTACAATCGAAGAAGCTTTATTCTCACTAGCGGACCAAAGCTACCGGGATTTTGAAGTGCTGTGTGTGGATGATGGCTCAACAGACAAGACACCCTCTATTCTGGAAAATTGGAGCCAGCGGGATTCACGTTTTGTGCTGGTGAAAAAACCCCACAGGGGAGTTATCCAAGCAGCCAATACCGGACTTACTCTCTGCCGGGCGCCGATAATCGCCCGCATGGATGCCGATGACCGCTGCCATCCTGACCGGATCAGGTTGCAAAGAGAATATTTACTCGATAATCCGGCTGTCGCTGTCGTTGGTTCGCTGGTAAGTGGGTTCCCCGCAGAGCTTGTCGGCGAGGGATTTAAACTCTATTATGATTGGCTAAATTCCCTGGTAACTCATGAAGATATCTCCCGCGAAATCTTCATTGAAAGCCCGCTCGCCAATCCCAGCACTGCCTTTCGCAAATCCTGGGTTGACCAGGCAGGAGGGTACCAGGACCACGGCTGGCCCGAGGATTATGATCTCTGGCTCCGTCTTTACCTGGCTGGCGCCAAATTTGCCAAAATCCCCCAGGTGCTGCTTGAGTGGCGGGAGCATCCGGAAAGGCTTACCCACCAGGATTCAAGATACTCTGTGGAAAATTTTTTACGGGCAAAAGCCCATTACCTGGCCAAAGGACCCGCCAGAAACCGGGATGCGGTATTCATCTGGGGAGCTGGAATGACCGGCCGGCGGATAAGCAAACACCTGGTACGGGAAGGTCTACCCCTGACTGCCTTCATTGATGTCGATCCCAAGAAGATCGGGAGCACCCGCCGGGGAAAACCGATCATTTCCCGGGATGACCTGCCTTCCCTTTGGAAACAATATCAAAATCCAATCCTGCTGGCTGCGGTCAGAGCCCGCAAAGCCCGTCCCCTGATCCGTGAGAATTTAAAAAAACTGAATCTTATTGAAGGGCAAGATTGGTGGGCAGCAGCCTGAAGTTCCGGGTAGAAACAGAAAGTTTGAGGTGCAATAAAAACTTGTTACCCTATCAGAAGAGCATGGAGTATACTATCTGAGGCAACCTTTTAGAAAAAGGAAAAAACTATGAATATTTTTCTAACCGGCGGAGCCGGATACATTGGATCGATTGCTGCCAGACAACTGCTCGAGTCCGGACACCAGGTAACGGTATATGATTCCCTGGTTACTGGGTACCAGGCAGCCATCCCAGCCGATGCAAAATTTATCCAGGGTGACCTCGGGGACCACAAAACTCTGGGTTCAGCCCTGGAGGCAAATAAATATGATGCCGTGATGCATTTTGCGGCGTTTATTGAAGCCGGGGAAAGCATGGTTAATCCCCCAAAGTATTATCAAAATAACCTCATTAATTCTGTGAACCTGATCGACCTGGCAGTCAAAGCCGGCATTGACCGTTTTGTTTTATCTTCAACGGCCGCTGTCTACAAATCCAGCGATCAACCTTTAGGGGAAGACTCACCGCTGGGTCCGGTAAATATCTATGGACACACAAAACTGATGATAGAAGAGGTGCTGGATTTCTACCGGGAAATTCACGGACTTCGCTACGCTGCGCTGCGTTATTTTAACGCCGCTGGCGCCCTGCCCGATCAAGGGGAAGCGCATCAGCCAGAATCGCATCTGATTCCGCTTGTCCTGCAGGTTCCACTTGGAAAACGAGAAGATATCAAGATCTTCGGCACGGATTATCCCACCCCGGACGGCACCTGCATCCGGGATTATATTCACATCGTTGACCTGGTTTCCGCTCACTTTCTGGCTCTGGCTGCTCTGGAGAACCAGGAGAAGCTGGTTTATAACCTGGGCAACGGAAAAGGATATTCTGTCAGAGAGGTCATAGAAACCGCCCGGGAAGTCACCGGTCATTCCATCCCGGTTGAAGAAACTCCCCGCCGCCCGGGCGACTCACCTCGATTGGTGGCATCCTCGGAGAAGATCAGAAATGAATTGGGCTGGGAACCACAAATCCCCGATTTAAAAGACATCATCCACAGCGCCTGGTCCTGGCATCAATCGCATCCAGACGGATATATGTAGGCGCTGCGCTCCCGACCGAAAAAGAGTATGCCTTTGTAATAATGAGCAAAAAAGAACCGGCTTTGCAGCTGGTTCTTTTTTATGGTTGCAGAATTATCCCGAGGTCGATGAGACCTCCGAGGTCAAACCAACCTCGGAGGTCTCCCGCAAAATTGGTGAATTTAAATGAAAAAACGGGCAGAGATTACCTGCCCGTTTTTATCGACTCGGAAGTGTTTAGCGTCTGAACCAGATCGAATACACACCTAATCCAATTCCACCCAACAGTAAAATGGCCCCAATCACACCCAGCAGCGGTGTACTGCCTGAAGTTCCCGGGGGCGATGGGTCATCTTCAATCACTACCGATCCAGCCTGGGCGCCAAAAGTCAGGAAGGTGGTATCCCCTGCCAACAATTGAATTCCGGTATTTAATGATGTGGTGGGATTGTAGCCTTCCGGAATGGCAACACTGACATTGTAGTCCCCCTCATCCAACCCTTCGGTACAAAAATAATCATCAGTCACTGAATTGGGATCGTGTTCCAGAGTATCCTCGGTGATGGAAATCGATCCATCCCGGTTGCTGATATTGATCGCTCCGCCCGGCAAACTAATTTCCTCTTCCTGGCGCATGGAATCCCCGTTAATATCCTCAAACAACAGCACACATAAAGTACCCAGTCCAGGAACCGGAGTATCGGTTGGCTCAGCCGATGATTCAGTAATAAAAGGAGCTGCAGTCGGCTGCTCTCCAGCAGGGCCGCCCAGCCCCAAGAACAACTGCTGCCCGGGAAATACGATATCTTCCACGCCCAATTGGTTGAGGTCCCGTAAATCGGCAAGATCCAAGCCCGAGACTGCTGCAATGCGCCAGAGAGTATCTCCATCCTGCACGATATAGATGATCCTGCCATCCGATCCAGGCGTTGGCGTCGGGAAATTTGTCATCTGGGGATTGGGCGCCGCCAGAACTGGTGACTGGTATGTAAGGGCTATAGAGACCAAACCAATCAGAGTTAAGCCAGCCAGGATCAGTATCCAGGAGGATTTTTTCATAGCTTTAATTATACTCCATGTATAATATCAGGTACAGCGACAGTACCCGGACACCCCTGTACGGCGGCTTAATCTGTGGTAAAAATAGGGTTTAGTGGAAAATTAGAAAACCAGGAAGTGCGGATAATATGAACTCTTATGAAGTAGTAATCGGATTGGAAATCCATGTCCAACTCAATACAAAAAGTAAAATATTCTGCGCCTGCAAGGCAGATTCATGGGGTGATCCGCCCAATACCAATATTTGCCCGGTCTGCACTGGTCAGCCCGGTATTCTACCCGTGCCAAACCAGGCAGTGATAGAAAAAGCCGTTCTGCTGGCTGCGGCCCTGAACGCGGATATTCAACCAGTATCATTCTTTGACCGGAAAAACTATTTTTACCCCGATCTTCCCAAAGGTTACCAGATTTCACAGTATGATTTGGCGATTGCCAAAGGCGGTTTCATGGATCTGCCGCTGGAGGATGGCTCTACCCGGCGGGTTCAGATCGAGAAGCTGCACATCGAGGAGGATGCGGGGAAAACCATCCATAAACCAGGCCGGCGTTTGCTTGACTTCAACCGCTGCGGCGTCCCCCTGGTGGAAATGGTCACAGCACCCGACCTGCGTTCCGCGGATGAAGCAGCCAATTTTATCCGGCAGTTCCGGCAGCTTCTGCGCTGGATTGGGGTTTCGGAAGCGAGTATGGAAAAGGGTCAGATGCGTTTTGACGCCAATGTTTCTATCCGGGAAAAAGGAGCAACTATCCTTAATCCCAAAACTGAAATCAAAAATGTCAACTCGGTTGAGCACGGCCGGGATGCCATGAAGGCAGAGATCAAACGCCAGATCAAGGAAGTTGAAGCCGGAAATAAAATAGCATCCTGGACGCTGGACTGGAATGAAGATACCCAGACCCTTTCCAAGATGCGCTCCAAGGAAACCGAAGCCGATTACCGCTATTTTAAAGAACCCGATCTGCTGGCAGTTAAACTCAGAGAAGAGCGGATCAAAGAATTGGTGGAAAGCCTTCCAGAACTGCCGCTTGATCGAGAATCCCGGTTTATAGAAGAATACAAACTTCCAGCCCGGGAAGCGAAAGTTCTCACCAGTGAAAAACAATTGTCGGACTACTTTGAAGGAATCATAAAGCATTATCCCCAGAAACCGAAACAGGCTGCTAACGCGCTGATCAATGATGTGCTGGGATTAATGAATGAGCTGCATTTATCCGCAGCTGAGTTATTCCTCACCCCGGAACATCTGGCTGAGATTTTGAAGCTGATTGATGAGGAAGTGATTAACACCAGTACCGGGAAAGAGTTAATCCGGAAAACCCAGAATCTTCAGAAAGATCCCCGGGAGATCGTGGAGGAAGAAGGATTGGCGCAGGTTACTGACAGCGGCGCGATAGAATCCATCTGCCAGGATGTCATCCAGGGTAACCCCTCCCAGGTGGAGCAATATAAATCTGGAAAAGGTGGGGTGATCGGCTGGTTGATCGGCCAGGTGATGGCTAAATCGGGCGGGAAAGCAGACCCCCAGCTGGTGCGGGAGCTATTAGAAAAACTTTTGAAATAAACACATTCTCCACACTTCGATAAATTAACCCCAGTTCAGTTTGGATTGAACCCCATAATAAAGAAAGAGTATATCTGACGCCGGGTTACAGTAATCGGTATGCAGTATTTTCCAATTCGGCGAATCTCGCTTCACCCCATCACCTGGTCTCAAAGTCACCAGGTCACATAAAAGGCGGCCAGGTGTCGCAGATCCTGAGCCCTTCGACACTTCCTTCGTTCACAGGACAGGTGGAGCGGGGGTCGGGCAGCTTTTTTCTCATTAGAATACCACCTACAAATATTACTCGATATTCCAACGTTCTAAATCATCAAAAACAGTATCGGCTGCAACAGATTGTAAGAAATAACCTAAATCTTCTTGCAAACCAGCCACGTAGGCTAATCCTTCTGGACTCTCTCCAAAAATTACTGCATAAAAAACACAAGCCGCCAGATAGGAACCATTCATGTTTGGATGACTTCCATCTTCTTGCCACAGGACCAATTGCGTATTTTTCTCTAGGGCATTTTGCCATGCTGTACCTACTGGAGAAACCATCACATTTAACTCATCAGCAATTTGTTGATACCCTTTTTCCAACTCCTTTTGCATTTCAAGGAAATCATTGTATTCTGATTCTGGCAAGCCGTCACGACGCCCCCAAGTCATAAATAAAACGACATCCGCCCCCGAATTTTCAATTTCCTCATTCAATAGTCTTATTGCTGGATACATACTTTGCTCACGGTCTTTGGGATTAGACGGGATAATACTTTGTTCTTGAAGTACTACATAATTCCATGATTGTTGTTGTATCAGGTTATCTGATCCTATTGATTGGCTATGTTTACTTAGTGTCCAACCTCCTTCTGCTTTCATTAAAGCACTCACATTGTAACCACCAGCTTGGGCTAATTTGGTAAATATTTGAGGAAAGTTATTTGAAGATGTGTAGCTGTTTCCGATGAATAAAACTTGCTGTTCTTTTAATAAATCGTCATCTTGGATAACTTGTGTTTCTCGATATGGAAATTGAGCCACAATACACGACGAGCCAATGAACAAAATCAGGATAAAAGTAATTATTATCCACCGGTATCTACGCATATGATTCATTCTCCCTGTCCTCTAGTTTGATATTTTCCATAACTATCTAACGGATAAAGCCCCACCTTTACCACCGTGCTTATGCTTCATTCCACCGCGAGTAACCGAGATGGCGCAATCGCTGTCACTCCAACCATTCAAATGATTCGCCGATCAGTTTCCCATCTGCCGGAGGTTCCGGTAGCACAGCGACAACTTCATCGAAGAAGGATTGGGGCTCGAAAGTTGTTTCGGCTGTCATAACCCCCCGCTCTCGTATTTCACCACGCAAGATCTTGCGCACAGCAACAACCAAAGCCACACTGGTAAGAAAGTATCCTCCCACGTCCCACATGGGAGCGGTGAACCAACAGCTAAAACGTGCCGCGCGCCCCTCTTTACGACCTACAGCGCGTGCCCACGTTTTCGGGATGGGAACGAAGTCGTCTGGGAGTGTCAGGTAGCGGCGGGGATCACTCTCAGCTGTATCGAGGAAGGAAACTAGAGCAGTGTCGGCATCAATGTTTCCCTCGAGCACACGCAGAGAAAGCTCCCGGAGGACTTCATGAAGCTGAGGGGGGAGTGGGCTAAATAACATCTCCACCGGTGATACCCTGGCAAGATCAGATGGTAGTGATCCAAAGAGCGGATCGCTGCTCAGATATGGGTGTGCGATGATCGTGCCGCCTTGCAATTGCGGTACATCCAGGCCGTGTCTGACCGGATCCAGATCCACCCATTGGCCATCCTGGAAATCAAGCACTGTCTTCGCGCCGCTGTCCTGCACTATCTGCAACATCCACCCAATGCCCTCTGTGAACTCGTGCAAAGCGGCTAAACTCTGCCGCGGCTCCTCGAGCCATTGTCGAGGTGTTAAATCCTGCCCGCTCTGAAAGTTGTACATGCTGGCGTCCCCGAGCTGCAGTTGCTCTACTTCCTGCAACTGCCGCGCCACATGCACTCCCATCAGGTTGGTGATCGAAGGGTGAACGCCATTGGCGACAACAGCGGTAATGTCGACAGCCTCAGCTCCAGATGCAAGCGGCAGCGCCTGTTCGAGAATGCCTCCAAATGCTGCATCGCAGTAGTGAGCCCTATTGTGTATCGCAGCCCGTATAGAAGGAAGAACAAATTCATTGTCCGCAGAGTTCATGATAAGGTCGTATCCTGCCATTAGTGACATCAGCTTCTCTTCATCGGTGCCATCAGCCTGGATTGCGATGGCTTTATCGCCGATTTCTGTGGCAGCCTTTTCTGCAAGTTCTAGATTCCTCCCAACAACAGCGATCTCAGTAACCAGATCGGACTGGGCAAGCAGCTTGTTTGCTGGTAATCCTACTTTGCCATAGCCTCCTAATGCAAAAATTTTCATGATTATTCTCCATTTTAGGCTAACAGATGAGCTTCGCGGCGCGAACCCCAGCGTCCGTTGCAGCGATTTACTAGGATTCGAATGCCTTGGAATATTTGGCATACTCTTCGGCATATCTTTCTTGCGAAATACTAATTACATTTGGGATATCAGTAGGCAGAGGATATTGTTCGAAGTACAATCTCGCAGTTTTGAACTTATTTATACGCTTTTTCTTTCTAAATTCATCAAAGTCATTTCCGATTTTCCGTTGAATTGTAAACTTATCATCCTTCATTGAAATGAAGTCTAATGATAATAGTGTGTTAAATGCTACCTCAAGATCTTCCCTGCTTGGAATATCTCTGTTGATCCAGTCGTAGACATGGATCACCTGTGAGATCGTGTACGGCCCACCACCACCCCAGAACATCGCCAAAAAGATTATTGGAGTCTCGTCCTTGATTACGTCTTTACCCATCATTCCTCATGAAGTATTGAAAATTTGATAAAAATCTTAACGGATGAGCTTCGC
>Ga0255364_10015_pt1 | contig 52279 bp, 51 predicted proteins | sample ANMaggSSYBR01G12_FD_182087 | JGI IMG/M metagenome (GOLD analysis project Ga0255364, IMG submission 182087) | Sediment cell enrichment communities from methane seep in Santa Monica Basin, California, United Staets - ANME aggregate JGI... | ecosystem: Environmental > Aquatic > Marine > Cold seeps >...
TACCATCATCTATTTGCCGATTTATTACGTGAGCGCTTACACCAAAACCTTCCAGAGCAAGTGACGAAGTTGCATCGTCGGGCCAGTGAATGGTACGAAGAAAACAAGCTCCTGGATGAAGCGATAGACCATGCTCTGCGGGTAGAAGATTTCGAGCGAGCAGCTAGCTTGATCGAACGTGTGGCTGAAATCTATTGGTTGCGAACTGAACTTACTAAATTGCGAATCTGGTTATTGATGTTGCCTACTGAGCTGGTAGTTGCCAATCCAAACCTCAGTATATTTCATGCTTGGTATCTCCGGGCTCATGGTCAAATCGATCCGTCTGAACAGATATTACCGGCCGCGGAACAAGCGCTCAAATCCAGCAGTGCCCACACCCCTGATACCGCTAGGTTTGAACAGGGAACATTACCAAGTTCTGATCTTGACAAGTTTCGTGGTAGAGCAGCTGCGATACGAACCCTTAATAGTTCTTACCGGGGGGATGTACCAGGAATCATTCAGTTTGGAAGTGAAGCGCTAGAATATCTACCCGAGCAGGACCTGCGCTGGCGGAGTTTTATTGCAATTTCCTTAGGCGACGCGCACGGTTTAAAAGGTGATATTAAAGCAGCGTACAAGGCCCGGGCTGAAGCATTGAAGGTTTCTACAGAAGCTGGAGATAAATTTCTTATTCTTGGCTCCAGTCTTAAAGTAGCCATAACCCTCAGGGAGCAGGGACTGTTGCAACAAACTGTAGACTTATGCCAGCAACAAATAAGATTTGCTGACGAAATCGGACTTTCGGAAACCAGAATGGCTGGTTTATTATTAACAGTTTGGGGCGAGACACTAGCAGAGCTGGATGATCTGGAACAAGGATTGGAATTGGCAGAAAAAGGTCATGAACTTCTCGAAGGACTGGGTAATTTAGAAATGCTTGGTTGGAGCTACCTTTGTCTGATGAGGATTCTATTTTCGCAAGGTGATTTTATAGGCGCCGAAGAGATCACACAAAGGTTAGCGGATATCTCTCGCGGCACGATCACACCAGTCTGGATCCCAATCCAAATGGCGGCCTGGAAGACCCGATTGTGGCTTGTCCAAGATAGACTGGAGGCTACATCTAAATGGGTAGAAGAACGTGGTTTTGATATTGACGAAGAAACTAAAGAAGGACGAGAATTTGATTTTTTCTTGTTATGTGATCTTATAATACTGGCTCGAATCCTGATCGCTCAAGATCGGATAGATGAATCAATAGGGCTTCTGGATCGATTACATAATTCGGCAGAAGCAGGGGGACGAACTACAAGAATTATCGAGATCATGATACTCCAGGCCTTAGCCCACAAAAAAGAAGGCTCAATGGAGCAGGCGATTACTTGGGTAGATCAAGCCCTTTCCCTCGCCGAGTCGTTAGGCTACTTTCGCGTCTTTATTGATGAGGGCCCCCCAATGGCACATCTGCTATACGAAACCCTCTCGCGCGGGATTGCAGTAGATTATGTAAGCCGGCTGTTAGCAGCATTCCCTGTTACCGAACCAGAACAAGAAGCGGCAATAAAATCGCAAGAGGGTAAAACTGCTTTGATCGAACCGCTGAGTGAACGCGAAATCGAAGTGCTTCAGCTTATCGCTCAAGGAATAACCAATCAGAAAATCGCTTCCAAGTTATACATATCGCCCAATACAGTCAAAGTCCATACTCGAAATATCTACGGAAAACTGTCAGTTAATACGCGGATGGAGGCTGTAGCCAAAGCAAGAGCATTGGGCGTTATTTCCTCCGATTAATTACATGATTGCCTGAAATTGACGGCATACAATAATTCTATTATGTCAGATATGCCATAGGCGGTCTTTTTTTCAAAACTGCATACCTCGGGTATTCCCCAGATTCCAAATCCATCTTACGATCATCTCAACATACAAATAATTCAAAACTGATCTCATTGTCCAGTAGGTAATAATTCATCTCACTGGCGAAGGATTTTATTTGCAATAATTTATTATTGGATATGTCTTCCGTAATTTTTTTTACAACCGCTACAAGATTTTAGTTATAATTAATTTATGCCCACCTCGATTCTAGCCACTAAGCTCTTTATTCCTTCTCCCCGGAAAGAACTTGTTCACCGCCCCCGGTTGATCAAGTTGTTAAACGATGGTCTCTCGCGCAAATTAACTCTCGTCTCCGCACCGGCCGGCTTTGGCAAAACCACCCTGGTCAGCGAATGGGTGAATACACTGGAGTTGGATACCGCAAGCGAAAGCTCAGGTGTGAATAGAATCGCCTGGCTCTCATTGGATAAAGACGAGAATAATCTGTTGCGTTTCTTGTCGTACTTCATCACCGCTTTGAATCGAGTCGATGGGATTGGGGCAGCAATTGGGGAAAGAGCACAGATGATGCTCCAATCAACTCAACCAGCACCGACCGAGAATATTATTTCCTCTCTAATCAACGATGTTTCCGTAATCACCGACAGAATTATCCTTGTGCTCGATGATTATCACGTTATAGAATCCACACAGATAGATGATGTACTAACTTTTATCATCGAACACTTGCCACCTCAGATGCATCTGGTAATCTCCACCCGCCAAGATCCTCATTTGCCGCTTGCCCGTTTACGCGCTGGGGATCAATTGACTGATCTGCGTGCGACAGACTTGCGTTTTACATCCTCCGAAGCCGCTAATTTTCTCAATCAGGTTATGGGTTTGGAACTATCGGCTGAAGATATCGCCGCACTGGACTCCAGAACAGAGGGTTGGATCGCTGGTCTTCAACTCGCTGCGATTTCATTACAAGGGCGGGAAGATACAACCAAACTCATCGAGTCTTTTACAGGCAGCAACCGTCTTGTATTAGATTATTTAGTCGAAGAAGTCCTTGAACAACAGAATGAAAGTGTTCACTCGTTCCTATTGCATACGGCTATCCTTAACAGAATGTCTGGATCTTTGTGTGATGCTATCATCGGACAGGACAACAGCCAAGCAACCCTGGATATGTTAGAACGTGCCAATTTGTTCATCATACCACTGGATGAAAAACGACATTGGTATCGATACCACCATCTATTTGCCGATTTATTACGTAAGCGCTTACACAAAAACCTTCCAGAGCAGGTGACGAAGTTGCATCGTCGGGCCAGTGAATGGTACGAGGAAAACAAGCTCATGGATGAAGCGATAGACCATGCTCTGCTTGCTGAGGATTTCGAGCGGGCGGCACACCTGATAGAAGAACTGGCTGATAATTTATGGGGGCGAGGTGAACACACCAAATTGCAACATTGGCTGTTAAAGTTGCCAACAGAAATGGTATTCTCCAAGCCACACATCTGTATCTTTCACGCCTGGTATCTGTACACCAGTCGCCAGTTGGAAGCAGCCGAACGGGCCCTCCATGCCGCCGAACAAGCGAGTGATTCCAGCACTGATCGCGCCACTGAAACCGAGCCGCAAACGCAGGTTTCGATTACTAATTCTGACAGGGTGAGGCTGCGCGGTAGGGCAGCCGCTGTCCGAGCATTTATAGTTTCTGACCGGGGAGATGTGCCGGGGACCATTCAGTATGCACGCCAGGCACTTGAATACTTACCAGAACAGGACCTGACCTGGCGCAGCATCGCTGCCACGGCCTCAGCGGATGCACATGTTTACAAAGGTGAAATGACCGCAGCGTCCGAGGTCCGTTTCGAAGCATTGAAGGCCTTCAATGCGACAGGTGATATCCACTTTATCATGCTTAACAATATAAAACTGGCCATATCTCTGAGGGCTCAGGGCCATTTGCAGCAAACCTTAGAGATATGCCAGCAGCAGATGCAATTTGCTAATGAATTTGGGCTATCGCAGATGAGAGGAGTTGGCTTGTTGTTGGCGATATGGGGCGAGGTGTTGGCCGAATTAAATGATCTGGATGGGGCAAAACATAAGGCGCTAAAAGCTGTAGAACTGATCGAGCGCAGTGGGACTCTGCAAATGACCGGTTGGAGCTATATGTTCATAATAAGGATTTTATTTTCCAGCGGGGATCTGACTGGCGCCGAAGAGATCATCCAGAAAATGGCGATTATCGCTCGAGAATCCAATGTGTCTCCCTGGTTCACGAACCTGATGGCAGCCTGGAAAACGCAACTATGGCTGGCACAAGATAAACTGGAGGCTGCATCCCAATGGGCCGTGGAACGTAGGTTTTGTACCAATGGCGAATCCGAACTCATACAGGAATTTGATTTTTTCTTGTTATTTGATTATGTATTGTATGCCCGGATTCTTATCGCCCAAGGGCGGTTGGATGAAACAACCGGGCTGCTGCCGCGCCTGCTCAAGGCAGCAGAAGAGGGAGGACATACTTCAAGAGTGATCGAGATACTGATACTTCAGGCGTTGGCCTCACAAGCCGTAGGCGATCCTAACCAGGCAATGACTACGTTGGAGCAAGCCCTCGCCCTCGCCGAGTCGTTAGGCTATTTTCGCATCTTTATTGATGAGGGCCCCCCGATGGCTCATCTGCTCTACGAAGCCCTCTCGCGCGGGATTGCAGTAGATTATGTAAGTCGGTTATTAGCGGCATTCCCCGTTTCCGAACCAGAACAAGAGGTGGCAATAAAATCGCAAGAGGGTAAAACTGCTTTGATCGAACCGCTGAGTGAACGTGAAATCGAAGTACTTCAACTTATCGCTCAAGGAATAACCAATAAGATAATCGCTTCCAGATTATACATATCGCCCAATACAGTAAAGGTTCATACCCGAAATATCTACGGAAAACTTGCAGTTAATACCCGGATGGAAGCAGTAGCCAAGGCAAGGTCATTGGGCGTTATTTCCTCCGACTAATTACATGGATGTCTAAATATGAGGTTGGCGGTAAATAATAATTCTCATATTACGGGCTTGTATAAAGCGGCCCGTTTTTTCATAACAACCTTCCTCGGGTATTCCCCAGATTTTAAATCCCTCTTACGATCATCTCAACATACAAATTATTCAAAACTGATCTCTTTGTCCAGCGACAAATAATTCATCTCTCTGGTGAAGGTTTTTAGTAGTAATAATCAATCATAGAATATGGCATGTGTAACAACCTTGTTACAGCCGCTAAAGGATTATGTATATAATTGATTCATGGCCACCTCGATTCTAGCCACTAAGCTCTTTATTCCATCTCCCCGGAAAGAACTTGTTCATCGCCCCCGGTTGATCAAACTGTTAAACCGGGGTCTCTCGCGTAAATTAACTCTCGTCTCCGCACCGGCCGGCTTTGGCAAAACTACCCTGATCAGCGAATGGGTAAACAATCCGGAATTGGATAACTCAAACAAAAGCTCTGGAAAAAATAGAATCGCCTGGCTTTCATTGGAAAAAGGCGATAACGATCTTGTGCAATTCTTGTCATACTTCATAAATGCTTTGAATCGTATCGAGGGATTTGAGGCTGTCATTGGGGGAAAAGCACAAGGTATGCTCCAATCACCTCAACCAGCACCGACCGAGGATATTATTTCCTCACTAATCAACGATGTTTCCGAAATCACCGACAGGATTATTCTCGTGCTCGATGATTATCACGTTATAGAATCCTCGATAATAGATGATGCACTAACATTTATAATCAAACACTTGCCACATCAGATGCATCTGGTAATCTCCACGCGTCAAGATCCTCATTTGCCGCTAGCCCGTTTGCGTGCCGGAGATCTATTAACTGATCTGCGTGCGACAGATTTGCGTTTTACATCCTCCGAAGCCACTGACTTTCTCAACATAGTTATGAAACTGAATTTATCGTTGGAGGATATCCGTAAGTTGGAAACACGTACCGAGGGCTGGATAGCTGGATTGCAATTGGCCGCCATTTCACTCCAGGGAAGTGAAGATAACACAAATTTTATTAATTCTTTTACCGGCAGCCATCATCTAATATTGGATTACTTGATTGAAGAAGTCCTTGAACATCAATCACCAAATGTAGAAGCTTTCTTGTTGAATACCGCCATCCTAAATCGACTTTCAACCTCCTTATGCAACGCCGTTTCCGAACAAGAAGAGAGTCATGAAATTCTTGAAGCGCTTGAGCGAGCGAATATATTTATCATCCCCCTCGATAACGAGCGAAAATGGTATCGATATCATCACCTCTTCCAGGAATTGTTGCAAGAACGCCTAGATCATACTCACCCTGCTAAAGAGATTGAGCTCCACCGCCGGGCAGCAGTGTGGTGGGATGAGAATGGATATATGGACCAGGCTATTGAACACGCATTATGCTGTAAGGATCCTGAGTGGGCGGCATCTTTGTTGGAAAGTCATATTGATGAACTATGGCACGCCGGCAAGGGATTGGTAATTTGGCGTTGGATAAGAAGATTGCCGATAGATATCGTCGATTCCAAGCCGATGCTGTGTATCATGCGAGGGTATTTCCAACAAGGGGGCGGAGAATATGAGGCAAGCAAACAGTCCTTGCAATTAGCCGAAGAACTGATAGATATCGGGATCAATAAATCGGTTAAGGAGGCGCAACAATCGGAACCAAATTCTTCCACCGACTTTATGATGTTAAAGGGCAAACTGGCAGTAATACGGTCATTTGTGCACTCATTCGAAGGCGACTTTCAAGAGACCGTAAGGAACTTTGATGAAGCACAAAAGTTCCTCCCAACTTGGGAGCTGGATTGGCGATCTCTTGCCGCGCTTGCTCGGGGCGAAGTGTACGGGTTCCTATGTGATATTGATGCTGTATTGATTGCTCAATCCGAGGCAATTGAGGCTTGCAAGACCTCCGGTAATTACTATTTTGCCCTGATTGAGAGTGGAAAGTTTGCTATCACTCTCAAAGAAAACGGCCAATTGCAGGAGGCTCTTCAGCTTAGTCAAGAGCAACCCCGGATCGCAGAAGAGCTTGGTCTGTCGGAGTCGGCGCTTGTTGGCTCGCTCTATTTCGCATTAGGCGAGATTCTCGCTGAAACAGGTGATCTCACTGAGGCATTGGCGAACGCAAAGAAAGGCATGATGTTCGACGAGAGGAGTAGTTATCTCCCTGTATGGCGTTGTTGGGGTTACTTTTCATATATGAGAATCCTCTTGTCCTTCTCCAATTATTCCGAAATCGAAGTGATTATCCAAAAGTTGCGCTCACTAGCCATGGAGCCCCACACACCTGATTGGATCGCCAGCCAGGCTGATATATGGCAAACACGAGTGTGGTTAGCCCAGGAAAAACTTGGTCTGGCAGATACGTGGTTGGAGAAACGAGGGCTCGAAATTGATTGCGACTCTACTGACTACGGTATCTTCTGCCTACAGGAAAGCATTGTTGTGGCCCGGGTCCTCCTCGCCCTGGATAGGTTGGAGGAAGCTGTTGAATTATTGACGTATTTACATGAATTTACACATAAGAATGGATTGGTGGCCAGAGAGATAGAGATTTTGGTCCTCAGTTCATTGATATATCAGGCTGAAGGTGATTTGCCGGAGGCATTATCTATGTTAGAACAGGCACTTGTCCTCGCCGAGCCAGGAGGATTTGTCTGGATATTCATAGACGAAGGTCCAACGATGGCCCACTTGCTCTACGAAGCCCTCTCACGCGGGATTGCTACAGATTATGTAAGTCGGCTATTAGCAGCATTCTCCATTGCCGAGCCAGAGCAAGCTGATTCAACGAAATCTCAAGGGGATCAACCTGCTTTGATCGAACCGCTGAGTGATCGCGAAGTCGAAGTCCTTCAACTTATCGCTCAAGGAATTACCAATCGAAAAATTGCTTCCGGATTATTTATATCGCCCAATACAGTCAAAGTCCATACTCGAAATATCTACGGAAAACTTGCAGTTAATAACCGGTTGGAAGCGGTAACCAAAGCCAGAGCATTGGGCGTTATATCCCCCGACTAATTACACGAATGCCTAGTTTTGAAGTTGATGGCATACAATAATTCTAATATGACGGGCTTGCATAAAGCGGCCCGTTTTTTCATTCCCTGCCCTGGTTTCAGAATAACCCTCTGAATACTACTAACGGGGTATGACACTAATACCGCCTTGCGGTTAAAGTAGAAGTGTAATTGGTAAACATAGGCGTTGAAGATTTGTCACCGTAAGTTAGGGCATGATATGCGAGAGGAACAATGACCATAGAAATCGAACAGGATCAAGGCGAAACTCAGACAGCACTCATTAGTATTCAAAGACATCTAGATGCTTCAAATTTACAGAAACTTATCAACGCTGTCAATCAGGTAATAAAAGAAGGGGCTCAGAATATCATTATCGAACTTTCCAAGATGGAATTATTGTTTAGTTCTGGCTTATTTGCCCTATATAGTATCGCTTTGCTAATGCGTGGTGATGCACCTATTGGTCCAGGCCTTGGTTTGGGGGGATTTCATTCCATCGATCGAGACAGAGTGAATGGAATTCAAGTATGTTATCGGTAATGAAGGAGATGAAAATGATTAATCTTGATTACATAATGGCCCAGGAAAAAATGAAGGATACCTATCGGGAAGCTGAAAAGGCTCGGTTGATAGAACTGTCCAAGGGATCGCTAAAGGATCAGCTCCGACAACTATTTTCATCGTTGGCTTGCCGATTAGGATTTTTTAGATACTACAAAGGTGATAAAGCTAAGCGCTATATTAACATCGCGCAGACACCAAGAATGTAAGCTTCTACTCTGAAAAAACATTAGCAATGATTAAGTGCAAAATATAAAAGCAGAACCAATAATTAGAGAGAAATTTGCTAGAAGATTCTGAAAATCAGGATTCAATTTATACGATTAGATCTCGCAAAGGAAATAAAATGAAGAAAGTATTTAAGATTTTATTAATCATCCTCGGTATTTTTGCTGCACTTTTCGTAGTCTTGTTAGCATTAATCTATATTCCGAGCCCAAAGTTCGAACCAGTCGTATATGAGCCGCTCGTTCCTGATTATTGGCCGACAGAAGGGTTCTTGACCACCACCCCAGAAGAACAGGGGCTGGATTCAGCCAAGCTTGTTGAAATGGTGAAGTTCTATGAGAAGGATCACGCTAAAGATCCAACGAATTCAATCGACTCGATCACCATTATCAGGAATGGTTATATCGTTGCAGATATATATCTCGATCCTCTGTACCCGCAAGACACTCAACACGTTCTTCACTCCTCTGCCAAGAGCATCATGCCTGCGTTGATCGGAATTGCCATTGAGCAAGGTCACATCGAAAGTGTCGATGTCCCGGTAATAGAGTTTTTCAATGATGAAGAGTTTGAAATCATAGATGAGAGGATGGCCGAAGTAACCCTTAAAGATCTCTTGACGATGCGAACTGGTATCCGGGCTCGGGATTCCTATATTTATCAGCATATGGGGTTGTGGGAGATGTTTGCAGCCGAAGATCTAATCGAATATTTCTTTTCACTACCGTTAGACGCGGAGCCCGGAACCCGCTTTGATTACAGCACCTTGGCATACTTTATGGTCTCAGCCGTTATTGAGAAAACCACCGGGATGAACCCTGTGTCTTATGCTCGTGAAAATCTATTTGATCCACTCGGAATTGAAGACATTACTTGGCCCACGAACCCAAAGGACCCTGGCCTGGGTTTTGCACCGATGTGGATGAAACCGCATGACATGGCCAAGTTCGGATTGCTTTATCTCCAGAAAGGTCTGTGGGACGGGCAGCAAATTATCCCCGCAGATTGGGTTGAAGATTCTGTCTTCCCGTACGCTTACCCGAAAACTTATGTTGATATTCTCGACGAGAATGGCAAGAAGGATACGGATGCCTCTTCTACAGCCTGGGTAAGTTATGATATCCTGCAACACTATTCCGATGGTTATGGTTATATGTGGTGGCTGGATAAAGAAGGAAACTTCGCCGCATTTGGTACCGCCGGACAGTACTTAATAGTATCTCCTGAAGATAATCTGGTAGTGATGATCACTAACTCGTCGAGCGACACCGGAACATTCTTCCCTGGAAAACTTTTCTCTAATTATATTATTAAGGCTATAGAATCCAATCAAGCGATTGCCGTCAATGAAACCGCTCATACTGAACTCGTGGCTCTATCCACACCCCCAGAATTAAACCAAGAACCTAAGGTTGTGGCAGAACTTCCTGCTATCGCCCTGGATATTTCTGGCAAAACTTATGCGTTGGAAGCAAATAATTGGAACAAAGATAATTACCAGCTCGTTTTTGATCCAGCTTTCAATCATGCCGTATTTAGCTTTACGGCGAAGGTTGATGAGGTGGCCTCCATACAGGTCGGATTAGATGGAGTTTACCGTTTTTCTGAAACAGAAGGCGGTAATTTCGCAGCCTTCGGAAGTTGGACATCTCCGAATACTTTCGAAATTTTTTACCGACATATTGGATACTCCGCTCCCACTCAATTAATTCTCACCTTCGATCAGCAAATGATCGAAGTAACAGAGACCAGTGTGACCGGATCTACCACCTATTCCGGTGAGATGGAGTAAATCAAGTAAACAAAAGATCTGGGAGTAAACACATTCCCAGATCTTTGAAGAAATCAATGTGAGACTCTGATCAAAACACATTAAAAGCAGCGACTCTAAAAACAATGCAAGATATTGGTAATGTGAAAATCAAACAACACATTTCATTGAAGAAAAAAGAATTTCCAAAGGAGAAAAGAATGATGTCAGAAAATTTAGCAATCAAGAAATATGAAAGAAAAGTCACTGGTGCAGAGGGATTCTATTCTCATTCGCCATTTTCAATCGTAACCATGGTAGCTCGGATCAAAGGAAGTGTTTCCGAAGAGATGCTGAAGAATGCGGTTGCTAAAGTCCAACAACGGCATGCGCTCCTCAGAGTTCGGATTAAAGAAGAAACCGATCATACGCAATGGTTTATTTCCGAAGGGGTCCAAGATATCCCCACCGAGATCGTCCCCCGAAAATCTGAGACCGATTGGATCAAAATCCATCTTGAGGCATCCAAGATCCCGTTTGAATTCGATACCCATCCAGCCATTCGGTTCATCCTGGTCCAATCTCTGGATGTGTCCGAATTGATCATCCTATGCCACCACATTATTTGCGATGGCATGTCTTTGGCGTATCTTGCACGAGACTTGATGGTTCATCTTGGCGATCCGTCGCGAGAGGTTGAAGTGCTGCCTGCCCCAGCGCCAATCACTCTGGATAATCTACCCAGTGATGTTTCCCTACCCGGTATAGTTAAGTTCTTCATCAACCGGATTAAACAGAAATGGGCGGAAGAAATAGTATTCTTCGACCAGGAAGATTACAAGATCCTCACTAAAACATACTGGGATAACTACAACCATGAAATCTTCTCCATCGAGTTATCTGAGGATGAGACGTCTGCTTTGGTCGCGCGGTGCAGAAAAGAGAGGATTACAGTGAATTCTGCCATCACAGCCGCCTTTTCCGGCGCACAGACCTTCGTGGAAGGCGACAAACCCCATCTTGCAAAGACTGCAATTGGCACCAGCTTGCGAGATCGACTTCCCAACCCTCCAGGGGAAGCTGTGGGATATTATGCCTCGGGTCTTGAGTTAATATTGGAATACAACCACAAGAAAAGCTTCTGGGAGAATGCACGCAATTACCATAACAAAATCAAGCCGAAATACATCAACAAGAAAGTGTTCGGAGATCTCCCCGCTTGGCTTCAGATGGATTCGAATATCTACGAGGCGTTGAATTTCAAGAAAATGGGGAGGCTTGTCACCTCGGATTCGCCCAGATATGAAAAGTTGTCTGACTTCAGCAAGAGAGAGGATGTTGTAGTAAAGCTTTTGCAGCGAGTCAAGATGGAGAGCCTAGAGACGAAACTTTTGGGTCCCGCTATCACCAATCTCGGCCGGCTGGATTTTCCAAAAACCTACGGCGCTCTTGAGCTGGATCGCTTGATCATGCAACCTGGCGGTGCATTCCCATTGTCGCATGTCAATCTGGTTCTTGGAGCAGTTACCTGTACTGGAAAACTCAGCCTGGTCATAGAATATGCCGAAGAGGCTGTTAATACCACTACGATGGAGAAAATAAGAGATAAGGCTATGGAATTCTTGTTTTCCAAATAATGAAACACGAAAGTAACAGATTAGATCTTTGGGATAAAAATGCTCTGTGTTTCATTGAGTATGCTCCGATTTGCCAAAATAAATTGATTGGTGAATCTTATTCAATAAGACCAGCATTTGCTAAAACTTACTGATGGACAAGTTAACGCCTCTAATGGTACGAAACCAGAGTATCATCTACCGTGCCTGATGATGAAAACTGTGAAAGCTCTGGGGCGCACGGTCTGTCATTGGAATGCCGAGCACGAAAGAATCTCCTCACTCGGCATTCCAGTGAAAACCAGCTGTATTTCTGGAGCGAAAAAACAAATCAATAAGGAGTATTATCGTATGACAGATTTGAAGTTAAATATAGGAGAAATGCAGGGCGCGGTGACATTAGATGAGCTTGCTGAAAGAATTTACAGAGGTTATCAAGCTGGAAAAATCAAAAGTTGTTCCAGAGATTTTCATCAGTTCCGAATTGAGTGTTCAAAGCAGCTTCAAAGCCTGAGTAGGAACCAGGTAAAGGAACTATCCAAAACTTTATTGCTTAAATACGATTTGAGACTTTTAGGCTATGAATTGATTTATTATCACGATTCCTGAATATGACAATAAAGAAAGTTATTGGTACTTATAGTCCATAACATTCAGTACTTCCCACTTAAACTCTTTTTCTTAAAGCGAACCGACAGAGATAACCTGCTGCTCTTGCCCTTGATATATGGTTTTGAAAGCTTCAGCAACACAACTTCACACGCAATAGCGAATAAGCGGAATACGACGTGTTGTAAACCAATCACGCTTGAGAAATATTTATACTGATCCCTGGGAGATTTCTTGGAAGAAGTTGAGTTTAACCTATAAAGCTCCTTAATAAATGGAGAAAAAGGAAATGGGCATTCGAGATGCAGTATGGAATACTATCAAGGGGAAGTATATAAAAAAACGATTAGGCTACACTGATGAGGAAATTAAACTTTTCCGAAAGAACCCGCGAAATGAGGAAGTCATTTCAAGGGCAATATATCTTATGAATAAAACTATAGTCGCTAAAGTAGTGGAATCACATGGTTGCAATAGTCAGCATAAAGTTGGGGATAAATTCTACTTTGACGGATTTGGAAATCTTCTCACTGAGCGTTGTCCTAAAAGAATCTGTATATACGCATTAAACGCCATTGTGCCCCAGATATTTGCTGTTAATGAACTCCTGCTCGCCGATGTTGATCCAAACAAAATGCGGTTCAATCATGCTTCCTGTTTTGATGTCGGTGTACAGTGTGGGGGAGTTGGAAAAATAGCGATGGAAATCAAAATAGAGGATGGCGAAGGATAACAATATTTTTCTGTTGCAAAATTAGTTTACTCTCTTCAGAATGTTTTTAATGGAGCCGTTGAATTATCCCTGAAGATTTTACAGCCAGTCTGGAGAGTGTTGATTATAGGCTGGATAATTGTTTGATAATCTTGCCTCGACTTCTTTGGTGTCCTTTTGATTGATTCTGCGTCAAGCCTGCAAATAACCCCCAGAATACTACTTATGGAGTATGACACTACTACCACCTTGCGGTTATGCTGATGGTGAAAGAATGATTTCGTCATTCTCAGATAGAACCATATATGTCGTTAGCCAATAACAAATGCGGAAAAAGTGATGACAAAGGAGCGATAAAACTACTAAAGGAATGGCACAAATACAACATACTGTGATTACTTCAAAAGCAGGTATTTTAATAATGGTGTGAAAAAAAAGGTAAAAACAATGTTAGATCTCTATTTGGCAAAGAATAAAGTTGAGGAAGCTCTCCGCGAAGCTGAAATTTATCATTCGAGACAAATACCAAAACGATCAAGGAAAATCAAGAACCGGCAACGGCTTCAAAGATTGTTTGTCCGATTTTGGTCTTTCTTTACATTTATTCTTTACCGAGAAACTCAATAAGACTGTTTGGCTATCAAAGAGAAATTACATGAATTGTGATCGTTGCGGAGACAAGATCCCCAATAATGAGGAGATAGACTGTTTCGGACAAGTCCTGTGCGGGGAATGTCTTATACCTGCTCATTCACCAGTCGGAGCATGTGGTCCCTGGTCAGTGCGGGGTTACCAGAAATTGTCCCAAATGTATGAAGGCTATCCAACTTTGAGTACTACACAAGAGAATATTCTTCGTATTTTAAGAAGAAACAGGCGGACTAACGCTTATCGATTTTACCAAGATGCTTCAGATGAAAATGGTTCAACTTGAAGAGGAAATCGCAAAATTGCGCCATATGGAAAAAGTTCACGGCGAGCTTCGAGCTGGAAAAATAAAATAATATTATGGGAATAATCGACTGGCCATCATTTAATATTTCTGGAAAATCTATTCCAGCCAAGAGTTGATATTCATCGTAGAAGTAATCATCCCAAGCTTCCCGGCTGGTGATAAAAAATCCATCATTGTAAGCGAAATCAAAAGACCAAGGAGAAAAAATGAAAGCGGTAGACCCAAGAACTCAGTATGATTTTACCTTTCCGGTTGGATACCATCAATTTCATAAAAATGAACTGCTGAACTTCAAACTCAATCATATCTACTCACTTGGCTATTGGACAATGGCGGAAGCTCAGCAAGCGGGCTCAGAAATCAAGGAGCTGCCGGAGTTTAAGCAGGCTTTTATTGAATTTGCAGAAAAGAACGAAGCCGAGGGTATGAAAATAATTGCTGCATTCGGATACCGGGTGGCTGAGTTCTTTACAAGTCCCACCGACAAAGACAAGATGGCTTTGTATGATCGTTTCCATGACCTATTTTACGAAGCGGTCCAGGACAGAGAAATGGAGCTGCTCTCAATTCCCTATCTGAATGGGTTTATGCCAGCTTTACGTTTTTCGCCGGAAGATAACAAAGGGACCATTCTCCTTCATGGAGGTTTGGATTCCTTTATGGAAGAATTTTATTCTGTTGCTCGTTATATCATGAATGCCGGGTATGAAATAATCCTGTTCGAAGGTCCTGGCCAAGGGTCGGCTCATCGGAAAAGTAAGCTATATATGACTCACGAGTGGGAAAAGCCAACATCTGCCGTACTGGATTATCTTGATCTTACCGATGTCTCGTTGGTTGGGGTCTCAATGGGTGGATATCTGGCGCCTCGGGCGGCTGCTTTTGATGATCGCATAACCCGAGTTGTGGCCTTTGATGTTACCCCTTTCGATTTGCATGGAAGCGGCCTGCAAGCAGCAATTTACCGATTCTTCGTGAGAAATCCATCGCTGTATAACAAGATTGCCACTGCCGCCATGAAACTGAGCGCCCGAGCCGAACTGGTCGTTGGTCAATGGATGTACATTACCGGCGCCAGCACCCCAGCCGAGTGGAATGAACAATTACCAAACTACTCAGTTTCGGACATCGCTCATCTGATCCATCAGGACGTCTTGCTTCTGGCAGGAGAAAAAGATCAAATGATCCCTCTCAAAGAATATCACAACAACATGAATGGTTTACCAAACGCTAGGTCCGTAATCGGTCGTATCTTTACCGCAGAGGAGCACGCTCAAAACCATTGCCAGGTTGGAAATTGTAAACTGGCTCTGGATGTGATATTGCAGTGGGTTAGAGAAAAATCATCATAAAAGCTACCAAACAGCGGAAACGAGAAGTTCTTATGCAGCCAAGTCTTATTTCCAATTGGCTGAAAGTGATTGCCCCTGACTTATTGGACAAAATCATTATGGATAAGGTTTTCCGCCCAATTGCAGAAAGGACTATTCAGGGTGAAAGGCAATAATGCCCAATCCGATATATAAGTGACCTAGTTGTCAGACTAGAATACAGCGCGATGTCACTGTTCCACAGTCTGATCTCAGATCTTGGATTGCCAAAAAAAAGACCGGACGAAATATTCCAACTTTGATTGATTAATGACCCGGAGAAAGAACATGACCATAAAATCCAAATGGGTTGATTTTCTTTACAGGTTAGCGACAGGTACAAAGAGAGGTAGAACACTGCTTACTCCAGTGGGAGCGGTTATCTTCGGTCTATTCACAACTCTTTTTGTAGTATCTGCACTTGCCTTTGATAAATGGCTAGGGCACCCAAAAATAACCATAATGCCAATCAATTTATATATTGCCACACCAGTTCTCGTGGTGAGCACTTATGTTACGTTGTGGTCTATCGTCAGTTTTCTAAAATCCAAGGGGACGCCTGTGCCTGTCAATCCACCACCCAGGTTGGTTGCCACAGGACCATACGCATATATCAGAAATCCAATGCTGACAGGAATATTCATTATGTTATTTGGAATTGGCGTAATGATTGGATCGATATCGCTCACATTCATATTCACTCCGGTATTTATTCTTGTGAATGCGTGGGAATTAAAGGAGATTGAAGAGCCAGAACTTGTCCGCCGGCTCGGAGTAGAATACATAGTTTATCGAGATAAAACGCCAATGTTCATACCGATAATGAAAATATTCCTAAAAAAGAAAGGAAAATGAGCTATTTGTGTTTTCCCGGATACTTGCACAAATTTGACACCGAGAGAATTCGAGAAAGAATTCATGAAAATTGTATCGAAGAAGATTAATAAATGATTTGCGGAAGTCAATCGTATCAATGTGCCATATGGATCTCGACTGGCGAAACGCTGGATTATTTGGATTAGGATGGTCCAATAATGACTGAACTGGTTACGCGAAATATAAGAAGTGCTGTGAGTATCATATGACTAATGAAAAGACAATCTCCCGGAGGGGGCTATTGAATCTCCTTGTAGTGTACTTCTTTTGGGGGAGCACATATCTGGCGATTAGAGTTGCAGGACAGGGCGATGGCGGTTTTCCTCCTTATATTCTCGGCGGCACGCGAGTGCTTTCTGCTGGGGCGATCATACTGATCTGGAGTGTCGTTCGGGGTAAAAATATCAAACCGACAATAAGTGAGTTAGTCACTTTGTTCTTATCGGGGCTATTGCTCTGGGCCGGGGGTATGGGCTTTTTGAACTGGGCTGTGCAGCGTATTGATTCCGGCTTGGCGTCCCTAGTGATCGCCGCGGTTCCCCTTTGGATCACTATCATAACTGCGATCGTTGATCGAAAACCTCCTACCATACGTATGGTGATCGCCTTATTGATTGGTTTCTGTGGTATCGCGATTCTAACTTATCCAGCATTTGCCAACAGTGTGCCTGCTGATATGTTTTCGATTATCTTGTTGTTGTTGGCCGGGTTCAGCTGGGGCTGTGGGACGGTACTTCAAAGTCATAGGCCGGTAAGTTTGTCTCCCTTGGTTAGTGCCGGGTACCAACAACTCTTCGGGGCCATTGGGTTTGCCGTAATCATATTTGTGAGGGGTGAAAGCTGGGTAAATCCAAACATGAATAATTGGTTAGCGTGGGGATATCTGGTGATATTTGGGTCACTGCTTGGTTTTAGTGCCTACGTCGCATCATTAAAACTGCTGTCGATAAAATTAGTTGCAACTTATGCATATGTGAACCCTGTAATCGCAGTATTTTTGGGATGGCTGGTACTACACGAATCGGTCTCTCTATGGACTATCGGTGGGGCTGTGTTTGTTCTATTGGGGACCGCAGGAATCTTTCGAGAGCAACAACTCACCGATAGCTGATCTATCTGCCATCAGGGTACAGAAATGAAACTAGATTCAAGGGTCAAATTCAAAGAAGTAGTACTTAACTGAAATTATTCTAACCGCAGTAGGTACTGGCAGGGAAATAATATTGATATAGATAAATTGCGGGCTTTTGGAGGGGCCATGAACGCAGCAGATCAGATTGCAGACTTTTGTGGAGATGAATAGGATCCAGCGTCGATTAAAAAAAACGGGTTGTTCCTGGTAATTAGCCTTGCCGATGCCGCTGATTTCCAGATATAGGCAGGTCTATAAAATCGGAATATTCGTTCTGGGCCAATCTGGAATTAACCCTATGAATACCACATTCGGGGTATGACACTAATACCAGTTTGCGATTATCCTAGTGGTGAAAGATGGAATATTTAAGTAACTTTCAAAAATAGTGGCGAAAGAACATGAAAAACAAACCGTATAGATGCTTCCTTGTATTTCTCCTTGTCATGATTGTCGCTTCTTGCATGCCAATGGAATCAAAAAATACATTGTTATTGCCGGAAATCGAAGAAACACCTACGACAGTGATAGACGCAGCCTATTGGCCTACAGATTCCTGGCGGGAATCCACTCCGATTGAACAAGGTATGGATGCTATTACCTTGCAGAAAATGCTGGAAGAAATTGATAAAGAAGGACTGAATATAGACAGCTTAATTGTTGTCCGTAATGGTTATATCGTGACCGAAAAGTATTATCCCCCCTACGAACAGGATACCTTGCATGAAGCCTATTCTGTCACGAAAAGTATTCTATCGGCATTGGTGGGGATTGCGATCAAGAATGGCTATATCAACAGTGTTAATGATCCCGTTTTGGAGTATTTTCCAAAACGAAGCTTTAATAACGAAGACGCATTAAAAAGGTCAGTCACTATAAAGCACCTGTTGACAATGACAGCGGGGTTGGAATTTGATTGGGATGAAATGATATGGTCTCAAGATTGGGTCCAGTATGTGCTCGACCAACCCATGTACGCCAAACCGGGTACAGAGTTTCTTTATAGCAGCGGGAACGGCCATGTGCTTTCGGCCATTATTCAGAATACCAGCGGTCAGAACGCCCATAGTTTTGCCCAACAGTATCTTTTTAACGACCTTGGTATAGAAAATGTGCGATGGCAGAAGGATATATTTGGTATTTCCAAGGGTGGATGGGGTATGTCGATGACACCTCGCGATATGGCAAAGATTGGATATTTGTATCTAAATCAAGGTATATGGGCTGGAAAACAAGTCGTTTCTGCTGAATGGATTGAAGATTCTACCAAAAGATATGTTCAAGTTCCAGACCCACTCGAACCCTGGGATTTGTATCTGGGATATTTATGGTGGTTGCACGAAGATGGACTGTTCGCTGCTCACGGCATGAAGGGCCAATTCATCTATGTCATTCCAGATTTTGATCTGGTGGTGGTAATTACCAGTAATATTCCTGACGCTGAATTTTCCCAGCCCCAGTTGCTCATACGAGATTTTATTCTCCCGGCTGTTAAATCAGCTGCTGAATAATGATCTCCATTGGAAAAAAAATCAATCAAATAATATTTAACTATAGGGACAAACAACTATGACAAGCAATGCCAAAAAGAAACTCACTCTCGATCGACCGGTAACCTACCAAATCAAAGTGCCGGGAGAACTCAATGAAAATTGGTCCGAGAGGTGCAGGAAAATGACGGTCACTATCGAAAACAAAAGCGATATTATGCCAGTCACCACCCTAACCGACGTCGTCGACCAGGCTGCTTTGCATGGTTTATTGCGCCAGCTTTATTCATTGGGACTACCTATAATTTCTGTTGTTTGCACTGATCTTGATTTAGAAATACATGATTAAACCCAGATACCAAATTAATATGCTCAAGGTTGGAAATATTTATAGGTATTATGCTCTGTAGACCTAGAGTTAGGAAAACTATGGATGCTCGCAAAAACCAGTCAAACCTGATATCTCTAGAAACCCAAAGAATTAAAAATCTCGTTCGTGGAAATGGGATCGATCTTGTAGGTGTTGCCAACCTCCACCAGTTAGAAGGTATGCCCACGGGAATACATGCAAACTCATCGTTTATCTATGATAATTTTCGTTTTGCTATCGTATTGGGTGCTCAACTGGATAAGCTGGGCAGGAACGCTTCGGGGGCAGAAGTTAGTCTATTCATGGAGAAAGCTGCCCTTGAGGTCATGGAATACCTGGAACAAAAAGGTTTTCCGGGGTTGATCATACACACAGAAGATGAATATGATCCCAACGAACGGTTAGGTTTGCTCTCATTGAAGGTATTGGCCAAAGGAGCCGGTCTTGGATGGCAGGGGCGCTCTCTTTTGATCATAAGTCCCGAATTTGGATCGGTCCACCGTTGGATTGCTGTGTTAACCGGTATGGATTTAGAAACCGATGTGCCAATTCCTAATCAGTGTGGGGATTGCTTCCTGTGCATTGATAAATGCCCTTCTGAAGCGTTGACCCTGGTTGACTTCGATGATCATCCCCCAAACCGGGCCGATGTCCTTGACATTCAAAAATGCCTGGGAGACGACGGTTGTACAGTATGCCTGGTGGTTTGCCCCTGGGCGAAATGGAAAAAATGAAAACTGCTGGTGGAGATCTGTGGATGAGTGATAAGCCCGGATAACCTTAGAGGAAAAATGTTGGTCTTGTCAATTTTTCGGAGCATGGCAATGGAATCGTTTTTGTGATATTGCAGGTGAAAGAATTTGACAACCTCTGAATTTACTAACATGGATATCATACAATGCTTGGTTTAGAAATGGCTTACTAATCACTTCAAGCTGCAACTGTTATACATCATAAAGGATGTTAAAAATGAAGATATTAGCAATCGAGAATGAAATATCTGGAAAAACTGCAGAAGATTTCCTTCATCATTCGGAGGCTGAAGCAAGGAGAGTTTGGGAACTTTATAAAAAAGGAATAATACGTGAAATGTATTTCCGAGCAGATCAAACAACTGCGGTACTGATTCTTGAATGTGAAAATAAAGAAGCAGCAAAAGAAGAGTTATCGTCTCTACCGCTAGTACGGAATGGCTTAATATCTTTTGATCTATTACCACTTGCTCCATATCCGGGACTTGAAAGGCTTTTTAAAACAACCCAGGCGTATTAACTTTCAGCTTGTCAGGTCGGTATGGGGCTGCGAATCTGAAGATGATAGGGAGAGCGAATTATTGGAAAGTGCCAAAGCCCTGTTTGAGCGTTTCTTTTGATATTGTGAAATCCATGCTGATTAGTGTGATCTTGGTAATAAACAGAATAATCACATTCACGGCCCACAGATCAATCCATAGGTGTATGGAAATTGGGATATTCCAGCAGTTATGAATAAATCTTCTAGCATTAAATTCAATAATACAACGCCAGAACCAGGAGCTTACCAAAGGTTGTTTGAATCGACTGGTTGGAATCAAGCATATCAAGTCGATAATGAAAAACTCCGAGCAGCCATAAAAAATAGCTGGTATTCAATAAGCGCCTATACAAACGAGGGTGATTTAATTGGTTTTGGCAGGGTAGTCTCTGATGGTGTCCTGTATGCTTTTATCTGTGATATGATCGTCGATCCGGATTATCAAAACCAGGGAATTGGTACTGCGATACTTCAAAAGTTGATTCAAAAGTGCGAGGAAGTAAACGTCCGGGTATTGTGGTTATGTGCAGCTGCTAACAAATCAGGTTTTTATAGAAAGAATGGTTTTATAATCAGGCCTTCAAACGCGCCTGGCATGCAACTTAGCTTATATGAGGACTCAAAGAAACAACACTTTCCGGGTTGATATCATTTATCAATGTACCGGTAATATAGGAGATTCTCCCGGTAAAATAGCAGTAAAATGTTTTCCAAACTTAGGCCATAAGTTATCAATCAATACATGACTTCTACAAATTTAAAACAATCCAACAAAACTCGCGGCTATACAATTGCTTTGATTAGTGCGGCGATCTTATCAACAACTGGTATCCTCATTCGTTACTTGACACAAACCTATCAAATGCCAGCCTTGGTACTAGCATTCTGGCGAGATATTTTTGTGACCATCACATTGCTTCCCTTCCTGGCATTATTGAAACCCAGGTTGCTTCAATTAAAGCGGAAAGATTTACCATTTTTTATTGGCTACGGTTTTGTCTTAGCCGCCTTTAATGTATTGTGGACCTATTCTGTTTCTCTAAATGGTGCCGCCATTGCTACTGTATTAGTTTACAGCTCAGCAGCATTTACGGCCATACTGGGCTGGTGGGTGCTAGGTGAACATTTAGGGTGGGCGAAAGCTGGGGCAATCATATTGAGTCTGGGGGGATGCCTTCTGGTTTCTGAAGCACTCAAACCAACTGTTTGGAATATCAACACCTTGGGGATTCTGACCGGTATCTTATCTGGTTTGGGATTTGCAGCTTACACCTTGCTGGGGCGCTCGACATTACAACAAGGTACTAACCCTTGGACATCTTTGTTCTACACCTTTGCATTCGCATCTGTTATCTTGTTAATTCTCAACTTGTTTCCAGTTAGTGATCTATTAAATATTTCTTCTCGTTCCTATGATTTGTTTTGGTTAGGTGATGCTCTAGGGGGATGGTTAATTTTGTTTGCTCTAGCTGCTGGACCAACACTGATTGGATTCGGGTTGTATAACCTTAGTTTAGGCTATCTATCCTCGAGTGTTGTCAATCTAGTTGCTACTTTGGAGCCAGTATTCACCGCTCTGATTGCATATTTCCTGTTGAACGAGCATCTCAGCGGGACTCAAGTAATCGGGAGCACGATAATCCTAACGGGGGTTGTTTTACTGAGGATCACAGAAAGATAGCTCCTAAAGTGCATAATTCTGATCAAAATCTAGCTAGATTATCCTTTTAGGATGGAGACTTGTTTTAATCTCTGAATCTTTGGTCTGCTTGGGTCTCGGCGTTCTGAATGGGGTGATTCCAGCCAATTCAAGGATTGCGGTCTTTTGGTCACATCTCTTCTTCATTCCATCCATTCTGTTAAGCACCGTGTTGTTTCTTTACAGCCAGCTGCCTGAGGTTGTAGGGAAAGTAACTCATCTCTTGTCCACGATCCAGGTGATGAGAGCCTTCAACGGATAGTTATGGTATATGTGGCCGATTTTTCTGCTTGGGATTCGGTACTTATATTGATCCTCAGTGGTTTGCCAGTAATCGGTCTGTCTATCTTATAGGGTGCAATCCAAATTAATTAGAAGGTTTTTTTATCAGTTCTACTATTTAATAATTAACCCCCTCAATAATACTTTCGGGGTATGCATTATATGCTCTTTGCACTTATCCTTTGCACTGAGAAGAGAGCTCCAGGGTCGCCGCTCTGCCAATATCCCTGGGGTTCTCTACTTAGATTTTGAAAAGAGTTTTAGGCTAATTATATATTAACCAAGGAGTATCAATAATTATGCTCATCAGACATTACCATTACAACGCTTTTATTATTGAAAGCGGGAACACAAAAATCGCCATAGACCCCGGCTTGAATTTAAGTTTAACAAAGCTTGGTAGCATAATCCCGAAATCCGAATGGAATGATGTCTCCCATATCCTGATTACACACGGAGATCCTGATCATTACTGGTTCGCGGATAAATTATCTGCGGTGTCAAATGCGCCTATCGTCTGTGGAAAAAACTTGGTAAAAAAAGTAGGGGAAGATATTTTTCTACTGAATCCTCGCGATAAAGGAATCCACTATGCAACCCGTATCGGAGAAGTATATCCACTGGAAATTGGTGAAGTGGTTGAACTTGATGGAATGAAAATTGAGGGGTTAAAAGCTGTCCATGGACCTCTGGTTATCCGCTTTTTCTTTGGACTGGGTAAGATCATAGAAAGTCCCGGCCCGGCAGAAAGGATCGGCCTGGGTTCTATCGGATTTAAAATTTCACTTGATGGGAAAATGATCATTAACTTGGGAGACACATTACTATTACGTGAGGAATGGCGAGAACTGGAAGGATTAAAACCAGATGTCTTGATGATTCCGATCGGCGGTCGGGTCATCCCTAATACGATGAATGAGAATGACGCCTTGGAAGCTGTGCAATTGATTTCTCCAAAAATGGTCTTACCTTGTCACTTTAACAATGATTTCTTATTTAAAAGGAAAGCGAACCCGGCCAACGCAGAAATGTTCAAGGAGGAAGTTGAAAAACTCAGATTGCGGTGTTGTGTTTTGGGGCATGGTGATGAGATTTCTATCTAGTCTCGGAGAATACGATGCAAACAAAGGAAGGGTTTATGTTTTATATAGCAGCTGGTCTTGCAGTAATTGGTGCCGTAAGCTCCCAATATTTTGTCAGTAGAATATCCGATACCCTAAACCCGATCGTCTCTCTCCTTGGTTTACACCTGGGAGCATTGGTTCTGGGTCTGGTACTGCTGCCTTTTTTCTCATCTGAGGGCGGACTAATCACTCAGGTGCGTCGATTAAACTGGCTCCAATTAGCTCTTGCGGGGTCAGTGATTATGGTTGAACTGGGTTATTTATTAATGTACAGGTTTGGATGGAATTTGAGTACCGGCAATCTGGTTACCGGTGTGGTTGTAAACAGCATACTCCTTCTAATTGGAGTCTCTCTGCTAGGCGAAAAAATGAGTCCTTATAACGCGGTTGGGGTCGGGCTATGTATCCTGGGAGTGGCATTGATCAGTCATAGATAACAATAAAACTGGTGGTTCGATAAATGAAACGTCTTGGTTTGGTTCTACTGGTAGGTAGTTTACTGGCGCTTATTATAGTGTCTGTCAGCCTGTCAAACATGCAACTGAACCCTGGTACTCCATTTCCACGAGAAGGTAATAATTACAACCCTGTCCTGTCTTCTACCGAAAAGCAGGAAATAGAAAACACCACACTCCCCAGAGTACAAGGTTTTATTGCTCTGATTTTATTGCTAGTCCTGTTGTTTGTCCTTGCAAGAATAGTTTCAGCCATTAATATTCGAAAGCTTCTGAAATGGTTGCCAGTTCTGGTGATACTCCTCATCGCCGTAGCATTAATACCTCAAATGGATCCCGGCCAACCACCCTCGTTCCCCGATGAGTTGAATGTCATATCAACACCACAATCGCCTAATGTAACAGCTTTACCGCTAGGTGATCCGCCTCAATTCCTGCTCTGGCTGGTAGCTATTGCGATCCTGTTTGGGATGTGCTTTCTTGGCTATAAATTATTCATGGAAGGAGTGATATCAATCAGGTTGGAAGATCAAATCGCACAGGAGGCAAAACGGGCAATCCAGAACCTAAGGGCTGGTAAGGATTTCAGAAATGTCATTATCAATTGTTACCTGCAAATGTCTCACGTGCTCCAGGCTGAACAAGGGATAGAACGAAATTCAGCAATGACTGCCCGTGAATTTGAGCGCTGGCTCCGGGTAGAAGGACTCCCCTTCCAGCCAGTTCGTCAGCTCTCTTCCCTTTTTGAAAAAACAAGATATGGTAATCAAAAAATGAGCAAAGGTGATGAGAAAACTGCGTTAGAAAGCTTAAACGAAATCATCCGCTATTGTCAGGGGAAAGACAACTAAAAACCGTGATAAAAAAATACCTGCCGGTTTCCCTGTTTTTTATATTAGTTCTAGTTCTCGGGTTGGGTTATCCCTCACTTTTCATGACCCATCTTGTTGAGCCTGCTGCGTTAATCATTTGGACTCTCTGGCGGATGATTATCAGTGTGGATCAACAGCTATCTTGGGTGCTTCTGATAGAGATATGTTTTATTTTTGTAATCAGACAAATCCCTCAATCAAACAATTATTCTGCTAAGCCAGTGGGTGGCAACAAGGAAAACCACGTTAACAGAATTGCTTATTGGCAATCATTGATTAGCGATGCTTCATTGTGGAGATCAGAGAGAGATTACTTAAGGGATAGTTTGAGGCAACTTCTGGATCCTGTCCTCGCTGAAACGGAAGGACTTCTCGTGGAAGATACAGAGGATATCAATATAGAAACTCTAAAACTAATGCCGTCTGAAATTTACGAAATTATAGATAAGGTGAGTAATAAGAACCCCCAGAAATCCGAGAATAATCAACAAAAACAAAAGTCATATAGACCAAAATGGTACCTTAGCTTGACCTGGAAAATAAACCGGCCAAACATAACCGAGCTCGATATTGTTTTAAGATGGATGGAGAATAAACTGGAGTTGATAGATGAATAACACCTCAAAACAAATGACTGCAGAAGAATTAATGGAGTATTCACAACAAATAGTCACTGAACTTGAATCTGCCATCGTTGGCAAGAGGGAAACCTTGCTGAGATTTATGGCCGCTATCCTGTCTGAGGGTGGGCATATCTTAATTGAGGATTTCCCGGGTCTGGCGAAAACGTTGATAGCCAATTCTTTTGCATCGGTTCTTGGCTTAGGGTTTAAACGGGTTCAATTTACTCCTGATTTGTTGCCCGGTGATATCACGGGCGGCTATGTATTCGACATTAACCAAAACAAATTTATTTTACGAAAAGGTCCTATCTTTACCAATATTCTTCTGGCGGATGAGATCAATCGCGCATCACCCAAGACCCAATCGGCTCTACTGGAAGCCATGCAGGAAGGCCAGGTGACTTTGGAGGGCGACACTTATCGATTGCCCCATCCCTTTATCGTTGTGGCAACTCAAAATCCAATTGAATATGAAGGTACATTTCCTTTGCCAGAAGCACAATTGGATAGATTTCTTGTAAAACTCCAGATTGGATATCCGTCCCTGGAGGAGGAACATGAAATCCTCTCAAGGAGAAGTGAAAGAAAAAAAGATGGAGTGAGACTGAACTCAGTAGTTACTCCACAAATACTCCTGGCAATGCGTCAGTTAGTCGAGGAAGTACATGTAGATCAGGATCTGATGCGTTACATGGTTGATCTGGCCAGCAAGACCAGACTTCATCGCCAGACAGTAATCGGTGCCAGCCCGCGGGGTTCACTTGCATTACTGAAGCTTACCCGGGCTTGGGCTGCTATTCAAGGTAGGGATTATGTATTGCCGGATGATGTAAAGCTATTTGCCCGAGAGACACTCAGCCATCGAATCATGTTAGAGCCAAGTCTGTGGGGATCTAAAACAACTTCAAATACGGTGATCGATGAAATTGTAAACTCCCTGCCAGTACCGGTCATTCCCGATAAACATGAATAAGAAGACCTTTTTGCTGATTCTGGTAATAAGTGGTTTGATCTTTTCCGCTTTAATATTTAAAAACGGGGATTTATTGATTATAGCCATCCCTCCCCTAGTTTACTTGATAATTGGGGTTATTTTAATTCCTGCTGATCTGGCCTTGGTGGCCAACCGGACTCTTGATAAAACAAGCGCCTTCCCTCAAGAGATAGTTAAAACATCTGTTGTGATCACGAACCAGGGAAAAACTATACTCAATCTATATCTCAACGATTCCTTAAACCAGTCACTGGCTGTCGACTCAGGGCGAACTCACCAAAGGCTTACGCTGGAGGGAGGTGGAACCACAGAATTGGAATATTCGTTTACAGCAGCACGCGGTGACTATGCTTGGCTCGGGATCAAGGCTGTCGCCAGTGATCCATTTGGGTTGTTTGAAGTTACCCGGGAAATCCCCGCTGGTGGAGAGCTTCTGGTTTATCCCGCACCACTGAATATTAGGCAATTGAGTCTCAAGCCACACTCAACCATACACACCTCTGGCCCAATTCCAGCTCTTTTGGCAGGATCAGGGACTGATTTCTGGGGGGTTAGAGAGTACAGGCAGGGAGATCCATTACGTCGCATTAACTGGAGATTGGCAGCCAGGTACCCGAAAGAACTATTCACTAATGAATATCAAATGGAGGAAATTGGAGATTTTGGTATTATTCTTGATGCACGAAGATTATCCTCTGCAAGCGTTTCGAACGATAAACTATTTGAATATTCTGTATCTGCGGCAGCGTCATTATCTGAAAATATCATCAAGAATGGAAATCGTGTATCGCTTCTTGTATTTGGTGAAACCCTCCAATCAGTCTTCCCGGGATTAGGAAAAATACAGCGAAATATGATCCTCAAGAACCTGGCTATTGCAAAATCAGGCAAGAATATTCCCTTCAGTTATCTTGAATATTTTTCTACCCGTCTCTTTCCAGCCCACTCGATGATCATTATCGTCAGCCAGGTTGAATCTGACGATTTTGAAACCTACGCCCGCCTACGTGGACACGGTTATGACGTGCTCTTAATTACTCCTGATCCAGTGGAGTTCGTTTCTCGCGATATACGCCGGACTGATATCAATATCCTGGCCATCCGTGCTGCAAGAATCGAACGAATCGTTCAACTGAAGAGACTCTCCAAGATCGGGGTAAAAGTCGTGGATTGGCAGGTGAATCAACCACTCAATAAATTTCTGCATTCCGCCGTGGGACAATTTCCTCATAGAAGGAATTTTTCAGTAATATTATGAAAACACGTTCAATCATTTCTGGTATTAATACATTTATCTCCCTTTGTATTCTGGCGCTTGAATATTTTTCTGCGGGATACCGGTGGATCCTTCTCGGATTTATTCTCTTGGGATTATTTTGGGTTTTTATTAACTTCCAGGCTGATTTCTGGGTTTCATCCAGCCTTTTTTTGGTTATAGTGATTCTTGCTGCCATTGGTATAACAATAGGAATGTCTTTGATCGCGATGGTCATTGTTTGCACCAGTTCGCTGGTCAGTTGGGAGTTATCGCTATTTAATCAGAGTATGGGTGGATATCCCCTTATCGCCACAAACACTACCATCGATAAGTATCATTCAATTTACCTGATGTTGACTGTTTTTACAGGCATGGGTCTGGCTTTGATTTCTTCCTCCTTTAATTTTCAGTTTCCATTTGGTGTAATCGTTATTTTGGTGTTAATTTCTCTGGGCTGCCTATTTTTTGGCATACAATTAGTTTTGAAAAGCACTCATTCTCAATCACAGATTGAGGATTAAAGTCAATATCAGATATATTATTCTTGGATAAATATTTCGCCATTGATTAGGATTTCTTACCCAGACAATCTTATAAACATGCTGAGCACGTAAGGGAAACGGTCTGGTCAAACTAGAAAAGGATTGGCAAATGAAAAAGAATCAAAAATTGCGATATATAGGTTGGGTAGCAGTCGGTATCTCCACAACAATCACCTGCTTTTGGGCATTTTGGGGAATTGTTGAAAACTTTCATGAAGGCTGGTATTACGCATCCTGGATTTCGAACCTAGGTTTGATGTTCGTTCAGTATCTTAGCCCTATGATCATCTTTATGGGAGTTACGCTTGTATCAATTTATCAACCCCGTATTGGCAGCGGATTACATGTGCTAATCGCTTTGCTCGCAGCTTGGTTCTTCCAGGTATTCTCAAATATGGGTATATTGTTTCTCCTCGCGCCGCTGATTGGCTTAGGTGGACTTTATTGGTTTGGGCGTCCCCGACCCCGTAAGACCGCTGTGTTATTTGCAGTTGGACTTCCCCTGCTGACCCTCGTTTTAGCCGGCGTTGGACCTGTTCTCCGGGTATCTCAACGGGTTGATGATGGTTTTCTACAAGCCCGCTTGGTCCAAGGAAATAATGTTGGTCTGATCTGGGCGCCTGCCGGTCCAGGATGGCCTAGTACTGGGGACAACTGGTATCAAGCAAAATCTACCTGTCAACATCTCAAACAAGACGGTCTGACTCTCAGTCCAACGCCCCAATTCTTCTGGCGTTTGCCAACTGTAGAGGAAGCTGTGCGGTCGATGGCTCTCCACGGAGAGAATAGTGGAGGAGAGTGGGATCCCGATACCAAAACGACATCCTACAAAGATAAGCCTGACAAAGAATCTCCTCTCTGGAGTGTCCATTCCCCAGTGATTTACTGGTGGACTGCGACTGAGATAGATCAAGAAAAAGCCTATATAGTAGTCTATGATGGAAAAGTATGGCCCAGATCCAAACACATTGGTCCAGATTATCTAGGTTTTCGATGTGTAACAGATCCTTAGGGCAGTAAAGATAATCCACAATCGTAGAGATTCAGATACTATTTTTAATCCGGGTTGGTAGAAACTCTAAGTAGGCGCGAGATCTAGGTGTTAAATCTGATCTCCGAAGATTTAACCAGCAAGAAATCGCTGCTCGGTTATTTCTCTCATTAAATACTATCCAATTACCTACCAGCTATATCTGCATCAAACAGGACGATAAAAACTACACCCGCGCAGAGTTACGGGCAATGACATTAGAGATACTGCTCTCCCCTTGATCGTCCAGGGCTTGAAATTAGCACCAAACATAATCAATAATTTCTTGACGAGCTGGTAGAAAACAGCCTGTAATCTTGTTTTTTTCCTAATACTCAAATAACCCTCTTAATAATACCTTCGGGGTATGACACTAATACCGCCTTACAGTTATGCTACAGCTGCAAGTGCTCATTACTTAACAGTGTAAAGTCGAAGGCCAAAATTATATGTGAGCTGCCAGAAAAAGACTTGGTGAACCTCTCCAGCCACTACAAAGTAGAAATTTGCTAGGTTTGCTAAATGTTGAGAAGATTTATGAACCAGTGTCATATGTTTTGGAGCATAGCATTGATAAAAAGGGTCATCAAATGCTTATTTCATTGAAAAAAACCTATAACGAATACTCTCCGAAGTTCTGGCTTGTGGTCGGCGTCTTTTTCATTGACCGCATCGGCCGTACGATGCTCTTCCCTTTCTTCAGCCTATATATCACCTGGAAATTTGGGGTCGGTATGACCCAAGCCGGCATTGTATTGGGTATTTTCGCTGCTTTCGGCATGGTTGGGAATATGATCGGCGGCGCGCTGACCGATAAATTTGGCCGTCGCAAATTGATTATATTTGGTTTGTTTTCCAGTGCCCTTAGCACTCTTTCGCTGGGGTTGGTCAACGAATTGGCGATGCTTTACCCGCTGGCGGTGATCGTTGGGCTTTTCTCCAGTATCGCTGAGCCCGCCCATCAAGCAATGATCGCCGACATCCTACCCGAAGAAAAACGTGCGGAAGGTTTTGGCATGCTGCGTGTTGTGGCGAATCTCTCCTGGATTATCGGGCCGACTATCGGCGGATTCGTTGCCAATCAATCCTATTTGGCGCTCTTCGTCACAGATGCCATCATAAGCTCAGTCGTAGCGATTCTTTTCTACTTTCTGATTAGCGAAACCAAACCCAAAACCAGTATAGAGGCTGAATCTGCGAGTATGCTCCAGACCTTTAGGGGCTATTTTGTGGTTATCCGGAATGTGTCGTTTATGGCTTTCATCACTGCATCAATATTGATGGGCTTGGTTTACCTACAAATGTACAACTCCCTCTCAGTCTACTTGCGCGATAATCACAGTATAGATCCACAAGGTTATGGTTTTTTGATGACTACCAGCGCGGTCACTGTTATCTTGCTTCAATTCTGGACAACGCGTCGCATCAAACATCGCGCGCCCTTCACGATGATGGCACTCGGTGCCTTCTTCTACTCTATCGGGTTTGTCATGTTTGGCTTAGACCCCTTAAGCGCTTTCAGCAGTTCGTTTCTTATTAATCACTGGTCCTTTTCATTGAGCGGCACTTATATTTGGTTCATGAGCGCAATCGTGATTATCACCATCGGCGAGATGATTGTGATGCCCGTCAGTCAAGCCCTCGCGGCCAACTTTGCCCCCGAGGAGATGCGCGGCCGCTATATGGCGATCTTTAGTTTGGCCTGGGCCATCCCCGCGACATTTGGCCCCGGTTTGGCAGGATTGATTCTTGATAACAAGAGTTACAATCCCAATCTTCTCTGGTATATTGGCGGGGTTCTCTGCCTTATCTCTGTGGTGGGATTTTATTTGCTTCATCTCAGCCTTAGCAGACAAAAACGATTCGCCGCCACGCCTGCAGCTCCAGCGATGCAAGAAGCTGAGTTAAAGGTTTAGGGAGGAGGTCGCCAAAGGATTAACAGTAGAAGAACATCAAAATACTCAAACCAAAATGTAATTAATAAAATGTCCCTATCTAAGGAATCCGAAATCAGCAGAATCAAATAATGTTCGGATATGGATTTTAAATTATGAACACTTTGAATAAGTCCATTATCAAGAAGGTCGATTGTATCCGGCTCTATGTTGCGGATCTGGAATCTGGCTTATCTTTTTACAAAGACAAGTTGGGCTTAGCGCTGTTATGGAGAAGTGAAGACGAGGCTGGTTTAGGGTTGGCCGATGATGTGACCGAGATCGTCCTCCATACCGAACCCAAAAAGCCCGAAATTGACTTAAAGGTGGATCAAGTCGATGAAGCAACTGCCCTCATAGAAGAAGCGGGAGGAAAAATAGTAGCCGGCCCTTTCGAAATAAAAATTGGCCAATGTGTTGTCATCAGTGATCCTTGGAACAATGAGCTCATCCTGTTAGATTCGTCAAAAGGGCTATTGGCTACTAACACAGAGGGACATGTGATTGGAAATTTACCTAAGGATTAACGGCATAAGAAACGGAAATACGTGTGTCGCTATCGTTAGCTGCCTCCTCGCATTTCCGGAAGAATAGATAAAGGAGAAAATCATGGAAGCAAATCAGGCAATGCAAATCAGGCAATGCAAATTATGCAGCAAGGTTATGCTTGATCGGAGGCTGTTCTCCTGGCCGTGTGCCAGTAATTTGATGTTGAACATGAGAATAATGCCATCCCGAAGATAGCCTTTGTTTTTGCCGGAGGGGTTGGCAATACTGGAGCTATCTGCTGTGCCGTCATTGGCGCCATGATGGCTAATGGCCTGCTTTTAGAGGAACCAGCTTCCCTGGAGGAAATTCTTATGAATAAACAAGCTCTGATAGATAGTATCGCGTATTGTGGTCTTGTATGCGGATTGTGTCATTTGAGAATGGAATGTGATTTCTGCAAGAATACGGCAAACTTGTGCGCCAGGAGTGAGGTGTGTTACCAAAGAAACTGCTGTATTCAGAGGGATTTTCAGGGGTGTTGGGAATGTGCCGAGTTTCCATGCGGTGAGGACATGCACGGAAACACGCATGATCTCAGAATCAAGGCTTTTGTAACATTCATAAAAACCGAGGGGGCTGATACTCTTGTCGATTGTCTTTTAAGAAACGAGGCCCACAATATTCACTATGGGCATGGCAAGGACTATGACGGTAAGAGCAGCGAAGAAGAAGTCATACGGCTGCTGAAAACCGGTCGTTCCGGTTGATCATTTAGTTGCCGCTAACACGGCATGCAACCACCGTATCGCGCTATACGCGAAAGTATTTATACACGGCACGGTGAGATTAAAATATAGGAGACGCCAATGTTTGATAAATTAGAAGAAATAAACTCACGCCCGACACCTTTTCAGTTTTACACAGCAGATTTACTATGGACTGATGAGCATACATCAATGAAGATGCTTGAATATCATTTGAACGAATCTGTTGGCCTTGCATCTCGAAACATAGATTTCATTGCTCGTTCAGTAAAATGGATAGTGTCTCATTTTGGAATAGACGAAAATACAAGTATTGCTGATTTTGGGTGTGGACCAGGGTTATATACAACTGCGTTTGCGGAAAATAATGCTGATGTTACCGGGATTGATTTCTCAAGAAGGTCCATCCAGTATGCAAAAAAGATTTCTGATCAAAAAGGATTGGCCATTACCTATTATCATCAAAATTACCTGGAGTTTGAAACCGAGAAACGATTTGATCTCATTACAATGATTTTTTGTGATTTTTGCGCATTAAGCCCTATGCAAAGAAAAACACTGCTTGCCAAGTTTTATACGTTTTTGAAGCCCAATGGATCATTGCTGCTGGATGTTCATTCGTTGATTACTTTCAATAATCGGGACGAGGTCGTAACATACGAACTTAATCAGCTCGATAGTTTTTGGTCTCCTGAAAATTATTATGGATTCCTGAACATATTCAAATATGACAAGAAAAAAATAACTCTCGACAAATATACGATAATTGAAAAGGGAAGAAACCGTGTTGTCTATAACTGGCTCCAATATTTCAATCAGGATTCAATAAAGAGGGAGCTTGAAGAGAATGGATTTGAGGTTGAAGAGTTCTATTCTGATGTCACGGGCGCAACTTTTTTCCCAGAATCCCCCGACATAGCGCTTGTTGCCAGAAAACAAAAATAACATAAAAGGTAAATTAACTCTGATGTGAAATCCGTAGTGTTCAATTTGCACAACCATATAGATAATAGGAATTATAGTTTGAGGAGAGAAATATGCCCTGGAATACCTGGATAAAAATTGAACCTAAAAATACATATAACGAGGAGGCAATAAGGCTCTACGAGAACACTAAAAACCCTATAACAAAAAAAGTCTCTGATCTTACTCGCATTACCAGCTTAACCCCAGAAGTGTCAGAGCTCATTAATAAATTATGTATATCGGTATACAAAAATGCTACGGGGTTGTCCGCGCGTGAAAAGGAAATAGCAGCACTTGTGACATCGTCTTTAAACGGTTGTGTTCATTGAATAGCCAGTCATACTACAGCCCTCGGTCGAGCGGCCAGAAATGAATCCTTAGCACAGCAAGTAGCAGAAGATTATACAAAAGCAGAATTAAAAGATCGCGAGATATTAATCGCGGATTTCACAGTAAAAATAACCCGCAGTCCAAATACATGTAGCCCTTTGGATATTAAGCGTTTGAAAAAAGAGGGGCTAACCGACAGAGATATTTTATGCCTGGTAGAAATAATAGCATATCAAAACATGAGTACTAGAATAATGGAGTCATTGAGTACAGTTGAATAAGGTTGCATAAAACTATCGCACAGATACTAGTAAAAGTAAATCTCGTAGGTTTCCGGAAGGAAAAATGAGATCGCAACTTACTTGGCGTCAATAGCAAACCTAAAAGAAACCCAACGACGACAGGATGAAATCGCCCAGGCCATGCAGGATCGTTTGATTCGATATGCTCCAGAAACTTAGGCATCACACACTCATAACCTGTGCAAGCATGTGCAAGGGGCAATTGGCTCCAATCTGGTTTACTGGAAATCAACCCCAAAGTCAAAAACTGAAATTTACCTGCCCTGTTGAAGAAAAGATTAGCCCTCTAACCAAGACCAATACTGGAGTTACTATATGTCCAACCCCCTCGTTCTGATCGGTGTCCCGAGTAGCGCCGGAGCATACTCGCCGGGCCAGGAGCAAGCGCCAGATGCGCTTCGGGCTGTTGGCCTCGTCGAACTGCTCCATGAGCGTGGAATCGGAGTAAGAGATCATGGGAACGTTCCAGGATTTAGATGGCGCATCGACAAGTCGAATGTCCGAGCGATGAATGTGGGAGCGGTGGCGGAAATCGCCGAGTCTACTGCAAACCACGTTTCGGCCGCATTTCAGGAAAATTCGGCAGTGCTTGTACTAGGTGGAGATTGCACTGTGGAACTTGGCACGATAGCCGGAGCAATCGCCGTCACTTCGAATATTGGGCTTGTTTACATCGACCTCGACACTGACCTAAATACACCTGAGAGTGTCGATGATGGTGCGCTTGATTGGATGGGTGTCTCGCACATGCTTGGAATTAAGGGAAGTGTGAAGCAGTTGGTCGAACTTGGGTCGCGCGTACCGTTGCTTCAACCGGATCAGGTTCATTTCTTCGCTAACGATAACTCTAAGCCTTTTGAGCGGGAGATTATTGAAAGTAGAGGTATATCTGAGATTCGCCTGGCAGATGTGGCAGCCGATCCTGCCGGTGCTGCACAGTCCATCGTTGATGGTTGGGCAAAGCGTTTCGATCGTCTGTTAGTCCATTTAGACGTTGACGTGCTTGATTACCTGAGCATGCCCCTTGCTGAGAACACTCGCCGCAATGAAGGCCTTCGATTTGGACAACTCATGGCCGCGCTACAGCCGTTGCTTTGTGCGCCGAACTGGGCCGCACTCACGATCTGCGAGATAAATCCTGACCATGGAGAGGAAGACGGTTCCACATTGCGGGCTTTCACCGAAGTTTTGGCGGATGCTCTTTCTGCATCACCACCAATTCGGGATAGCTTACGATGACAGCTAACGATAGAGCTAAACACTGTATTGTCGCGAATACGCCATGACCATTGAGCCCGGATTTAAATAATTCCACTGAAGTGATGTCAAACGCCAACTAGCCTCCCCATAATTTCCGCCATTTAAAGGGCAATTCTAAGTAATTTTTGCTTATATAGATAACAAATCTCTGTTTTCCTACGGATTTTCGCTATAATTGCACCAAAACCGCACGAGGAATCAGGCGCCTGATTCAGAACACCTTAAGATATCCCGACTTAAATCAAAAAAGTGGATATTTTGTGCCTTGAAATTGACTTATTCTTCCCCTGCGGTATAACTAGTTAAACTAAGCACCCGTAGCTCAATGGATAGAGCGTCTGACTTCGAATTGGACGGAGGAACTGAAAATCCTTTACATGGGGGAATATACCGTCCATCCTCTTGATGGAATGGACAATAAATAGTCCATCAAGAGCACAAAATCTATCCTTTCCATGCCAATTGCACCAGAATTGCACCAGGAAATATCCACCAAACAACTGGATTGGCGGCTCGATAAGTGGTACATATTATCTATAAGATCAATAATATGGAATAAGGTTATTGCTGTTATATTATAAATAACATCAATGGCAGGGTCGCATTGAAGCGATGTGTTTGTCCCACAAAAAACCACTCTTAGAATTTGGTTGTATTGGAGATCTTGAATAGCTGATGAAATCATCACTTTGCAGGTAAATACAAGGAAATCAAACCCGAGTAATGTGACCTGTTGACAACTGGTATTACCAGAAGTATAATAATATTGTGTACAGGTCTTACCAGTTGAAGTATCAATAGATAGAGCAAAGTATGGGCGAACCCATTGAAGAACGAGCTACTGATCGAGCTTAACGGCATCTCATTGAAGGCATTGTTAGTGGGGCGTTTCCCCCAAATACCGATCTTCCTGGAGAGCGAACCCTAAGTAAAGATCTTGATATAGCCCGCCCGGCACTGCGTGAGGCCATGCAGCGTCTAAGCCGCGATGGATGGCTTGATATTCAGCAGGGAAAGCCCACCCGTATCCGTGATTATCTTAAAGATGGTAATTTAAATATCTTGGCTGGACTTCTTAAAGCCGATCCAGATCTGCTGGAGATGTGGCAATTATTAGCTCCTCAATACACTGCCTCCGCAACCAGGCGTGCTCCAGGCTTAATTATTGATTTACTAAAAAGTTTCGACCGTTTGCCAGATGAAGCCGAACCATATGCCCAGAGTATGTGGAAACTGCATCAGATACTAATTGCCTATTGTGACAACCTCGTATATGGTTTAATCTTCAATACCTTTAAAGAGTTTTATCACCAACTAGCAATCTACTATTACACAACCCCCGAACACAGGCAGAATGCCCGTAAGTTGTGGGAAACATTGATCCCCAGCATCAAAGCCCTGGACATAGAAAACACATCCCAGCAAGTTTTCAAGTATGTTTCAACAACTGCTGAGTTCTGGAAAAATATCACGTTTGAACAATATCGCACTGAGGTATTTGATGATCCCAGGCAATTGGAAGAGAAGAAGAAGAAGAAAAAGAAGACCAAGAAATAGAGCAATAATTCTAGATAACGACTCATCCAGGAGTAAAAATAACCTCAAAGATAGTTGAAGGAGATACTAAGTGAAAGTTCTTTTAGTGTACCCAGAGTTTCCAGACACATTTTGGAGCTTTAAGCACGCCCTCAAGTTCATCCGGAAAAAATCCTCAGCACCCCCACTGGGATTACTCACAGTCAGTTCTATGTTGCCGAACCATTGGGAACAGCGATTGGTTGACCTCAATATTCGATCTCTATCAAATAAAGATCTGGACTGGGCTGATATGGTCTTTATCAGCGCCATGACAGTGCAGCGAGATCCAGCCAAAAGAGTGATTAGTCGCTGCAAGAAAGCCGGGCTCCCTGTCGTTGCTGGAGGCCCCTTATTCACCATGGAATTTGACAAATTTGACGAGGTAGATTATTTGGTGCTCAACGAGGCCGAGATCACCTTACCTGAATTTCTTGCAGACCTTGAAAGGAACCAAACTCGCCATATTTACACAACTGACAGTTATCCCGATTTACGCAAAACTCCTCCACCCCGCTGGCCTCTGCTAAATCTTAATCAATATGACTCCATGCCTATGCAATTTTCACGCGGTTGTCCATATAATTGTGATTTCTGCAACGTGACTGCCTTACTAGGTCATCGCCCCCGCACCAAGAGTGCTGAGCAAATTCTGATTGAGCTTGACGGTCTCTACAAACTTGGTTGGCGAAGCTCGGTCTTTTTCGTGGATGATAATTTCATTGGAAATCGGCGTTACGTGAAGGATGAATTGCTTCCTGCCCTGGCCCGCTGGCGAAAAGGAAAAACCGGGTTTTCATTTAATACAGAAGCCACCATTAATCTAGCTGATGATGACGAGTTGATTCAATTAATGGTTAAAGCAGGTTTTACGAAAGTTTTCATCGGTATTGAAACTCCCGATAACCAAGGCCTGGAAGAATGCAATAAGGGGCAGAATGTAAACCGCGATCTTGTAAGGGATGTAAAACATCTCCAGCGCTCTGGATTGGAGGTACAAGGAGGGTTTATTGTAGGTTTTGATTCTGATAATCAATCCATCTTCCAGCGCCAGATTGATTTTATTCAAAACAGCGGCATTGTAACTGCCATGGTGGGGATGCTGCAGGCTCCTCCTGGAACCAAACTGTATGATCGCCTTATGAAAGAAAATCGGTTGGTTGGTGGAATGTCCGGAGACAATGCGGATGGCAGAACTAATATTATTCCCAAAATGGGAATCGAAACATTGCGCGAAGGCTACCGTCATTTAATGAAACAAATCTACTCACCAAATCAATTTTATCAGCGAGTAAAAACATTCCTGAAAGAATATCAGCCGCGAAAGATAAAATCCCCTCTAACCTGGCAGCGATTTCTGGCTTTTTTCCGATCTGTTTATCATCTGGGGATTATTGATCAGGAGCGGCGCCATTACTGGGATTTGCTGCTCTGGACGCTAAAAGAACATCCAGCCATGTTTTCAACAGCAGTAACGATGGCAATCTATGGATATCATTTTAATAAGATTTGCGAGTCACATATTAATTGATATCTAATCATTTCTCTCTTTAATTGCACCAGTAAGCATTAAAATTCACCCAAATTGAACTGCAGCGGATGCATTTCTTGACTTTTACTTCCTAAAAAGCTACAATCTCCCCACCACGCACCCGTAGTTTAATGGATAGTTCGTCTGACTTCGAATTGGACGGGAGGATTGAAAATCTTGTTGATGGGGGTAAAATCCGTCAATCATCATAATGAAATGGATCAAAATTGGTCTACCAAGTGCACAAAATCCTTCTTTTCTATCCCAGTTGCACACAATTGCACCAAAACTGCATCAGGAAACATCTACAAAATCAACTGATTTGGCGGCTCGATTTCGAATAAATCTGAAGTTTCCCCCCTACTCTCTTCAATCAAAAAATTTAAGTTCTGTTTTTTTCCATCTCATAATCAAATGGGAAGTTGTCCATTGTGTTCATTGTCTCCATAAATTCCACCCTGCTTGCACTCAAATTGCATATAAAATTTGTTAAGTCAACCGTGAAAGGCGACTCGTATCTAAAATAACCCCTTTCCGTGTCTACAATACCTGAGAAGAAGTTGCCTGATGGTATTTCTGTAAGATCGAAAAAATTTTGTCCTCAATCCAGCTATCGGGGTGAGTACTTTGTTCCTCGTCTTCAATATTTAGATTCCGCGTCGGTAAATATTGATTGACAAGGGTCTGCGGGATTGAAAAATCGACCAGATTAGAGAACAACCTCTTTAATGCTTGTTGAACACAGGGTTGATTCCAATAATATCTTATACGATCCAGATAACTGTATTTTCGTAAATATGCTACTTCTTCTTTATTTCCTGAATAATAAGCATCCCAATTTTCTGAGTGATTGACCATTTCCTTGTCGATGAGATTACTGATATTGGATAGGTTCAATCGGGATTCATATTTGGCGATCTGGATTTCAATTTGTTCTAGGGCAAAGATAATTTCACGGTAAGCGAAAGTCAGCTCTGGTCCGACCTTCAAAATCGCAAAATGATCTCTGACTAAGTGTTGGAGGGAATCGGGTGTTTGATAATCAGTTGAGTGGGCTTCGTATATTAACCCTGGATAGCTCTCGATAAAGGTTGATAGATCCAGAGCATTATGGGGATCGTAATGGTGTACGGATTGATTATAAAACTCGACTCCCGGTTGGACCACAACAGCAATTACTCTCTCCCAGGCCGAGTTTAACCCAATTTTTTGGAATTCTTGTTTTGTCGCCTGAATTGTTTCAGATACCATTTCTTCAGAGCTAATCTGGAGTTCATGAATACCAGCTTGATCTCCACCGGGGGGTGGTACCTCGGATCCGATGATATACAGGCAATCACTTTCCCCATCCGGCAAAGCAATTTCCGCCGCATGGGCGAGCTGGGCTGTTCGCCGGGCAGATACCCAGGTATCAAGTGGTTGGCTATGGTCATCATCTCCGCAGTGCATGCTCGCATCAAGATGAATCTTCCGGTACCCCGCCAAAACATAGTCATTGACCATTTGGCAGGCTTTGCTCATCGCTGCCTGGGATGATTCTGATCGCCAAGGGAAAGGTCCAAGATGATCTCCGCCAAGAACCAGGCGATTAATGGGGAAATCAACTTCAGATGAAATATTATTCAGATATTCTGAAAATTGTTTTGGTGTTAATCCTGAATATCCTCCAAATTGATTTACTTGATTACAAGTTGTCTCTATCAGAACAGGGAAATCTTCCCCTCTTGAATAATTGAGAGTACTTTCTAATACTGCTGGATGAGAGGAACAAACCGAGAATACCCCAATGGGTAGCCCCGATTTATTTTCTTGGAGCCTGGTACGAAGTGAATTTAGTGAGTCTTCAGACATGGCTTTTATATTAATATTTCGAATACCAATCCTGGAATTGATCTATTTCCTGGGGGGGATAATAATCTGACCAGGGTTTTGCGTATTCTTCTGCGATACTATTCAGTTGATTCATGCGTTTTTTAGCAACAGCTTCCAACCAGTTTTTACGGTCATGCGGCTGCATGGGAATGCCCTCTTTCCAGATTGCCCTTCCGCCAATAAATCCGGATGCGCCGGCTTGACATGCTACAGTTACCTGTTGTTCGAATACGTGGAAATCCACCCCGGCGCTTAATACAGTCCAGGGACAAGAGGACACTTCTGAGATGGATTGGCAAGCTTCATGCCATGAATTCTGATCAGGGTAATGATTGGTATCGATTGGAAATTCTATCTTTAACACATCGGGATTCAAGGTGCTTAATCTTTCAACTAGACGAGTGATCAGGGAAGGCCGTACATCAGCGAATGCTTTGGACTTTTTATCATGTTCCCGATCGATACTATAGGAAACGACCTCCAGGAAGAAAGAAATGTCGTGGTCAATGCATTGTTTAGTTATCTGGGAAATTAACTTCTCTTGTTTTTCTGCTAATTCTCCTCCATCAGGGTGGTAATAGATCAGGAGTTTTACTGCATCTGCCCCCATCTTTTTGATTTGGGTGACTCCCCAATCAGGGAGAAGTGTGGATATGCGGGCTGTTGTATCTCCGCTATAGCCAGTTTTTTCGACAGCAACCATTAACCCTGTTTTTGCTGGTAATACATCCCTGGCGATTGATTGTGATGCCCCGTATAAAGGATCTAACAGGACTGCACTTGCGGTTGGAGAAAGTGTTTCTAGTACATCAAGTTTTGCTGCAACCACTTGGTGATAGATTGCAGGGTTGTTGATATCTGGATTTACCAATTTAACGAACGACTGCCGATGGTCGAATGCTAATACAGTAAACACGCTACCTTCAGTAGAAGTAGAACTTAGTCCCCTTCTTTTTCCAATTGAAAGATTTTTTTGTTCCACTACCCTCTCCTCACTTAAGGCTGATTTAGCGCTACTAATTGTTCCTGTAATTGCTGAGATTTTGCAGCGTCAAATCCGTTCGTTAGCGGATTTGTATTTGTATCTATACAGTGTAGAAAATGATTAATTTCTTCGCGGAATCCCTTATCATCAATCTGTGGATTAGTTGATTGCGATATCCAGATTGGTTTGTTTACCTCTGAATTTATCTCTACCACGGATTGGAACAAATTGATCTGAAGAGTCTTTTCGTTTCCAATAATTGTAACTCTTTCTTGCCAAAGACCTGACTCTCGACTGTGTAAAAGAACTCCAATCCCGTGAGTATCATTCTTTAGATTGCTAACGGAACTCAGAAGACTTCCATCTACCTGATTGGAGGTAGTTACGATTGGAGTTAATTCCCCGCAAAACATGCGCAATAAATCAATTTGGTGTATTAGATCTTCTTGGTAGGTTTCTGCCAAACCACGTTCCTGATGTGAGGGGCGGTGTTTTTCTACGATGCATAACCTTATTTGACCTACTTTGATTTGATCAATCGCTTTTAAGACTGGTGTTGAAAATCTGCGGTTGAAACCAACCATAAAAACCAGGTTCTTCTCTTGGCCTTTTTGAGCGATTCTAAGGGTTTCTTTCGCTGAGGTTGCGGGAGGTTTTTCGACAAACACATGGATACCCTCATTCAAGAGTCTGTTACATATTTCATAATGTGAGCCAACTGGCGTCAGGACAAAAGCGGCTCTCAGCCCGGATCCAAGGAATTCATCCCAATCCGTCGTCATTTTTATCTGCGGCCAGGATGATTTAATCACATCCCACTTTTGAGTACCTTGACTCAAAACCATTTTAATATTCACATTTGTCGCGTGTGATAAAAGAGGAAGGAATGACTTTTGAGCGATATAACCACAGCCAATAATTCCAATAGAGATGTGGTTCATGAGATAAAATGCTTTTTGATCTCTGAGGGTTCCGAGAATAAGAAATCTGGTTTTAGGGCAATGATATCCTTGCTGTTGTGCCCTCCCCATAATGCTGCTCCAGTTTTAACCCCCGCGTTTTTGCCAGCATTTATATCATAAACGGAATCACCTACAAACAACGTTTTGCTACCTGGAATTCCAAAAAAATCGAGAGCAATAAGAATTGATTCGGGATCTGGTTTTGGGTTGGTTACATCATCAGAGCAAATCCAGAAGTCGATCAGGGAGGAGAATTCATATGATGTTTTCACAAGAGCCATTTCCAAATCGGCTTGGGATGTAATCACGGCCAAAGGAAACCCGCTATTTGAGATCTCAGTTAATAATGTGGCGACACCCGGGAAGAGGGGTGCCAAAGCCCGATGTTTATCCTCTAAAGCCGCAGTTTGCTTAATCAAAAAATCAATCTGATCAGGTGCAATTACTTCGAAGAATTCCCTAGGGGGTAACCCCGCGTGTTCTTCCAACATGGTTTCGGATACTTCCCCTAAATTATTAATCTGAAATAATTCTTTTACGACTTCATAAATCATGGGAGAAGAATCAATTATTGTGCCGTCAAGGTCTAAGAATAAACCTTCGAATATTTGTTTTGTCATCATAAATATTAAATAACTGATATCAGGTAGGATGTATGAGTAATTGACTGCTTCATTTTTTGAACATGTCCCCTGGATACTGCGCCAACTCGTGTAGCTGGTACCCGGACTCCAGATCCGGAATGCACATTGGTAATTCCGGTTTTCGATATTACGTTTGATACATTGTCGGATGTAATACCACCAGCCAGATAGAGATCCATATCACCTTGAAGTGTATCAGCGTAGGCTCTGATGCGGTTTGTATTCTCGTTCGCTTGTCCGTTGATTCCATTACCACCAGATGTTCGGACACTCTTAAAGCCTAATGCAGCAAGTTGTTTTAAAGAGAGAAAGGGATCTTTTGTGAATTCCCATGCGAGGTGAAAATGGAGATCCAGCGGTTCGGTAATTAACTTAAATAATTCTAAACTTTCCAAATCGAGAAGATTATCAGAAGTCAGGGACCCCAATAGGAATCCTTTTATTGGAAATGTTTTAGCATGCTTGATATCTGCCGCCATGACATTGATATCATGAGATGAATACACAAAGGTTCGGGCGTGTGGTCGTATCATACAGAGCACATCACACGATACGATGCGGCAGATTTCTTCTAGCATTCCAGGCGTGGGGGTCAGACCGAATTCTAAATAATCAGATTTGACTTCAATTTGATCTGCCCCTCCCGCCTCAGCTTCTAGAGCATCTTCACAAGTTTCAACTACAACCTCCAGCGTCATTTTTGTTTCCTTCTAGAGATAAAAAATCCTGTCACCATACTCCTTCCAGAGTCGGTCATTGTGTTCTCCGCTGCCGTCAACATTGGCTGCGATTGTTATGGGAGGTTCGACCCCTCGTTTCAGGAGAATCTCAATAACCACTGTCATCAGGGAGTGAAGAAGGGCATTGCTGGTGACTCCGGAGGCTGGAGTAAATTTGACGGGGAAACCCTCTGCTTCTACCATGGCATCCCCCTTCGGTACCTTATTATCCAGCACTACATCTGCGAACTCGTACATTTTTTTACCGCTTGGATGGCGTGATTCTACATTTTTTGTATATTCATACGAAGTAATGCCGATAATTTTGATTCCCCGTTCTGAGGCGATTTTTGCCATTTCGACCGGAACCGCGTTTCGCCCTGAAACGGAAACCAGAATTAGTACATCTCCTTCCTGAATAGGATAATTATCTAAGAGCACCTTCGCGTACCCTTCCAGACGTTCAAAATCGGAAGTCATTTTAGCAGGGCGGACATCTAAAGAATCAATTCCGGGGCCGAATATGGGATTTACGAGGATTAAACCTCCTGCTCGATATACCAAATCCTGGATTGGCAGGGAGGAATGTGTACAACCAAAACCAAATATTCGATTCCCTTTTTCAATAGCATCAGCGATAATCATTGCACCTTTTTCCAGCGCATCGGTTTCTTCGTCCTGGATTTTGGTCAGGAGTTCGATTATCCCATTCAAATAAGTATCAGATAAAACAGACATGATATCCTCCAAACACTATTTTTGATAAACAATTTTCCCGCCTACGACGGTGGTTTCCACTGAATAATTCTGATCGAATACCGTTACATCCGCTCTCATCCCCGGCTTAAGAGCACCTCTTTCAGTTTGTAAATTAAGAGATGTAGCGGGTGTTAAACTAGCCATGTAGATTGCGTCTTCAAATGGAATGTTGCAAAAATCCATGGCATTTATCACTGCTTGATCCATAGTTAGAACGCTGCCGGCAAGGCTACCGGAATCTACTCGGACAACGCCACCTTTAACTGTGACAGTTTGTCCCAGAAGGTCGTACTCGCCATTACCCAGACCCGTTGCTCGAATCGCATCGGTTATCAGAATCGTCCGGGTGATTCCTTTCAGCTTCACTAAAGTTTTTACAACTGCAGGATGTACATGGACTCCATCAGCTATTACTTGAGCAAAAACACGGTCATCGGACAGAACAGCCCCGAGTACTCCTGGGTTACGATGATGGAGGGGATTCATTCCATTAAAGGTGTGAGTAGCTTGTCTTAAACCACTCCCGATTGCTTCCTGCATCACTTCATAGCTGGCAACCGAGTGACCTACGGCAAATTCAATACCTTTTTCAACGCCTTCTTTGATCATTTCCATTGCTCCCTCTAACTCAGGAGCTACTGTCAATAATCGGATTACTCCACTATCAAACCAGCTTTGATAGATGGCAGGATCTGGATCTCGCAAATATAAAGCTGGCTGAGCTCCTTTCCTTTCTTCACACAAGAAAGGTCCTTCTAGGTGAATTCCAAGCGGTACAGCTCCAACCTTTTGGGAAGATCGATTTTTAAAACATTTGATTACGGCTGTTATATCCGAGTATGGTGCAGTACCAGTTGTTAACAGGTAGCTGGTCACCCCTCGGCTTGCAAAGAATTGATTTAATATGTCAATAGCTTCAGAATCCGCATCCATGGTATCAACTAGATTGGACCCATGGACATGAATATCGATCAGTCCGGGAGTGATCCATTTCCCCTGGGTGTTCATGGAGTGGTCATTCTTTTCTACTATGAATTTCTGATCCGGGATAATTGCTGAGATTATTTCATCTTCGAGGATGAGGGTGTGATTCTCTTTCACTTGATCAGGGGTAACAATTTTTCCACCGCTTAAGATGGTTCTCACTATATACTCCAAAAAACAGCGAAGAGGATTCTCCCTCTTCGCTGTTCGATACTAGCTGCTGAACTAAACACCAAAGATTTTGGCGATCAACCAAATCACGATTCCTGGAATGATTGCGTCAGGAACAGTGAAACCAAGATCAATAGCACCCATACCTGCAAGGTCGCCAAAAACCTGGAATTTGTAGGCGAAGCTGATCATGAACCAGCCAACAAAACCCCAAATGAAACCTCCAGCCCAGGCACCTCGTCGGCCACCGGTCGCATTACCAAAGATTGCTCCAGCACCGCTGGCAAAAAAGGCAGCGATCATGCTGGGAAGCGGCACGGGCCAACCAATCAAAGCCAGACCCACCATTCCCAATACCTGACCGATGGTACCAGAGATCAAACCGATGATTAATGAATTTGGCGCAAAGGGATAGATCACAGGGCAGTCCAGAGCTGGAATTGCACCTGGGATCAATTTATCAGCCACACCCTTGAAGGCAGGGACAATCTCGGCGATCAACATGCGGACACCTTGGAGCAGTACCAGGACCCCAGCTGTGAAGCCCAGGGCTTGCAGCAGAGCGAAGACAAACCAATTCTGACCTCCGCTGATGGTTTCCTGCACGCCGGCTATGCCAATTTGAAGCACGGCTAAGATAACGGCAATCAAGGCTACCACTACCATGATCAGTGAAATGGAAATTGCCATATCCCGGAAGAAGTTCAGAGAATCGGGCATCTCGGCATCTTCAGCAGAATCATTCGGGTCGCCGACTAGCTTGCCCACCCAGGCACCAACCATATTAAGCAGAGTCTGGCCATGACCAAAAGCAATACTGTCATTGCCAATGATCTTGCGCATCACTGGCTGAGCTAAAGCCGGCGCCAGGGTCATGTAAGCACCGTCGACTATAGAAGCCAGGACAACGGTCCAGAAAAGAGACAGACCAAAAGACTGGAAAAGAATCGCGAAAGCACCAGCGTGGATCCAAATCATATGCCCGGTGAGATAGACGTATTTAAATTTGGTAACTCGGGCGAGAACGAGATGGATGATGTATCCAAACAACATAGTCCAGGCAATTGCTGCCCCAATATTGGCTTCATTGGCACTTTGCACTGCGCCAACAACTGCCTCGTCAAAGGTGACAAAGGTCTCAAAACCAGCTGCGGGAATCCCTACTTGGAACATGGACTGGATAGGTATCAAAGCATTGATTAATGCCCCAATACCAATACTCATGATTAACAAACCAAGAATGGTCTTAATGGTTCCAACGATAACCTCTGAGGTGGATTTTTTTTGAATCAGCAAACCCACTAGGGCTATCAAGCCCAGGATGAAAGCGGGAAGGGTAATTAATTCTAGTAATACTTTAAACAGTTCCATTATATTCTCTCCTATTTAGATAGACAAAAAAATTACTGGACTATCTTGAATCTGGGTTCTTTTCACCTCCTTTCTATCACTTACTCTCAAGTTCTTTGATGGCCGCAACGATTTTCTCTTCTATTTCTTGTTTGTCTACTAAGTTTTTGATATAAACGACCTTCGTTTCCGATCCTTTAAGATGACTTTTCATATCTGTGGGGGCTACAACAAGATCTACCTGTTGACCCTTAAACGTACCTAGATCCCAAGGAATTACCTGATGTCCCGTGATACCCTTTGCTTTGAAGACATCTTCGATGAAAAGTTTTAACATCATACTGGTACCAAAACCCATTCCGCAGATAGTAGCAATTTTCATGTTTCTTTCCTTTTGGAATCTAAGAGATTTAATACATCTTTTTTTGTTTTGGCTGCCCGCAGATTATGATTAAAAGTGTCATCGCTCAAGTAGGTAGCAATCTCTTTTAATGCCGTAAGATGGGTTTTTTTATCTAAAGCAGCAAGCCCGATCACAATATCTACAGGATCATTAGCTTTGTTTCCAAACTCTACTGGCTGTGCTAAGGTTATTAATGAAAAACCGGTTTGGATAACACCATCTTCGGGACGGGCATGCGGCAGGGCGATTCCTGGAGCAATTACACAATAAGGACCAAGGGATTTGATTATGTTTATCATGGCTTCAATATAATACTTTTGTGTAAGGCCCGTATCTACCATCAATCGTCCCGAACATTCAACGGCCTCTTCCCAGGACAATACATTGATGTTGACAGCGATATGATCTCGGGTTAGAGACTCAAGTAAATCACTGGCATTATTCATTTGTCTAGTACTACTACAGCAGTTAAATTAGTTGGATTGTCAGGGTCTAATCCTTTTGCGATAGCTCGCTCAAAGGATAAAATCTGTAAACATGGCAGATATAACACATCCCCGAATTGACCCAAGCCGGTAAGAAATAACGGAATATAATAATCTATCCATTCCGGTATATCTTCTGGTTTTTCGGTCCCGATCGCAAGAGTCTTTGCTCCAAGTTCCTTCATATCTTTTAATACCTGGAGTTTATAACTAATATTATCTGACCCGAGTAAACCAGTCACAAGACTTTTCTTATTAACCATAGACATGGGACCATGGCGAAATTCCAGGAAGTGATACGCCTCAGAATATGATAAGGACATCTCTTTCATTTTTAACATTGCTTCACACGCAAGCCCATACTTGTCATTTGATCCCAGAAAGAAGAAGCGATCAATTTTTTTATCGTTCGCTATTTCCTGCATGAGATTGCTGTACTGGTCAATTAAAGCTGAGCCTTGATCTCGTAATCGATCAGGTGAATCTTTCCCATGTTCATTGATAAGGGTAGAAATTCCTAACATCATGTTTGTGAATGATCGAGTTTGCGCTATGGATTTTTCTTGGGCCGAGGGTGTTGCAATTACTGTGTCCGCTAGCAACGCGAGTTCTGAATTGGGGTAACAAGTAACGACCCGGGTATTAAAATCAGTGTTGTTTTTGATATAAGTTAAAGCTGCAACCGTTTCGCTCGTAGTTCCAGATCTAGAAATTGCGATAAATTGAAAGGATTGATCAGGGGAAATCCAAGAAGCTGGAGACAGCCAAAGCTCAGCAGCTGGAACAGGGCGAGCAACAACTCCTAATTTTTGTTGGAGGATTCTAGCTGCCCAAATTGATAAGTAATAAGTTGATCCACATCCCGTGATAATAAATTGTTTGAGATCATTTTTTGAATCTAATTGGCCGCGTGATATTTCGTTAAATTCGGAAACAGTTTTTGCCCATATTTGGGGCTGAGAATAGATCTCGTGACGGGTATTCTCACCTTTCTTTCCCATATTTTTTCCACCTTGTAGATACTTAGACTTTGACTATAATGAGACCTTGTTCTTGGATTTTATCTATATGTTGTTTATGAGCTTCTTTTGTTGTGACGATCATCGTCGCCTGGTCTATTGGGGCTACCCGGTTAGTAGCTACTTGCCCAATTTTTGAATGATCGGCCACAATAATAACTGTATCTGAGAGCTGGAAGATTAACCTGTCCGTCATTAATTCTTCGGGGTGTTCACATGTAAAACCATAAAGTGGGTGAATTCCCCGCACACCAACAATGACTTTATTTACACGAATATTTGATAAAACTGTATCTGCAAATGCACCAATTAGTGATAACTCACTTCTCCTTAGAAAACCCCCAACAGTGATGATATCCATATTCGAATTATTTGACAGCTCGTGGAGAATTGGTACTGAGTTGGTTACGACAGTAATATCTTCTCGAATAATAAGTTCTCTAGCAACGTACAATGTTGTCGTGCCAGATCCTAAGAAAATTGTATCCCCAGCATCAATAAATTCAGATACCCATACCGCAATTCTTTTCTTTTCTTCCGCCATTGTATTCATGCGTTCAATGATGGGGGGTTCAATCCGATTCCTTGTTTTTGCTGATAACAAAGCTCCACCGTGAATTCTTTCAATTACTCCCTGACCTTCCAAAGTAAAAAGGTCACGCCTGATGGTCATAGCTGAAACCTGAAACTTTTCTTTAAGATCAAGCACGTTCACACTACCATGTTCCTTCAAATCATTTACGATGTTTTGGAGACGTTTTTCTCTTAACATAATAGATTCCCAGATTGGCAGGGTCACATTATCATACTTCTTATTATTGTTCGCATGTGTTCATATGTCAAGTAAACGAACATATTCGAACAGTTCTAAAATGTTGATTGGAGAGCTTGAACTACGAAATAATGGAAAATCAAAAAATGTTGTGGGAAAATTTGTTCAAAATTTTACCAACCATGACCGTAAACCAGAATCTAAATGACTTTTTGTCAATTGCACAATGAAACTGCCTGACTTGATATCAGGCGCTCAATATAAACCTCTGATCTTTAGTCAGACGCCAGCTATGGTGTGTGAGTTTTCTCGCTCGAGCAGAAGGCAGGATTTAGTCTTAAAACAAAAAATCCTATCATTTTAGACTTGTTTTCTTCTCTTCTTATATTAACTGCACCAAACTGCACCCAAAAGAGCCCCTTACACTCAAGGGGCTCTTAATCTATCTCTTAATCTGTCTCTACTGGGCCGGCACCACCTCCTCTACTTCCGCTTCTTCTGTGGTTTCCGTTTCTTCCTGTTCCGCTTCTTCTTCTACTTCTTCGGCCAGGATATCAACCGCCAGTGCCCGAAGCAATATTGATACCCACTACCCAATTTTATCAACCTGCACTAACATAGAGAGTGGTACAAATAATGGGGGCACGTCATGGGTACGCCCAAGCTTAATGATTACCTCAGGCACTATAACGGTTGGTGGGGTGGCGTTTTTATTAATGGCTATCCATGAATTAATCCACGGGTTTTTCTTCTGGGTGTTAACCCGTAGCAAGCCTGTCTTCGCTATACGTTTGTTCTATTGGAACGCCAGTAGCACCAAATTGGTACATTCCCACCCGCCAATTTATGATCATTGCCTTAGGTCCGCTTGTAATCATAGGCGTTGTGGGGATAGTGCTCATGCTGCTGGCTCCAGAAAGCTGGGCTTTGTTAATCGCGATTATGGTGGCTTTAAATACTGGTGGGTCTATGGGCGATCTCTTAGTTTTCACTCGCCTTTTCAAGTTATCGCCAACGAGTCTCGCGAACGACACCGGAGATGTAATTACCTTCTATGGACAACCATCACCCTAACCGTCCCTGGTTCGTATCTCGATTTAGAGTGCTGCAATCAGGATAGACTGCCAGATACTGTGAAATTAAGGCGGTCTGATAGTTGCAGCGAATGTATTTTTGACCTTCTTCTGTAAAGAACCCTCCTACCAAGTATAATAAATTCTATGTCAGTTCATGATTTGCTTATTGAGAAGGCAGCCGGGATTCTTCACTGGGGCGGTGCCCGGATGGCATTACTGGATATCGAATCAGGCTTTTGGGGGATTCGCCGTCAGATAGAAGCTTTAGTTGGTGATCGCTTGACAAACTCCGTTCTCCAGCAGGCGGGAGCTAATGGTGGCGCATCTTTTGCCAAATCTTTTATCCCTACCCTCGACCAGACCGGCGCTTCTGCTTTCACAGCCTGTTTACAAACCTATCAATCGGCTGGATTCGGCGAATTCAAAATCACAACCCTGGATTGGCCCATCGGTCGGATCAGCATTCAAGCTAATCAGACCTTTGAAGCCTGGATGATGACTCAAAACAATCAATCCCCCAACGATCCCTGTTGTGCCTACACCGCGGGTGTTTTGGTGGGATTTGTCAACATTATCAGTGAACGGCAGGACGTGGTTTGCATTGAGGGTTCCTGCCAGGGGAAGGGAGATGAATTCTGCCAATTCGATCTACTTCCGGCTGAGGAGGCCAAGGATCAGGAAGTGGTCTCTTTTTCGCTCGACCCCGGTCTGGGCCGCCAGCTCAATTTACTAGAAACGCTCTTTGAACGCATGCCAATGGGCATCGCCATCTTTGATCGCAAGTACCGCATCCAGCGTTACAACACCACCTGGGGTGATTTTTCAAAACGTTATTCCCCTCCAACGGGGACGGCTCTAGCACCCGGTGTAGGTTATTTTGACCATTTACCTGGCTCAGAGCAAAGCGTGGTCCCTTTGTTCGAACGAGTGCTGGCTGGTGAGACCATCCGCTCGGATGCCTTGCGTTTCGAATCAGGAGGGATTGTCAGCTACTGGGATGTCGTCCTGGCACCTCTTGTTGAGGATGGCGATGTCAACGGTATTCTTAATGTAACAAACGACGTCACTGAGCAGGTTCAGCTCCAACAGAATCTGGAGGGGCGGGTAGAGGAGCGTACCAGTGAGCTGAATCGAAGGCGAAAAATTTCCACCAGCCTGCGGGAGATCATCAGTATGATTAATTCC
>Ga0255364_10017_pt1 | contig 51870 bp, 41 predicted proteins | sample ANMaggSSYBR01G12_FD_182087 | JGI IMG/M metagenome (GOLD analysis project Ga0255364, IMG submission 182087) | Sediment cell enrichment communities from methane seep in Santa Monica Basin, California, United Staets - ANME aggregate JGI... | ecosystem: Environmental > Aquatic > Marine > Cold seeps >...
AATCTTCTTCCTGAAATTAGAAAGGTCACGAAATTTCAAAACCTGAAAATTAAAGGTTTAATGACTATGGCGCCATATTCAATCAATCCAGAAGATTCAAGACCATATTTTGCAAGATTGAGAAAATTAAGTATTTATCTTCAATCGAATTTTCCAGAATATAACTTCAGTGGACTTTCGATGGGTATGAGTGGAGATTTTGAAGTAGCAATAGAAGAGGGAGCCACAGTATTAAGGATTGGTTCTGCGCTGGTAGGATCCCGATAAGGATGGCAGTTTATGAGTTTTGATTCTATTATATTGATTATTGAGCAAGCATTATATCTTCTGATACTGTTGAAGGTGATCCTCTCTTATTTTATGGATCCCTTCCATCCGATCAGGCAATCAATCGATCGTTTGATTGAACCCTTGTTGAGACCAATTCGACAAGTGGTTCCATCTTTCGGGAGATTTGATTTCAGCCCCTTGATATTGTTGATTCTTGTTCAAATAGTTGGAGCTATCCTTAGAAATATTTTATAATTGAGGAATATGGAGTAATTGAGGTGGAAAATGATCGGCAGAAAATTTAATTTTCACGATGGGGAAAAAGGTTCTGCTCTAGCAATCAGAATAGCTGACGATCAAGGTAAAATTGGAATTATTAATGTCCTAGAAGATGGGACCCTCGTTATTAATTTAACTGGGAAATCAAAAGATTTAAACCAGGAACTTATAAAATTTCTAGCAAAAATATTAAATATAAGTGAAAATCGATTTGATGTTGTTGCTGGTATGGAAGGCTCTGAAAAAATAATCTCCATTCTGGACATAGCCCCTGAAAAGATTCAAGATTTGGTGTTAGATAAATTAGCTTAAAAACAACAAAGTTAATCAGAAAACTCCTGCATTCCATCAATCTGCAGGAGTTTTTATTTTTAAGTAATCTCAATAACTTTAATTAGTGCGAGTTTCTTTGTGTGACAAGGAAATCTTATAATCTGGAGGTAAACAAAACCATAAAGTTAAGGCAGCCTGTTGTGTTATCACGGGATCAGGATCATCAAGTAATTTAAGAAGAGATGGGATGTGATCAGGGATAAATAATCTCCGTATATGGCTGAGGGAGGCCTGTTTTTGCTCACCTGTTCCCTTTTCCAGGGCAGTTAACAGCAAATCTAAGGCTGTTTTAGGTGAAACTGCAGCAAGATTATGCTGTTCTGTAAATGTATGCAGCCAGGCAGATTTATACACTGGAAGCTGGGGAGTTGGCAAGTAAGGTGACCCGGTTTCAAAGACTTCAAACACATGCTGGGCAAGATCTCTCACGACCCACTCATTTTCATCAATGCGCAATTTGTCAAGGATATCTATTGCCCAGGATTCGTTTATTAAACTCAATCCATGAACAACCGCATAACGAACGAGTAAATCATCCATAGCGATTCCTTCCCTGAGCGCTGGATGGCCTTCACTGCGGTTTTGGGCAAGAGATTCTGCAGCAGCCCGGCGTAATAATTCATTCCCGTGAAGAAGTTCATCCGCAATAGCTTCGAGAGCCTTTGGAGAGGCTATTTTTCCAAGGGCATAACTGGCGGACACAGACGCCGGGAATGAATCTCGCATTTGGTCGATTAGTAATGGGACAGACGCGAGGTCCTGAACATACCCTGCACCAAAAGCCGCAGCTCTTTTGGTATCAGTATTATCAGTTTTTAATAAATGGCGGAAGATAGTTCCTGTATTTGGATTTCCTGATCTTGCCAGAGCAATAGTGAATCTGAGTTTTACAAAGTAGATTGGGTTTGTATAAATCTCTTTGGTTATAGAGCGGAGAAGATTTTGTTCTTCAGGACTAGATACCTTCAAATAAGGCAACCAGGAACAGGCTCGCATTAATCTGACTTTTAAAAGACTTGAATCAGATACTAATTGGTCCAGATATGGCTGAACGGGATTAAATGCTGAAAAGAATCGCATCGTTTCATGTACCAGCGACCAGTCTGGCTGATTAAGAATACGTTGAATTACTTGGTCGTTTGATCTGCGTAATCCCCTTGCTGCTAGGAAGCCGGCGATGGTTGGATGTGGAAAGAAATAACCATCAGGTCCGGTTTTCTGAAGTAATTTTGAGTAGAGGGCGATTTGAATACCCTTGTTTACCGGACTGGTTTTATCATCTGATAACTCGGGAGACGATATATCTAAATTTGACAACCACGAGTTAATGTCTCGTTTGGTGAAGGAACTTTTTTCCTGATCAAGAGCATGGAGAGCAATGTTTTCAAGCGTCCTAATTGTATTTTGAGATAAAGAACGAAGAATTCTGTTCAGATAAGTTTCGATTGCATCGATAGCAGAAGAACCAATGAGGTCTTTTGAGTAGGCCGATAGAGAAAGCAAGGTAAACTCAAGCGGGGTCAGATTCCTGCCGCTGGATGTTATTAGTGAGTTACGGATTTCAATGAATTCTGAAGCCTTATTTATTTCGTCATTCGAAAATGGTGCTGGTAGTTTGCCGTGGAGTTCCGACAATTTCTTGAGAAATATTGATTTATCCTTTTGATTCCAGGGGGCTATTGATACTGGTTCAAGGGGAGCTTTATTCAGATTCCCCAGGAAAGATGGCGAAGCAGCTGCTACAACCTGGAGGGAAGGTATTTTTTTACAGAGGGCAATGATATAGTTGGAAACGCGGTTGGTGTCAATCTGGGTGAGTAAATCCAACCCGTCAATAAATATTATGGCATCATCGTTGTTGATAGTTGATGTCAAGAATTTGGGAAAGTTTGGGATCGTGGAAAAAACTGGATTAGTTTGGATAGCTGTAAGGAGAATTAATAGAATATCACTGCCTGGAAATTGATGTAATATATGCTGGGCTTCAACAATAAAAGCAACTTTATTGGTGAGGGAAGGATAGGTAGATTTGCCTGTAACGAGAGATGTGATGCAGTCAGCAATAGCTACAGTTTTACCGGTTCCTGGGAATCCCAGGAGGCAAATATTAACGTTGTTTGATAATGCTTCCAATAGAGTGAATGTTGGTGTATAGTATTCTGAAGAAAATTCAGGATAGGCTGGATCATAACCCAGGGTTTGTTGTAGCAAACTGGGATCTATAGTTTCTTCGCCAGGTATAGCCGAGGGAGAGGGCGCGATGCATTTTGGCGGTACTTGGACACACTCGAGAGGTGAAATATCTGAAATAAGGTGTTTTCCTTGAACGTATTTGTAGAGGATCTGGTTATACTCGGTTTTTGAAGTAACGGATAGATTGTCTCGGAAAGACCTGACTTGTTTTGTTGATCTTGAGAATAAGTTGGTTAATTTTGAACGATACCTGAAGAATAGGAATATTATTAAAGCAGCTAAAAATACTCCTGCCCAGAATGATGGAAAATCCAAGAAGATTTTTGGTATAAAGCGTGTCATATCTGGTCTTTTATTTCTTATCTGCCGCCGGGATTAAGGATTCGCTTACACGCCGGACAGAATGATATTTTTTTTGGTGAGCGGGCTTCCTGTTCTATTGCAGAGGGAATATTGGTGCCGCATGCTGAGCAACTGCTTTTAATCATTAGTGCAACTGCTATTCCGCCGGAAGATTTACGCAAGCGCTCGTAGACTGGCAATTCAGGGATTTCAGTGTTATCTAGAAAAGAAGCGCGAGCATCCTGGAGAGTGACGATTTTGGATTTGAGTTCTGATTTTTCAGTTGATAAAATTTCGTTTTCGGATTGTTTTTCCCTCGTAAGCTTTTCAACAAGAGCGGATGAATTACTGAAAACATCTTGAGCTTGATCTACCTCCAGCATGGCTTCGAGCTGACGTTCTTCAAGAACAGAGAGATATTTTTGCAGAGAAGCAGACTCCATTTGCAGGTCTGCTAATTCTTTTGGGTTTGTAATGGCGCCGCTGTAAAGTCTATTTTGACTTTGGGCAAGTTTAGCATTTTGCGTTTCAACATTTTGTTCTGCGGATTTCTGGTTTTGTTTTATCTTACCAAGAAAGATTTGGTCTTTTTCTTGAATTTTTAGAGCGCTTTTTAGATCTTTCCTGTTATTCAGTATTGAATCAATTTCTTGAATTCGTTTTAAAGTTTGATCTAACTCTGTATCGAATTGCTGAAGTTGGTATAGCGTTTTTGATCGGCTCATATATAGAAAGACCCTTCTTTTATTTTCTAGCTCAGCTGTGATTATAGATGTGGAGATGCATGAAAGCAAGGGGCAGATTTAAAAGCTGATAAAATAAAACCATGCTTCAAAAACGTACGACACTGATCGTCAGCTGCCTGGTTATTTTAATGGTCACCATACCTTATCTTTACGCTTTCCAAGCCGCCACCACAGAAAACGAATTTGGGGGATTTTTAATTAATACTGTTGATGGACATTCATACTTAGCCAAAATGCAGCAAGGATATCAAGGGAACTGGAAATTTGTTCTCCCTTATACAGCTGAACCTGGAGAAGGAGCCTACCTATTTTTATTTTATATTTTTCTTGGTCATTTCGCCAGGATCATCAATTTACCCTTGATTACTGTTTTTCATAGCGCCAGGGTGATTTGTGCAATTTTCCTATTATGGACTTTGAATAAATATTTTAGAAATACTTTTGACAATAAAAGGGAGCAAACCCTTGGATTTTCTATTGCCGCACTGGGTTCTGGACTGGGCTGGATCGCTGTAATATTTGGTAAATTTACAAGTGATTTTTGGGTTGCTGAAGCATATTCGTTTTTATCGATGTATACAAATCCTCATTTTAGCCTGGGTTTGGGATTAATGATGCTCATCCTTATTACGCGAGATCAAAGACAATATTTCGGATATTTAGGCTTGGGATTAGCAATCAGTATTGTACAACCTTTTGCGGTTGTAATTGTTGTTCTGGTATTGGGCATCCAGACAGTGCTGGAATTGTATAAATCAAAAGAAGACCTACTTTCAAAAATTAAGGATTCGCAGCAGCTAAGGAAACTCTTAGCAGTGGGGACTGGGGGAGGTATTTTCCTGATATATCAATACTGGTCTATTTTAACTGACCCGGTCTTATCTATTTGGAACCGACAAAACATTACAGAATCTCCTGATGTCAGCGACCTGATTATCTCTCTGTCGCCCTGTCTAATCCTGGCTTTATTGGGTTTAGTTGATGGCTGGAGAAGTGCGAAAGGAAAAACAATTGTTATCTGGTTTATTTCCAGTTTGACATTGGCATTTATGCCCTGGAATCTTCAGAGGAGGTTTTTGACTGGGATATTTATTCCCTTGGCTGGGTTAAGTGTTTTTGGGATTGAGGCTCTAATAAGACAAAGTAAATTAAAAAATAAAACAGTATCTGCAATACTATTTTGTTTAATTTTACCAACTAACCTAATTGTTATTTTATCTGGGATTCAAGCTGCGTCTATACAAGACTCTCAGGTCTACCAGTCTTCAGATTTAAAGGCAAGTCTTGTTTGGCTAGAGGGAAATACCCCTCAAGGTAGCCTTGTTTTGGCAAGTGAAAAAAATGGATTGTATATTCCTTCGATTAGTGGGAGGAAAGTTATCTACGGGCATCCCTTTGAAACTATAAATGGGGACAGGGAAAAAAAATATCTAGAAGAAATATTTGGCGGGGAGTTTTCACTCGCAGATACAGAGATGTTTTTAACAGATAGAGAGTTTGATTATATACTTACTGATGATGAGACAAATGAGAGTTTTATGGATCTGGTCACCGAGTTAAATTTCCCCTTAGTATTTAGTAGGGGTAGTGTGGATATCTATAAGGTGATACAGCTATGAAATATTTCCAAGTTGACCGTAACAAATCAAAAATTGCGGGTGAAGGAAATCAATACTTGAGCGAGTCAAGATATTTTCTAATTATTTTATTACTGCCTGTCCTCATCTATTTGCCCGGGATAATGGGTTGGGTTCCTTTTCCTTCTGAAACAGCCAAATATACGGATTTGCTTTTAACTCATTACCCTAATGCGGTTTTTTTGCGAAACTCAATCATTCAGAATCATGCCATACCTCTTTGGTCTAATCTCATATATTCTGGAATTCCTTTTGCAGCTAACCCTCTTTCTGGAGTTTGGTATTTTCCCGGCTGGCTGGCACTGTTATTTCCGCTTCCAGCCGGGATCAGTCTTGTTATTGCTGGTCACAGTGTTTTTGGAACAATTGGGTTTTATAAATTCCTTAGGGGGGAAGATATAGGAAAATTTGGGGCACTGTGTGGGGGCTTGGTATTTGGCTTAATGCCAAAAACTGCTGCTCACTTTGGTGCGGGACATGTGACTCTTCTTTATGCGTTTGCCTGGACTCCCTGGTTATTCTTGGTAAGCAAAAGAGATAAAGAGGGGTGGAAAACCGGGCTGATATTCGCCTGTCTATTTTTAGCAGATCCACGCTGGTCAGTTTTTGCTGGGATATTATGGTTCACATTCGATATTGCGCATAGGCATAAGGATATCAAAAATGCTGTACTGTTTTATGCAAAAACAGGATTATTGTCTTTTTTGCTTGCATCGCCGCTGATTTTATCTTTATTGGAATATACCAGTTTGTCGACCCGGTCGTTGATGACATCGAAGGATATCTTGATATCGTCGTTGCCACCAGAGAACCTTATTGGTTTGATTATTCCTGGAAGCGGAAGCAACCCGGAATGGTATATGTATCCAGGTGGTCTAATGCTGGTTTTATTTGTAACTCAATTTTTTATCACTAACCTTCGAAAGAAAAATATTTATTGGTTGACCTGGATAATCTTAAGTCTGTTAATTTCTTTGGGATCATTAATCCCTGGCGCACAAGTAATAGCTGAAATCCCTCTGATTTCATTATTACGTGTGCCATCACGAGCATTATTTATCACTGGATTGGCTTTTGCTGTTATTACCGGGATAACAATAGATTGGCTTCAAACATATAGTCATGAAAAAAAATTAATTCGAAAAATTGCTTTTGGGATACTGGTTTTTTCAACCCTACTTGGAGCAGCGATTGTTTTAAATGCAAATTCGGAATTGTTTAAGTTATTGTGGGGCTTTGGATTCCTGGGTATTTCAGGAATACTTTTACTATTTTTGTCCAATAAATTGACGTCCAATTTCTGTAAATGGCTCATCATTGTGATTATTATTCTTGATTTGTTAGGAGCTGGCTACCTTAGTTTTTCATATAAAATGGACAATATCAGCACAATAGCGGAAACAGAAATAGCTGAATATTTAGAAAAAGATCAAGAAAGTTACAGAATATATTCACCCTCGTATAGTATTTCGCAGAATCTGGCTGCCGAACACTCATTAGAATTAGCGGATGGAGTAGATCCGCTTCAAATCAAAGCATATTCAGAGTTTATGGTTTCTGCAACTGGGATACCGGAGAGTGGATACTCTGTAACTATTCCGCCATTTGTATCGGGAAATCCATCAGTGGACAATCAAGGGAATAAACCCGATGCAAAATTACTTGGCTTATTGAATGTGAAGTACGTGGTTTCTGAGTTTAAAATAATCACTGAAGGTCTAGTCCTGCAGGAAACTGAATCTGAGCTGGAAGTATATTTAAATGAACTGTATTTGCCCAGGGCCTGGATTGAAGAATTAGAGATTGCAGATAGTAAATCTGGCAATAATAAGAGGGAAAACAATATTAGGTGGATTGAGAAGGAGCCCAACCTGATTCATCTTGAAGTAGATGGCCCTGGCAGATTAGTATTATCTGAAATTTATTATCCTGGCTGGGTTGCATACGTTGATGGTATTAGACAAGATATTGAGCCTGCATATGATGTATTAAGAAGTATCTCTCTGGTAGACGGCACTCATGATATCTATTTTAAATTCAAACCTATATCTATCTATGCTGGGTTAATATTGGCAGCAATCGGTTGGATCTTTACCTTATGGAATTTCTCCAACGAAACAAACTGAATAAATATTTGCAGGATAGGATGAAATAATTAATAAATATAATATTGACTATATATTTTGGGGTCCTTCTGAAAGAGAATTAGGAGATTGGGATCCTGGTGGAACAGAATTCTAGCAGGAGACCTACAATAAAAATGGAATTGTGATATACCGGACATCGATAACCGAATAAATACGTTAAGGCAGCAGATTTTAATGAAGAAATTTATTAATCATCCCGCGTTTCCAATAGTTGTTGCGCCAATTATTTTATTTTCCCCCCTTTTATTTACGGGAAAGAGTTTATTCTGGGGTACACCTTCAACTCAGTTTGTGCCCTGGTGGGAATTTGCCTTGAATACCATATTAGGGGGTGATTTTCCTTTATGGAATCCCTGGGTGGGTATGGGAGCTCCGCTGATCGCTAATTATCAATCAGCTTTATTTTATCCACCTTATTGGGCCTACCTGGTTTTTTATGTGATCGGCGGCATCAAGTTTATGACTTGGGGCATGACTGTTGTTGTGACACTGCATCTGATCTGGGCAGGTTTGGGAACTGTAAAACTCTTAGATGATCTGGGAATTGGAAAATTAGGACAGACAATTGGGGGTTTGGCATTTGCTTTATCTGGCTACTTGGTCTCAAGGGCTGGATTTTTGAGTATCAATGCAACTACCGCATGGATCCCTTGGATTTTGTATTTCACAAAAGGTTTATCAACCAAGAAAAAAAAATATATCTGGATGACTGGATTAATGTTTGGGTTGCAATTTCTGGCAGGTCACGCCCAAACAGCCTGGTACACAGTGCTTCTGGGAGGGTTTTGGATAACTTATTGGTCACTTGTTGGAGCTGGTTCTGGTAAAAGAATTCAAGATACATTATACGGCTGGATAAAATATATTGGAGCTGGTTTACTCGGACTCGCAATCAGTGCAATTCAAATTATTCCCACCCTTGAATACTTGCTTCAATCTCAAAGAGTGGGCGAATTCGGATATGAAGAAGCGATGACATATTCATTTTGGCCCTGGCGAATCCTTACATTTTTTGCACCTGATCTTTTTGGGAGTCCCGCTTCAGGTAACTACTGGGGGTATGGCAATTATTGGGAAGATGCCGGATACATTGGTCTAATTCCAATAATCTTAGTAATTGGATTATTAATCAGATCAATTAAGAATCAAAAATTAGAATCGCCCCCTGGATTTCAGAAAATAAACCAAAAAAACCTAGTGCTTTTCCTTGGTTTTATTATTACGCTTAGCGTTCTTTTAGCTTTAGGCAAGAATACTGCTATTTTTCCATTTCTTTACCGAAATATCCCAACCTTTGATCTTTTCCAGGCACCTTCCCGCTTTTTGATATGGGCAGAAATTTCCTTGGCAGTCCTAGCTGGTATTGCATTTGACCAAATCAAGCGACCTGAAGGAAGAGCACTGTATTGGACAAGATTGGCGGGAGCCGGGTGTTTTGCTATCGCTGCAAGTTCTGCAGGCGCCTGGATCTTTCCTGGAGATATCAACTCAACTTTTATTACAGCAGCTTTACATACAGGTATAACGGGACTTGTTTTCACGGTGGCTTTATTATTAATGCCTGAAGACAATCTGAGGACAAAAAAAATTATTTGGAATTATATAATTATTATTATAGTAAGTATCGATTTGATCGTGGCTGGCTGGATGATTAACCCGGGAATCAAAGCAGATTTCTACAAAATCAGCCATGCGGAAACCCGTGAATCTAGATTATTTATACCTGACAGAATTGAATATGATTTGAAATTTAAACAATTATTTACTTTTGAATCTTTTTATCCTGAAGAAGATTGGGAGGGATTATATGATTACCATATACCTAATATAAACATGCTTCAGCGGATTGAAATGGTAAATAACTTTGATCCGATTGTGCCAGCAAGATATCAGATCTGGATGGAGGAAATTAACAAGCGAGACTTGATTAATAATCCACAAATTATTGATTTAATGAATATTGGGGGAATCGTTAATGAGGATAGTCAAGGATCAATCAGCGTGATAGATATTACTGATACAGAAGAAAACTATCTACGTCTTGTTGGTTGTGCATTGATTGCTGAAAACGATACAGAAGCACTAGCCATAATCCTTGATGGAAAAGTTAACCTGAGTCACAAGATTGTTTTAGAAACCAATCCTGTGGCTAGATCATTTGTTCCATGTGATCAAAATCGGGGGGAGGTTAAGATTCTGGAACAATCTCCGGGATATTTAAAATTGAGCGTTGATCAGAAACAGGATAGTTGGATTTTTTGGTCACAGACCTGGTATCCGGGCTGGAAAGGAAGAGTAGACGGTAAAACAGTAAACATTGAACGCGCGAATTATCTGTTTCAAGCAATTTTTACAGAAAAAGGCAAACATGTTGTGGAATTCTTTTATAAACCTAGCTCTTTTTTCTGGGGAATTGGTTTTTCTCTTGTTGGGCTGGCAACTCTAATTGGCGGATTGTGGTGGGAAAAAAAGAAAATACATCACGATCCTGATTTGGACGTTGAGGCTCGAACGCGCAACTCTTGACGCATTTTCTTCATATCTTCAGGTAAATAATAAACGCTCAGGACCAGGATAGCTGCTGTAACCAGCCAGGCAATCAGGCTGATTGATAATAAGGCTGTTTCAAGAGAATATTTCATGCTGATTGCACCAGCTAATAGAGGCGCAAAAGCCGATCCCATATTGCCAAGGAAATATTGAATCGAAGTTGCGGTGCTGCGGATTTCCGGGAGGACTACGTCGTAGACTGTTGATGCGATATTGGGAGAGGCCAAAGGTATAAAGAAACAGGTAATTGCAAGTAAAATTCTGAAAATTTCAATATTTTCAATTGGAATCTTAAGCGTTATGGTTAAAAACAAAGCGCCCAAAACCACCCCGACTATAGATACATACAATCTCCCCCGGGGATTTTTCGAATAAAAAGCATCTCCAAGCAAACCTCCAGCGAAGTACCCTGCGCCAACAAATAAGACTGCGGGAATCATAATTGAAGAAATTGTCTGAGAAGTGTAATTTCTTTCAACTTCCAAATATCTGAAAGACCAAAATGTTATTACTTGCCAGGGCAGTACTCCAACAAGTCCCTGTAAAAAAAGATATCGAAGGGTTGGAATTTTAATAAGATCCATCAGTTGAGATAAATTAAAGCGAGTCAGTTGTACGTCAGAAATAGATGATAATTCTGGTTCACTCGAACCTCGAGGTACATCCTTAACCCCGAAATAAATCAAGACAGACAATAATAAACCGAGAAATCCGGTAATGATATAAATCATTCTCCAGCCGATGATTTCACCGAGATTCAGAGCAAGTAATAAGCCTAAGAGGTAACCAAGAGGAATGGACAACTGCAAAAAACCGAAAAATCGGCTTCTTTTTTCTGGGGGAAAATAATCTGATATCAGGCTGCCGATTCCGGGATAACTAGAATCATCAATTCCTGTTGATGCGCGCGATATTAAGAAAAGTCGAGCTGTGGGAGCTATGGCACTTAACCAGGTAGTGATTCCCCAAATGAATGAAGCCAGCGCAAGTAATTTAGGACGGGCAAAACGATCATAAAGGAATCCCCAGATAGGGTAAAAAACGCTGCCTAAGATTAAAGAACCAGTTATAATCCCACCCATTTGGACTTCAGTTAAATCAAATTCAGCCATAATGGATGAAGTGAGAGGACCGATTAGCAATCGATCTGTTTGATGGAGAAGCATAAACAGAAAGAAAATAGCAACAGATAACCAGCGATGATGATTTTTTATGCCCATTAGTTTGGAATGGAAACTATTAATGAAACCCGAATATTATTCTATTAGCTCCAGATAAATTCTTTTATTTTCACGGCCTTTGCTCTTGTAATCAGTAATTTTCACTTTACCCACTTCGAAAGTATTTTTTACGTGTGTACCTCCGTCCGCCTGGAGGTCAAGCCCGTCTATCTCAACTACGCGGACCTCGGGAATATGAGGAGGGAGAAGGTTGATTTTTGTTCTGATTAAATCGGGTATCTGGAATGCCTCGTCGCGTGGAATACTTCGCCAGGATACTTTGCTGGATTTCTTGATTTCCAAATTTACTGCGGCTTCGATTACAGCTACTAGTTCTTTCTGTAATGAGGCAAATTCAAAATCCATCCTACCTATTAAAGGAGTCATATTGCCACCTGTTACGGAAGCTCCATAATCGCGAAATATAACACCGCAGAGAATATGCATTGCAGTATGAGTTCGCATTAATTGATAGCGGTAATCCCAGTCAATTTTTCCAATGACAGACGTGCCAATTTCGGGCAGGGATTGAGTTTGAGATAATACATGGACTAAATCCCCGTCAATTGTTTTGATCTTTTCCAGAGGAACTTCACGGGTAAGAAAAGTTAACAAACCTTTATCACCCGGTTGTCCGCCACCCCCGGGAAAAAATGCGGTCTGGTTAAGATAAACGCCGTGGTTCTCTTCGTCCCTGCCCATTACTTCGGCAGAGAATTCCTTTAGATAACTATCGTCATAGTAGATGCGAAGAGTCATAAAGTTTGTCCACAATATAACTAAGCGGTTAGTTAGAACAAATTTGAAAATTACCCCAGGAAAATTTTAAGGGATTATCTAGATCAGCCCCAGTTGTTTTCCGACTTTTTCTAAAATGGATAGAACTTGGTCAAGCTGTTCGTCAGTATGCGTGGCCATATAACTCGTTCTCAGGAGTTGGCGTCCTGGAGGTGTCGCTGGAGCCACTACTGCATTAACAAAAACGCCATTATCAAAAAGCAATTTCCAGGATTTCAAGGTCAATAATTGATCTCCAATGATTATAGGAATTACGGGGGTTTCCGAATTTCCTATGTCAAATCCGAGAGTCTTATACTCTTGGCGCATAGTTTTCGCAATCTGATTTACTCGTTCAATCCGCTCAGGTTCGCGTTTCATGATCTTCAAAGCAGCCAGAGCTGCTGCTGCGTTAGGACCTGGTATACTCGCGCTGAAAATTAATGATCTCGCGTGGTGTTTCACGTAATGGATTACATCCTCATCTCCGGCCAGATAACCACCGATGGAGGCAAACGATTTACTAAAGGTGCCCATAATTAAATCTACATCATCGGATACTCCGAAATGGGCCGCTGTTCCGCGACCACCACCCAATACTCCGACTGCATGGGCATCATCAACCATTAACCTGACACCATATTTTTTGCATAAAGGTATTATTTCCGGAAGCGGAGCAATATCGCCTTCCATGCTATACAATCCATCTACAACAAGTAATTTTCCAGCGTCAGATGGGAGTCGTGACAATTTCCCTTCTAAATCAGCAATGTCGTTATGGCGGAATCGGATCAAATCTCCATAACTAAGACGCGCTCCATCAACGATGCTGGCATGATCTTCCCGGTCGAGAATGATATATTCCTTTCGCCCAACCAAAGAACTAATTGTGCCAAGATTTACTTGCATGCCAGTTGAAAAGACCAGCGCAAGGTCCTTTTGTACCCAATCAGCCAATTCAGATTCTAGTTTTTCGTGGAGTTCGAGGGTTCCATTTAAAAATCTCGACCCTGTGCAACTGCTACCAAATTCTGTGACAGCCTGCCTGGTGGCTTCCTTGACCTCTGGATGTGTGGTCAAGCCAAGATAATTATTTGACCCACACATGATGAGCTCTTTGCCTTTGTATTCTGCTAGAGTGCCCTCACTTTTGGCAAGCGGAAGGAAGTAGGGATATAAGCCACTCTTTTGTGCATCCCGGGCAGTCGAATAATTTCTGCATTTTTCAAATAAATCCATTTTTTCATCCTCGTGCCAGAATAATTAGAATACCATTATAATTACTGTTGATCCGGGGAAATTTATAGAGAATTAGAGCATTACAAATTTGGAATAACTTAGGGGAAGTCCCGGATTTAGGAATTGCTTGACACAGTTATACCATTATGTTAACCTTTTTTAGAAAAATCTTGAGATAAAGACATTCAGCTTTTTTACCAAAGGAGTGTGGCTATTGATGTCATCCAGATCTCAACAATTAGTTGAGGAATTAAAGAAGTTACAGGTATCATCTCCAGACATTCAGGCATCCGCGATAGTAAGTGCGGATGGATTAATTATAGCCTCTGCCCTTCCGCACAATGTTGAAGAAGACCGCGTTTCTGCTATGTCTGCGGCCATGCTCTCTTTGGGAGAGAGAATATCTCTCGAACTCAGAAGGGGAGAACTGGATCAGGTTTATATCCGAGGCGATAATGGATATGTGATGCTCATGGCTGTGGGAAATGATGCTGTGTTAACTATCATGGCTGGAGTAAATGCAAAATTAGGCTTAATGTTCCTTGATATCAAGCGAACGGCTGAGGTCCTAAAGGATCTAATCTAATTCTCTGAGGAAAATTATGAAAATTATCCCGGAAAGCGGGTATTACAATTCGAATAAATTTGCCAGAATATTTCTTGAGTCAATTCAAGAAATCACTGGAAAAAATGGAGTAAATACCGTTCTAAATTACGCAAATTTATCAGCTTTAGCAGGAAATTTCCCTCCAGATAATCTTGATCGAGCATTTGACTTTGCCCATTTTTCGATGATTAACCAAGCCCTTGAGGAAATTTATGGCAATCGAGGGGGAAGAGGGCTGGCCTTAAGGGTCGGCAGAATTACCTTTGATGATGTGTTAAAAGACTATGGTGCTTTGGCTGGTGTAGGAGATCTTGCTTTCCGTGTATTACCGTTACCCAAGAAAATTTCAATCGGTTTACAGGCTATGGCAAAAATATTTTCTGAAAAATCCGATCAAATTTCTACAGTTGACGAAGTTGATGATAGTTATGTTTATACAATTGAGCGCTGCCCGGTTTGCTGGGGTAGAAAAGAAGAAGAGAATCCGGTGTGTTTTTATATAATCGGATTACTGCAGGAGGGTCTTCATTGGGTATCAGGTGGGAAAGAATTCCGGATCAACGAATCGAAATGCATCGCCCTTGGTGATGACGTGTGTGAGTTTATTATATACAAAGAACCTATTCAATAATGATATTAAGGAATACAGTGAATAAAACATACATCGTCATTCCAACTTACAATGAAAAAGAAAATCTGCCAATCCTGGTTGATGAGCTATTTGCTCTTGATATTCCTAATCTGACTATTTTGATTGTTGATGATAACAGTCCGGATGGCACAGGAAAAATCGCGGATGATTTAATGGAAAAGTTTCCCGATAAGATCTTAGTAATTCATCGAAAAGGAAAACTCGGTTTAGGAACAGCATACATTACCGGATTTAAATATTGCCTGGAGCAAGGTGCAGATTATATCGTTCAAATGGATGCTGATTTTTCTCACAATCCAAAAAAGGTAATTGAATTACTTAAAAGGTTGGAAGAGGCTGATATTGCTATCGGATCTCGATATATTAGTGGTGGAAGCCTAGATGAAAATTGGTCAATATTCCGAAAAGGATTATCGGCATTTGGGAATTTGTACACTAGAGCCATATTGAGAATGCCAATAAGTGATGCTACTGGTGGATTTAGAGCCATGAAGAGAACTACTTTAGCAGGGATACCATTAGATAGAGTAAAATCGCAAGGCTATGCATTCCAAATTGAAATGGCATATGTCTCATACTTAAATGGCTTTACTTTTTCTGAAGTCCCCATATATTTTGCGAATCGCACTCGGGGGGATTCAAAAATGTCGTTGAAAATTCAATTAGAAGCAGCCCGTAGGGTTTGGGCTATTTTATATGAGTATCGGGATTTGAAAAGACCAAAACAAAGCTAACCGCTGGATAAGCAGGTTGACTTCGTGAATTTAGGATAAATTGGGGGAAAATTGCCTAAGATTCCATCCGCTCAAGAATACTATAAAGCAGCTCAAGCAAAGCATTCTTCACTGATTCCTTGTCAGTCGCTGTACAAGGAAGAAGTTTAACATCAGGGGCGAGACGCAAGGCAATTCTCATGTCTGAGGGATCCCAAGCATCTGGAAGATCTTGTTTATTTGCTGTAACCACATAGGGCGTTGGGGCATAGGCTCTGAAAGTTTCCAGGATGCGTCTTGCTTCGCGGAATGTTTCCGGGCGCGAGCTGTCAACCATTACTACAAATCCAAGCATACCTTCTGAAAGAATTTCCCACATAAAGTCAAACCGCTTTTGTCCTGGAGTACCAAATAAGTAGAGAACCAGATCGTCGTCTACGGTGATTCTGCCAAAATCCATGGCGACGGTTGTCGTTTCTTTGATGCGTTCTGATTCCGAAGAGATCTTTCGCTCAGTAGCTACAACATCAATTTCACTAACAGTTTGAATGAACTGCGTTTTCCCTGAACTGAACGGACCAGTAACAACCATTTTTACGGTTTGCATAGGGTGCTTCCCTTTGAAATGTTAGTAATAATTTGCATATACTTATAAGGATCTGATTCTTGTAATCAGCCGATTGACGAGAGATTTCTGCTCATCTGCACTTTCAACAGGTAATGTAGGTATCTTTGGTGAGGGAGGATCAGTGCCTTCTGGTCGTATGATCTCCACTAAACCTGCCTGGACGAGACTGTAGACAATTCTACGAAATTCAAATTCATTTAGTTTTGTGGTTCGAGCGATCTGCCGCATGGAATTTTTAGGATTGATAAATGAAACAACCCTCCATTCCTTTACGCTGAGATTTACATTTCGAATGTTGGTTCCGGGAGTTTCTGTGAACTTGAGCGCCATATCAAGACTGGGAATCTCGTCCTCCAGGCGTTCCTTTTCTTGGAGCTGGCGTGAGCCTTCGATGATAATATTTTCGAGGTTGATAAGCAGTGATATTATTTCAGGTGAAGGCTTTTTATTGTTCTCAAATTGAAAAATACCTTCAGCCCAGGTGAAGAGATCGTTGGCCGTTGACACAAATTCTTGTTTTAGGCTGGCTAATATTTCATCCTGGGTTACATAGTTGGAATTGATTAACATTAATCCAAGTTCTTTATCACCTATGTTCTCAGCTTTATCTTTGATGACATGATATTGTTTGTCGGTAAGTTTTTCTGTACGAAGCAGAACAGCAGCCAAACCATTATCGTTTTGGCTGTTTTGCGCATAGCTTAGTTTTCCCTCATCAAAAGAGATAATGGCGTCCTTGCCTGGACCGTGAACTTCGAGGGTTCCGGTCTTTTTAGCCAAGCTAATTAGATTAAGCAGTTGAGAAAAAGAAAAATCTCTTAGATTACCTTTTAATGCCATTAATACCCCAATCGTATAGCTTCGATTACTAAGGGATTATACATTTAAGAAGGTTATACGTCAAATATAAGACACCCTTAGGCGGAGCTGAGTTACACATGTATTTTGTTATTAATAAAATTGTTAAATAAACTGGTTAAAATAATTAACTGCAATTCGTAAATGTGTCTTATCTTGACAGTGATCGCATCTCTGTTTATAATCTTGCCGCAGGAAACAATCCCCGGTAGCTCAATGGTAGAGCGATCGGCTGTTAACCGATAGGTTGCAGGTTCGAATCCCGCCCGGGGAGCTCAAAACACCTTCATATGCGAGGGTGTTTTTATTTTTAATTAGGGTAAAAATTTCTTACAAAACATCAACGGTATTGATAATATTTATTGCCTTTTGGCTTCTAACCTTTAACCATAGGGCTTGGCATATCATCCCTAATGAAAAACCTAATGTTCCGATATATATACCCGGAAGTTCAATCCAGTATATCCCAATCGTGTAAGTTGCAATAGTTACAGCAAGAAAAATTGCTACGGCTTCGGGAATACCGCGAGTTTTCCCTGAATTAAGAATAAGTCCCTGGTACCAACTTTGGAAAGCATTTGCACCTGGAATTAACAAACTAAACCATAAGGCTGTATTAGCGAGGGAGATTATGGAAGATGGCAAGGCTGAAATGTATTTAAACCAGACAGTGGATAATGGCGTGATAGTTATCAGGAGCAGCAAACCTGTCGTGCTCGAAGCTAAAATCAGAGCATATTTTTTAAGATTGGCGTAAGAGTTGGGTTTGTTTATTAAAGTTACAACCACTTCATTATATGCAATTCCTGAAGAGCGAAAAATAAAAAGAAGTCCCGAAAGAACCGGCCAGACTGCTAACGAATCTAAGGCGCGGGGCATTCTACTTAGAGCCGAACTGATTAATGGTTGTGAGAGTAGGGTAATGAGTGAAGTTAATGCGAGAGGGATATAGTATTGCAGGAATGATTTTTTTGATAATTCGGGTTTAATCTCAGGCATCGGTATAAGCTGATTTTTTATTACTGGCTTTACTTTTATTCCGATGAAAATAGCTTCACTCATGACTCCTACGGCTACAGCGGTTGTGGCAACAACAATACCTGGTATTGTACCGATCAAATAGCCCACAATAAGAACAATTATATTTGCGGACAAGCGCACAGCGGTGCCTTTCCCAACAGTAACTGTATGGCCCAGACGGATCAATACCCCTTGATTAAATCTTCTATAAGCTATTGACCAGGTCCAGGGAAGCATTATTGTCAAGCCTATGCGCGCTGGAGCGATAATTTCTTGGGGTGATCCGATCAATGACCCAACCACAAAATCATAAATCGGAGTGATTACGACAAGAATGTGCAGTATGGTCAGAACTGCCGAAGTCGTATGCATGAATCTTCGAATTTTTTTATAAGATTTCCAATCTTTGCTTAATGCTGTTGATGCCGCAAGAAGCATAATAATCGGAGCCTCAATAATTAATGCCAGCGGGAAAACTATGCCACCGTATGCAGCCAGGTTTATTTTAGGATCTGGAAGACGAGCAACAACCGCACTCAAAGCGGGCAATTCAAGGGCCATTAAAAACCAACTGACAGCAAGCGGCCACCAGATTATTGAGATTTGTTTTAGAGTAAGGTCTTGATCTGTAGACATTATTACGAATTTTCTTCAAATATTGGAATTAATTTCAAGGCAGGAATGGATAATAATGCCGCGGCAGCACTAATTAGATAGGCAGTTTTTAAACCCGAATGATCTCCGATATAGCCAATTACAATTAGCATTACTGCATTAGATAATAAGCTTATGAGTAAATATACGCCGTTTCCTGTAGCTCTGTGATCCTGGAAATGATCCTGGACCAGGGCAAGGAATAATGTGCCAGTCGAGAGGCTGAAAAAACCCAGCAATAAAAGCAGCGGGATGATCCACCATCCAGATACTTGAAGAAATACGGGTACCAGTACGGATGATATAAACATTGAGATATTGATGCTTTTCCTTCTTCCGAAAGTATCACTAAGAGGTCCTATCGCTAAAGCGCCGATAACTCCCGCAAGTTCTAGAGTTGACAAGGCAGCGCCTGCCATCCATAAAGGAGCTCCAGATTGGACCATATAAATTGGCAAGTAGGTATTTAATGACGCTGTCAATGTGCTTCGAAGAATTAATACCAGGGATAAAGGAAGGAAAAATTCTTTAAATATCGGGATCGCAGCTCTTAATGAATGTTGTTTAGAAGGTTTTAAATCAAATTTCCGGAATTGGAAAAAGAGTACTATGCTGGCAGCCCATCCGAGTACAGCTGTGCGGTAGATCCCGGGCAAACCCCACTGGGCGGCAGCCCAGACAACTAGTAATGGCCCCAGAGTTCTGCCTAAACCTCCACCAGCCATAAAAAGGCTTAATCCGAATCCCTTTCGATTATTTGAGGCGGAAGCTACTAGGCCAGGAGAAGCTGCGTGAAACATTGTGGAACTTATTCCGGCAAAAAACAATAGCATCGCTAAGGTGTAAAAACTTGGTGCTAAACCTAAGAGACTCATTAGGCTCGCGGTAATCGCTGGAGAAAGGATCACAAAATATTTAGCGCCCGCTTTGTCAGCCAGGTACCCTATAAAAGGATTCAAAATTGACGGAATTCTAGCAAAAGTTGAAAGAAATCCAGCCGATGTCAAACTGAGGGAGAAATTATCAATCAGGGTAGGGAGGAGAGGAGCCAAAAAAGAAGTATAAAGATCATGGAATAAGTGTCCTCCTGCGACAACATAGACCTGTTCTTTTGAATCCGGATCAACCTTTATTTTAGTATCCATACAATTTCAATATGATAAATAATACTGGTCAATGATTGTATCAATAAAAATCATAAAGCACCCGGCTGGGTGCTTTATTTTAACGTGGGCAGCGTTCCAGAATTATTCCCCATTTACGGAAACTTCATAGATCTTTACGTGCCCTTTACGACCTTTTATAATAATTGAATCAAGTTTCCTCATCTTAAATTGATCCGAGGCTGCTTTGTAGATTTCTTCTCCGACGACTATCCGATTCGGGCCTGCGAAGGGGTTCATTCCTTTGGCAACATTGACAAGGTCACCAAGAACCGTAAACTCTACCCGCTCCTTGGTTCCAACGTATCCAACAACTGCTCGGCCAGCTTTTACGCTAAGTCTTAGATTTAAGGGTTGGTCAAATTCATCAGCAAGCTCATTCATTCGGTTGATAATGGCTACTCCGGATTCGACAGCTTTTTGTTTATGATTCTGATTGTCATCGGACATGCCAAAGACTGTCATGACCCCATCTCCCAAATATCTCACGACTCCGTTATATTCGAAAATAATATTTGTGATTTCGAGATAATATTTATTCAAGAGTTTTCCAAAATCTTGGGCACCCATTGTTTCAGCCAAGCCAGTTGAGTCTGTAATATCTGCAAACAAAACAGAAATTTTCCGTTCTTTTAGGCCGGGAAGAGTACCGTGTAAATCATAATCTCGAAGTACGTAGTCAACTTCTTGAGGTGAAACGAATCGCTGGAACATCTGGCGCAGACTTTGCTCTTGCTGCACTTTATTTAGTAAATTAACTCGTTGAATTGTAAGTGCAGCCTGATGACTTATGGCAATTGCTACTTGAAGATCTGTGTTGGTGAATGGGCGAGAATCCTCCCTGGATTTATACATGTAAATCAATCCAATCACCTCGTTTTCAGCCATGATTGGAACGCATAATGCAGACCGTATTTTCAAAAGAGTTGCGCTTTCGCTGTCTGAGCTAGCGTCACTTTGTGCCATATCTGGAATCACAACAGCTGATTTTTCAGTGATGGCAGATTGAGCTAGAGTTGATGGAAAACCAAATTCTTCCATTTGGTCAAATTGTTCTTTCAAGATCACTTTGCATTTATCTGCACCCATTGCTTGCTTCATCAAGAATGCAATTTCTTCCAGGCAGTCAGTCAGGTTCATCACCGTATTTAATCGTTCCGAGATCTGGTACATCAATACAGTGTGATGGTCAAGAGCTTCAAGAAGACGTTCTCGGGTAAATTTCTGGGGACCCTTGACTGTATCAAGGGGTTCGTCAGTTCCACGGATAACTACATTGATAGTTGAACTGCCGATCCGGATCATATCAAGATGCTGGAGTCGATACGTATAAGATAACCGACGTCGATTAATATAAGTGCCATTTGTGCTTGAGAGGTCCTGCAGGAGAGCTGTATCCGTGCTCCGATTGTAGTCAACTCGGGCATGCTGCCGAGACGCGGATGGTTCAGCAATCACTATATCATTGTTGGGGTGTCTGCCGATTGTATTGCCGCCCGGCTTAAGTGTATATTTCTGGGGTTCTTTTCCTGGAACGCGGATTGTTAACAACCACATTGAAAATATCCTCAGTATCTGACAAAATTGAAATCAATACTGTAATTATAACCTAGTATCAAATTTGTCTAGAACTGAAAGCTTCCAAATATTTTAGTTGGAAGAAACAATATTAGCTAATGCCTAATAATTCAGTGGACTTAGGAAATTTGTTCAAAATGATCAACATCAAGGACCATAATTGTTGCTCTTTTTTTTATCGGATTTACACTGGGGCTGCATTCCTGGTTGATTAAGCTGATTGCGGTATCTACCTGGTTATTTTCTACACCAATAATGAGTGTGCTGGTACCTCTCCTCAATAGCCCCCCAGATGAATCGATCAGTGTAAGCGGGTATCCAGCTTCATGCAGAGTTTTCATAACGGAATTGGAATCCGAATCTTCTAAAATCGCAAAGACCATTTTCATGTTCATAATTAAACCCTATCGAAATCTTTTATATTAAGCACATATATAGTGACTCTCGGGTGAGCAGAATCGGTTTCCTCTGATACTGGAATTTGTCCCCGAATTAATTCCAGGCAATTTTCAATCTTAGTAGCATCTGTTCCAACCATTATAGTAGTTGTTCTGTCCGCTAAGAAACCTGCAGTAGATGCAAATTTAGTTACTCGGTACTCGGAATCGAGCAGGGTTTTTGATATTTGTTCATTGAGATTTGAGGGCATTATCGCGAGTATCATTTTCATGATTACAATTCCTCATAGCGCTCAACGTCTAGTGTAAAAATAGTTGCTCCGCTATGTGTGATTTCTGGTTTATCCGTATGATCATCGGGGAGTACTTTAGCGCGGACTTCGCTTGAGTTTTCGATCAATGCTTTGATTTCTCCCAATTTATTGGCTGGCACTCCGATCATCAAGGTAGCATTTTTCCGACCCAGAAATCCCCCCGTGCTGGCAATATGTGTTATGGGATACTCATATGGTTGGAGCAGCGTAGATATTTTTTCTAAATCTCTTTCCTGAATGACAATTGTTAGTAAATTTTGTATATTGCGAATAGTCCGTAAACGCAGCAATTGAATCAAATCCGTCTGATTTTCAGTTAGAGCAGAATCAACTTCATGGAGGAGTTCCGTGAATGTTTCTTCTGAAATATTGCCATCCCTTAACAAAGTTCGAAGAGCTGCTCTTTCGCTTTTTAGTGCTTCCTGGATGGCAGATTCCATTTCTCTGATTTCAACATCTGGGTGGGAACTCATTGTCCTGGCCGCCGCGTTTACTAACGTGTCGGCATGATTTTCTATCGGTGCGGAGAGTAAATTCCAAACATGGCGGGATAATATGCCATCGTTATACATTGACTCTAATTGTTTGTAGGCAGTCCTTGCCATAACAGCCCTGGCGTTGAGGCTTTCGTATTCAGTTTGGGCTTTGCTTTTTTCAATCAGGCCCATGCGATTGATTAGCGGCTTCATAGTTGAACCCTGGACCAGCAATGTGAATAAAACTACACCAAAAGCCATTGATTGAATAACTGCTCGTTGATCTCCAAGACTGGCGGGTAAGCTCAGTGCGAGCGCCAGGGAAATAGCTCCTCTCAGTCCACCCCAATACAGAACGTGTTTGAACCGCATTGGAATTCCAGATCCTATCCAGGACAACCCATATATTGAGGCTGCCCGGGCAACAAGAACTGCGAGAATAGCCCAGAGGATCGCGTTCCAGTCTGTGAATATAATATTCAGATCAATTTGAAGCCCGATCAGCAAAAAGATGAATGAGTTTGCTAGAAATGCTGCATATTCCCAAAAATTATATACAAGTATACGGGTCGTGGGGGCCATGCGCTGGGGGCCAAGGTTTCCGCTTACAATTCCTGCTGCTACAACGGCTAGTACACCGCTGACATGGAATTGTTCAGCAATAATATAAGAACCAAAGGCAAGAACACTTGTGAGGGTGGTTTCAATTAAAGGGTTGTCAATCGTGCTTATTGCTAAAGATATCAATAAGCCTAAGACGAAACCTATAACTAAACCTCCACCGGCAACAAGCACAAAGTTAAAAACGCTTTCTGATAAACTGAAATATCCAGTTACTGCAATAGTAACCATCAAATTAAAAACAACAATTGCAGTGCCATCGTTAAATAAACTCTCTCCTTCAATCAGAAGCTGAAGTCGTTTTGGAACACCAAGTGATCGGAACAAGGCAACAACAGCAACTGGATCAGTTGCAGCGATAAGAGAGCCAAAAAGTAAAGCTGTGATTAGGGAAAAATCAGTTCCCCAATATAAGACTCCCCCAACCAGGAATGTGGTTAAAAGAACACCTGGAATTGCCAGGCTTATAATAGGCGCAAGGTCCCGGAGTAAATCACGAGCCTTGACCTGGAAAGCGGCTTCATAAATAAGAGGGGGAACCAACAGGCCCAGGATTAACTGGGGACTGACATTGATATCCTGTCGCCCGCCGAATGCTAAAACCAATCCGATCAACACAAGGCCAGTCGTATATGGAACACGTAAACGTTCAGTGACTATTCCAATCAGGGATGCTAATAATAATAGACCAATTGTTATTTCGATGGTCAGAATAATATTTGCATCCTCAGTATCTTCAGGAGGATTGATGGATCCTGATAATTCGCTTGTCTCCTCAGTGTCAAGCAATGCGGGGGTTTCAGACGATCCTGCGCAACCTGCGAGGAACAAGAGAAGCAAAAGAAAAATCGCTATGAGGATTAGAGTGGATCGTGATTTGGATTTCTTTTTATTTAGCGCCATAAAATTTCAACCAGGTAATTAATGGTGAAGAACAGTATGTTTGATTATTTTACTTTATAATCCCAAATTGATGCCTGGAAAACTTCAGAGAGGAAAATGTCCCGTTCTTCAGGGATCATGAATCTTGGTTTGGCGTTGTCGACAAACTGAAGTGTGATCAATTGGGTATTAATATAAGATCCTTCGTAAAAGTGATGAAGATCAATAAAGGATTTATCTTTGTTAATATGTGCTTTGGGATGATACTGGGCAAGGTACCACTGATCAAAGAAAAGATTTCCTAATCCGTAGTGGATGAAGGAAGATCCAGCGATTTCAACCGCCTGAGGATGATGAGCCTGACTCCCGCTGACAATAACTGCACCCGCATTAACCAAATTACGGAAATCGTAATTCTGGATTGCTACAGGGGCAAAACTGTCGATTTCTTCATGCTGCATGGTTGCGATTACCAGGAAGCCTTGATCAGATAATGAGGCGATTTCAGATAGCATCCAATCAAAGTCACATCTCGAAGCACCGGGATTGGTTTCGCTAGCCGTGGCATACTTGTCATGGGCTTTTCCGTTGCAACCAATAAATGCAAAACGATTCCCATTGTGTTCAAGATATACTGGTTGCAAACCATCAACTAAAGTTTCTCCCCCGCCGTAGGTTAACCAATTTCGGTTGTGATAAAGATCGATGGAATGAAGCATTGCTTCTGGTCCCCAATCACCAAAATGATCACCGCTAAGTTCAACAATATCCGTGCCTACGGTTTCAAGCAATTCAATATATTCATCTTTACTGCAGAAATAGAGCGATATCTGACCAGGATCTGGGGAGGGACAATCTTCGGCAAATGGCACTTCATTGCTGATATGCGTGATGTCTGCTGATTCCAGGAGGGAATGGATATCTTCTGCTGGATATAGTATACCTTTTTCTTCCATGATAGAAGCAGTATCACGCACCAAAGCGGTAACGCCAGTTAATGCAATAGTAGTTAATTTGTCGGGGTTAAAATTTTCAATCGGATCTAATAAAGCAATAGATCCAATGGGTTCTGATGGGGAGGATATAAATATTGGTAATGTCAGAAGATATTCATCTTGATCAAAATCGGGATCTAATGGATTCTGATTGTCAATCGAGAGAATTTTCCAGTGGGAATTTATTTGATCAAAGGGTATGATTGCGAGCGAATCTACGCCTGGTAGGAGAGGAGGTAGAATCTTATCGGCTTCTACGATCCTTAATCCATCTAGATTGGGATCTCCCAACAGTAAGGTAAGAGCATTTTTAGTATCTTCACTCAGGGAGATTTGCAGATTGTGTGGAGATGATGGGTTCCCATTTTGCCAGAGACTGAGTAAATCTGGAACGGATATGTTTTCCCGGAGTGATGGGAAAGGAGTAACAAGTAAGTAAGTCCATGATCCTACGGGTATCCCGCTTACTGACGAGGTTGTTAGAGTACTATCTTGCTGATCAAGAATAACTTCAAAATTGGATAAGGAATTAAAAATTGAATGGATCGTTGAAGGATAATGGGGATCTATCCAAATAGTTGAAGGAATTATTGATAATTCCGGTGTCGGAGTAACCGAACGTTCAGTACGAGGAATTTCAACTGATGTTACCGTAAATGGGATCGAAGGAGTTGGAGGTTCTGGATTGATTGGTTTTAGATCACATGCGCTGAATAACAACAATGGCATTATGTATAAAAGCAAAGATCTCTTACGGATTTCGATTCTTAATCTGGCAAGGTGAACGAATGTAAAAGACATTTTAGTAGGTTGGTGCTCCGATGAAGAATGATAAAACCTAAATTGGGTCATTTATAAGATTGACAAATTTCAAAGAGCCGCTGAGAACTCGCCAGATCATTACTAAAGGGGCAGGTTATTTCTTTTTGGTTCTCAAAATACTTACCCGTGATATTTTGGACCCGTGAAGAAAGGGCGAGCCAGGTTGGATTTATTGCGCCAGAATCAGGAGTTTGACTTCCTCCAAATCCGAGACTATTGCTTAAAGCGGAATTTACATCACCGGGGTGACAGGAATTGACTGTTATATTTTTTGATTCCAGGATTGCGGCATAAGCAGCAGTTAACATACGATCGGCTTGTTTTGATTGGCGGTAAGCATCGTGGTTGTGATATTTTCTTTTATTAAATTCAAGATCATTAAAATCCAAACCACCAGCCCAATAACTTGATACATTTACGATCCTAGACGGGGATGATTTTGTTAATATTGAGGAAAAGTTTTGAGTCATCCAATAATATCCCAAAACATTCGTGGCAAATTGTAATTCGATACCTTCCTTAGTTTCAATTCGAGAGGGGGGAGAGATAGCTGCATTATTGACCAGGATATGAAGGGGTTTATCCCAGGAAGCTGCAAGAGAAGCGATAGATGCCTGCCTCGAAAGATCTGCCAGTTCAAAACTGACATTCTCGTTCCCGGTTGTTTTAATTATATCTTTAACTGCTGTGTTGCTTTTAACGGGATCACGAGTGATTAATACTACATGAATGTTTTTTGCAGCCAATTGCATGGCGATCGCTTTGCCAATGGCGCCAGTTGCACCGGTAACAGCTGCAACAAGTTCAGATGGGGAGGAACTTAACATAAAAACTCCTGAATAAATAACAAACCTAGTTTAACTTAAGGGTACGACTGCGTCAATGTTCAGCCCTTTTTGGGATTACCCAGAGTGTTAAAGGTATAATTGAAAAATCATTCAGAAAAAATCTAAAAGACTTACAGATAAATTTCTGGAAAGTTGAAAATGAAAATATCTAAATATATCGAAAGTTTATCGGATAAATATTCCCAAATTGATAAAGAGCTCTTGCAGCGAGCCCTTGAAGTAGCAGAGCAGGCTCATAAAGACCAAAAGAGAGCCTCTGGCGAGCCCTATATCAATCACTGTAAAGCTGTAGCCTCAACACTGGCTGAAATACAAATGCCCCCGCTAGTGGTGGCTGCTGGGCTCTTGCATGATACTGTGGAAGATACTGGAATTGATTTCAAAGAACTTAAACGAGATTTTGGAAATGAGATATACAATCTGGTTCAGGCAGTAACAAAACTAGGCTCCCTTCCAAGAGTGTCAAAACCTCCTGATAAAAAACGGACTGGGAGAAAAATTAAGGAAAAAAGCAGCTCAGAGGAAATTGGTGATCCGGGTCTTTGGAGATCTGAGTTGGCCTCTGAAAATTTACGTAAAACATTCTTGGCGATGGCTGAAGATCCACGTGTCGTATTAATAAAATTAGCTGATCGACTGCACAATATGCGGACATTGCGATACCTTCCTGAAGAAAAGCAAAAAAGAATTGCTCAGGAAACAATGGATTTATTTGCACCTTTGGCAAGCAGAATTGGTATCTGGCAAATGAAATGGGACCTTGAAGATCTATCATTCCGGTACTTGGAGCCGGATATATACCAAGATATCGCCAAGCAGCTAGATGAAAGACGTTCCGAAAGAGAACGGAAGATGAAAAAGATCACTAATCACATAACAAAAGTGATGTCACAAGCAGGAATGCATGCAGAGGTAACCGGGCGGCCTAAACATATCTACTCAATCTATCGGAAAATGAAAAGGAAAAAGATACCATTTAACGAACTTTCTGATATTCGAGGAGTGAGAATTGTAGTTCCATCTGAGGAAGAATGTTATGCAGCTGTTGGAATAACTCATTTACACTGGCGACCTTTACCAGGTGAATTTGATGACTATATCGCTGCTCCTAAACCTAGCTTATATCAATCAATTCATACCTCGGTTGTCTATGAAGATGGAGAAACCCTGGAAGTTCAGATCCGAACACCCGAAATGCACAGTAAGGCTGAGTATGGAATCGCTGCTCATTGGCGTTATAAAGAAGGTCAAAAAAGGGATAAAGATTTTGAACAACGAGTAGCATATTTAAGACAAATGCTGGAATGGCAAAAAGATGTTGAATCGGCTCAAGAATTTGTGGATGGATTAAAAAATGAAGTTTTTGGCGATCGAGTTTACGCATTTACTCCCAGAGGAGATATTATCGATTTGCCATTTGGTGCTACACCAATAGATTTTGCTTATAACATTCATACTGAGGTTGGTCATCGATGCCGGGGAGCAAAAGTAAATAGCCGGTTAGTGTCATTGGATCATAAGCTAGGAACGGGCGATCAAATCGAGATCTTGACTGCAAAACGTGGCGGTCCAAGTAGAGACTGGTTAAATGAAAATTTAGAACTGGTTAAAACAAAATCTGCCAGAGGTAAAATTAGGCGTTGGTTTAAGCTGCAAGAAAAAGAGAAAAATGTTGATAGCGGTTTGTCTTTGGTAGAAAAAGAAGTATCTAGGCTTGATTTAGGTACTGATATAGATTATGAGGATCTGGCAAGAGCATTTCATTATGAGAACTCTGAGGATTTATTCGCTGCAGTAGGTTGTGGAGATATTTCTGTAGGAAAAATTATAAATGCATTATTAGCAATTAAAGTAGGTGAAACAGCTGGATTTCCTGCATTTCACAAAGAAGAAATTAGCCGGGAAACTTCAGGCGATATAGCTGTTGTAGGGTTAAAAGGTGTCAAGAATCAATTGGCCGGATGCTGTAACCCAACCCCGGGGGATGAAATAATCGGATTTATAACCAGGGGGAGAGGGGCAACCATTCACAGGAAAGACTGCGCCAATATTTTAAATGCTCGGGACCAGGAAAGATTAGTTGAAGTATCATGGGGATCTCCTGCTAGAACTTTTCCAGTACCGATCATTATAAAAGCCTATGATCGTGAAGGGTTGACCAAGGATATAGCTACAGTGTTATCTAATAATAATGTCAGCCTGAGTGAGCTGCGGGTGGAAGTAGATGAAAACCAAGGAGAAGCAATTTTCAACCTGGTTCTCGGTGTGAGAAACGTGGAAGAATTGCGGCGGACTTTGGATTTGTTGGAGAGGATTAATAATATTTATGAAGCAAGGCGAGTGCGATCGGTTTGATCGCTGGATTTAGAATAATGAATGAGGCGTTGAAGGAATTAATTATTTATGGATACAAAAATTACGAAAATAACAAGTATGGAATAGTTCATGCTGCAGCCGAGCTATTTGTCCCAGAGAAATATTGAAAAACCTAATATCCTCTAAACAGCAATGAACAACTGGTAATTTAGATTAAGAAGATCGCCTTACCCAGAATAGAGAATATTTCAAAGATGATCCAATTGATGAAAAAATAATGATTGAAAATTATGAAGAATACTCTAACTCTAGAGAGGCAATCGAAATTCTTGATGCTGAGTTAATGTAATAATTGGTTAAGAATTGCCAGGGTTTCTTTTTTTCCTCCAGATCCCTTTTCACCCCCAGGACCGACACAGGAAGGACATCCATCCCGACATGAGCAATGGTCCACAAGCTGATACGCTTTGTCTAAAAGTTCTCTCTCGCGATCAAACAAATTATTGCTATATCCGATTCCCAATGGTATTTGTTCGTGCAGCAGTACTACTGGTCTTCCCTCTCCCAGAGGAGAGTTGAATTCTGTGAATACGCCTAGATCTCCCGGATCACACATTAATAATAATGGAGCCAGGCTGTGTAGAACAAACCCCAAGCCTCGAATACCGCTATTTACGCGTACAACGGTTTCTGCCCTATGATGACAGCGGGAGCACAGTGTGACAAGGTTTCCAAATTGATTTGCATCTGCGACGTTGGGAAAGCTCCTTAATGGCTGCTTGTGATGAACATGAAGCGAATTATTGCTTTCAGCGATTCCGCATATTTGGCAGGTATTGTGATCGCGTTCAAGGATTGCTTCCCTGATTGAAGACCAATCGGAGCCATATTCATTTGGGCTGCTGGACCAGAGATCGATTTCTCGTAAAGCAGTCTCGGTTTCTTGAGAAAGCGAAAGCCAAAATCCGGTTGTTTTTAACGATGTGGAAGGTAGTTCAATAACTTCCCGGCCAAGAACTTCGTAACTCCTCCAGTCAATCTTTTTGAAGCCTGTGACTTGGCTTGTGACTGTAATTTCACCTATGAATTTTTCCGCTCCTTGTATTCGTGCGTTACCAAGTAAAACATCAATAGCAAAAGACGTTTTACGTTCTGGTTCAGTATAATAATCAGGAAGAACGGGGGAGAGAGTAGCAAAATTATCTTGAAGGTTAAGATTATCTACGTGGAAACATTCACCTTCGTGTAAATAAATAGATCCTGGATGAACCATCCAATGCGCACTTTCTTTGTCAATAGTTCCTAAAACTTTGGGAGCCCCTGAAGTGCTATTTATGCGAAGAATAATCTGTTGATTAGATGCCGTGCGCAAAGAGAAATCAGCCGCTGGATAGGATTCCTCCATAAAAAAATATTTTTCTTGAGAATGATGGATTGAGCCAGATTCTAGTAAAAATTCCAATAATTCCTTGGTTTCAGAAATACTATAGCTTCCGAAACTATCACCCTCTTTGAAGGGAATTTCATAAGCAGCGCACTTGATATGGTTCAAAACGATAAGGAGATTATCAGGATCAATTAATGCAGCCTCTGGATTTGATTTGAATAAATATTCAGGATATTGAGCGAGGTATTGATCCAATGGGTTCGAAGAGGCAACCAGCAGTGAAAGAGATGGGTTATCTGCCCGACCAGAACGACCAGCTTGCTGCCAGGTACCAGCGATTGTTCCTGGATAACCTGCGAGAATTGATGCATCCAAACCACCTATATCAATACCTAATTCTAGGGCTGTAGTTGCCGCGACAGCCTTTATTTTTCCTGATCGCAGCCCCGATTCAATTTCCCGTCTTTGGGACGGGAGATACCCACTTCGATAGGCACGTATGGAATCCTCGAATATAGAAAGTTTTTTTCGCAATTTAGCAAGCATAAATTCTACAGATCTTCTGGATCGGCCAAATATAATTGTTTGAAAATTTTCTTTAATTAAATCTGATGCCAAACGAACGCTTTCTCGCTGCATGCCAACTCGCAAACCAAGATGACTATCAATAACTGGAGGATTGTATATTAAGAAATGTTTTTCACCACGGGATGAATAGTCTAGATCTATAATCTGGATTTGTTCCCCGATCAGAGATTCGGCATGTTCTTGGGGATTTCCAATTGTGGCTGAAGTTAGTAAAAATAGAGGTTTAGATCCATAATTTGCTGCAATTCTTTTTAAACGCCTGATCACATTAGCTACATGGGAACCGAAGACCCCCCGATAAATATGCATTTCGTCAAGAACTATAAAATCAAGGGTTGAAAAAAAACTATCCCAATTAGTATGATAGGGCAGGATTCCCAAATGGAGCATATCTGGATTGGTGACGATAATTTGAGATGAGTTTCGGATAACTGGCCTTTTGTTGGATGAAGTGTCCCCATCGTATGCAGATGAAGAGACTGACGGTAATGCCTTAAGGACATCCAATTGATCATGAGCCAGAGCCTTAGTGGGATATAGGAATAATGCCCGTCTGGAGCCGTCTTTAAGCAAACCTTGAAGGACTGGCAGCATGTATGACAGAGTTTTGCCACTGGCAGTGCCAGTAACTTGAGCTATATTCTGGCCGGCTCGAATGAATTGCCAGGCTTGGTATTGATGGAGGTAAAGAGATGTAATTCCCTGGGCGTTGAGAAAAGATTTTAATTGAGGATTAATATCCTGAGGAAAACTGACAAACTCAGGTTCTCGTTTGGGAAGAACCTGCCAGGCCGATAGATTTGGAGCGATGGAAGGATCAGACTTCCATCTATTTAATAAAGCTGTGAGAGTCATTAAAATTTAAAGAAATCAATTTTATTTATCCCCCAGAAGTCATCAGGGAAGGGGAGCCATACTCCAGAGCCAAATCTTGACGGAATTGCTGCGTGAATAAGCGGTAATAAAGACCCTTTAATCTTAAAAGCTCTGTATGAGACCCCATTTCAGCAATCGCTCCATTTTTGATGAACAGTATTCTGTCGGCTTGCCTGATAGTCGATAATCTGTGGGCAATAACAAAACTGGTCCTGCCCGTCATTAAGTTTTCCATCCCTCGTTGGATTAAAGCCTCAGTTATGGTATCAACTGAGCTGGTAGCTTCGTCCATTATGAAGATATCCGGTTTACGAAGTACAGCACGAGCGAGGCTAATCAGCTGTTTTTGCCCGACTGAAAGTAAGTTCCCTCCTTCGCCAACTTCTTCTTTATATCCATTATCAAGCGTGGTAATAAATTCGTGAGCGCCTGCTAGTTTAGCTGCGGTGATAATATCTTCAGATGTTGAATCAAGTTTACCGTACCTTATATTGTCTTCAATCGAACCGGAGAATAAATGAGGAGTCTGCAATACAATGCCGATTTTTGATTGGATTGTGTTTAAAGTGTAATCTGTGTAATCGTTTTTGTTGATCATGATTCTTCCGCCAAGAGGTTCAAAAAACCTGCATAGAAGATTAACTATGGTAGATTTTCCTCCTCCGGTTGGTCCCACCAGAGCGATAGTTTCGCCAGGAGAGACTTGTAAGTCAAAATCCTCAAGAACGATATCATCGTCTTCATAAGAAAAACATACCTGATCAAAGTTAATTTCACCCTGGAGAGACTCAACTTCTATAGAGCCAGGTTTGTCGAATATATCTGGTTCAGAATCGAGAAGAGAAAAGATCCTTTCAGCTGATGCGATAGATCGCTGCATCTCAGCATAAACTCTGGCAAGGTCTTGAATTGGCCAAATCATAAAAGTGATGTAGGAAATGAAAGCCTGGATACCTCCAATCGTTATACCGCCTATTTCTGCCTGAAGACCCCCGTACCAAACTACGCTGCCCAGTGCGAAGGCGCTGATGATCATAACTGCAGGCAAGAAGAGAGCTGAGAGCCAGGCTGCCCGGAATCCTGCCCGATACATCTCATCGGTTAATTCACCAAACTCAATCATATTTTGGGCTTCACGGCTGAAGGCTTTCGTTACCCGGACGCCAGTAATATTTTCATTGTAGGATCCAGTAATCTTGGAGTTAATTTTTCTTACCTGTCGATACTCAACAATGATTTTCTTTTTAAATTGAGCTGCAACAATTATCAAGACTGGAATGATAGACAAGACGATTAGGCCCAATCGCCAATTGATAGTGATCATAAAGTACGTTGCAGTAACAATATTGAGAGTGCCCCAGACTAAATCTAAGAACCCCCATGTAACGAGTTGGGCTACTCGTTCAGAATCGGACGATACCCGGGACATAATCCAGCCAACAGGAGTTTTGTTGTAATAAGATAAAGATAACTTCTGCAGATGGTTGAACATTTTTTTACGCAAGTCGTATTGAACGCGCTCACCTAATATTCCTGCAAAGTAGATAAAACAAAACACTGAGGCAGCTTGAAGGATAATCAACGCGCCATATTGGGTCAAAATTTCTTTGAGAAAAACGGAATTACCTGCACCAATCCCTTCGTCGATGATACGTTTACTGAGAAAAGTGAAATAGGAATCCAGGACAGAAACGATTGAAATTGTCAGAACAAATCCAAGAACCCAGAATGTGTACGGTTTTACCTGGATCAGGATTCTTTGGACGACTTTTCCAGTAAATAATCCGGAAAATTCCTCTTCTTCAAATCTATGTGTTTCGGTCATGTTGGCAGCTTAAGTGAGTGCACCAAGCTCTTGCTGGAGAGCATGGTCAATTTTGGTTTGAATTTTAAATATTTCTTGGTACATACCAGGTCGATCGATTAGGGTGTCATGAGTGCCTTGTTGGATAATTTTGCCATCATCAAGGACGAGGATTAGATCAGACTGCATGAGGCTTTGAATTCGGTGAGCAATGATGAATGTTGTTCGACCAACCATCAATTGATCTAACGCTTGATGAATTTCGGCTTCAGTTTCAACGTCCACTGAGGAGGTGGCGTCGTCCAGTATCAATATTCTTGGATTTTTGAGAAGTGTTCTGGCGATAGCAACTCTTTGTTTCTGACCACCTGATAAAGTAACACCTTTTTCGCCAACCAAAGTGTCATATCCCTTTGAAAAACTTAGGAGAACATCATGAATCGCGGCTGCTTTACTGGCAGCAAAAAGTTCTTCTTCAGATACAGTCCGATCTACACCGTAAGTAATATTTTCGCGAATCGATCGGCTGAACAAAAATGGTTCTTGTTCCACTAAACCGATTTGTTTCCGTAGATAGGCACGAGGATAATACTTCAGGTCAATTCCATCTAGGGTGATCAAGCCGCTGGTGTAGTCGTAAAAACGGGGCAATAAATTTACCAAAGTGGATTTACCCGATCCAGGACCACCGAGCAGTGCAATCATTTGGCCCGGCTCACAGACAAAATTGATATTGTTTAGAACAATTGGGTGATCCTCATAGGCGAAAGACACATCCTGGAAAACAAACTTTCCATTAACTGTGTCGGATTGTGGTTTATGATCTCCTGAGGAAAGGGGTTCCCTTTGTTCCTTTATAACTTCAATAATTCTCCCATAAGAGACTAATCCAGTAGACATCTGTACAATCAAACGACCGAGGTTGCGTATTGGCCAGATAATCCAAATAATTATGCCAGCATAAGCAAGGTAGGTCCCAATTGAAATCTCGCCAGCAATTGCCATTGTAGCGCCTATGTAATATCCGAATAGCATTTGAGCGCCTGTGAGAATATCGGAGAAGGGCCAGAAGAGGGCATGCATTGTAAAGAATTTACGTCCTTTCTGGAATTTTTTTGTATTCTCGGAATCAAATTTGTCTTCTTCAAATTGCTGTCGAGCAAATGCTTTCACGACTCTAACGCCTGACAAATTTTCTTGCAGCGTATTAGATAGCACGGCTTCCTGATCCTGGTAATCTTCATAGGCATCAGACACTTTTTTAAAGAAGATCAGGGACAAAATAATGGTGAGGGGAACCACAACAATTGACAATAATGCCAGGCGAACATTCAATGAGAGCAGGACGCCAAGATTAACGATAAATAATAGAATAATCCGTCCAAGGCCGATTGCCCGATCTGCAAAGAATAAGCGAACGGCATCGACATCTGAAGTAGTTCGTTGGATCAACTCGCCGGTTTTGGTTTTATCGTGGTATGAGAAAGACAAATGTTGGATGTGATCGAAGAGAAAATTCCTTAATCTGCGAGTAATGCCTTCTGAGGTTTTAGCGGCAAGCCGTCCGCTGATATAGGTAAACAGACCCTGAAAAGAAGCCAGGAAAAAAAACGAAATTGCTATCCAAGGTATATATTTACTTATCTCGTTATCACTAACAAGTTCATCAATAAATCGACCTAGTATTAAATAAGTTCCGGAGCGAAATGCTGCCGCAAACCCGAGACAGAGAGTGGCAAATAAATAGATGCGTTTATAGCCGCTCATCAGCATCCAGAGCGATTTAAGTTTGTTTTCAGAGATTGTTGACCTGATGTCGAACGGTGATTGATTATTTTGCATGTGGGTGTTTATTTAACTAAAGTTACCAGACGGGATCAATGATACCTGGTCTGATTTAATAATTTCGGGATGGATCTGACCGTTTGATAGTTCGCTGATTGCGTTGAGTAATATCTCATATGACTTTACCGATATTGAATAAACTAGAGAAATTTTGTCTGTAAAATCTTCTGATTTTATCTCTCCTTGGTGTTTGCGTATAGACAATTTTATCTGTTCATAAAGAGGATAGGGGCATTCTAGAGATACAATGTGAACTAATGTCTTTTTCGCTTTTGGTACAGCGGCTATGATTTCACGGGCAGAATCCCCGTACGCTTTGACCAACCCTCCAGTTCCAAGTTTTGTACCTCCAAAGTATCGGGAAATAACCAGCACTGTATCACCTAATCCGCTTCCCTTCAGAACCGATAACGCGGGGCGCCCGGCGGTGCCAGAGGGCTCTCCATTATCACTGCAGTGTGAAATAAGAGATGAACCATGTCCGATTATATATGCCGGGACGTTGTGAGTAGCATCTGCGTATTTTTTGTTAACTTTGTTTATAAAAATCTTTGCTTGTTCAACCGAAAAAGCGGGGGAAATCGTGGCTATGAACTTAGAGTTTACCACCCTGAATTCGAGTGAAAGCAATGAAGCCGGCACATAATAATCATCCATTGTTAGCCTTAATAATACTAAAGACACGAGATAGTATTGTACATCAGGCGGCAAGTGATGAGAAGGTGGAATAAGGCAATTTGTAAATTTGGATAATTGAGCTTTAGAGCAATAAAAGACAAGTGATTTAGAGAACGAAAAGTTAAGATAACCGGGATGGTTTCTTAATGTGGAACAATACTTTCCCAAAAATAGTAGATAAATTTATTGGTCCGATTTGATCGCTGGTAAGGCTGTTAGGATGACTGCCTTCAACAAAAAAATGATGAGTTTTAATATTTACTGATTGAACCTTTTTAATCAATAAACCAAATTTGGGGTGAGGAAAGACTATAATGTCTCCTACATTAATTCCCCCCAACTTTAAAGGAAATTTACCAACAATAACGTAGTCACCAGACAAAAAAAATGGTGACAGACTTTCGCCTGTCACCTTGATAATTTTTATCATTAGAGATCAGGATAGACCATTTCAAGTCCCGGAGCGTAAGGAGCTTTAGCCTTTTTAGTCTTCACGTTTTTTGTATCCCAGAAAATTTCAGCAAATTGATTAATTGCTTCTACGAATTTAAGACCCTGCTCACGATCGGATGTCTGGCGACATTTTGATCCAAGCTGCATAATTTTATGAACCAAGCCGGGCAGCTCGGGGTGTTTTTCAACATGAGGATCTTTTATATAATCACCCCAAATAACGCGAATTTCATGTTTCGCTTTTTCGGCATGTTCTTCTTTGATTGTTATATAGCGGGAGAGAGAGTTGTGATATTCCAACTTTTCTTTGTCCTCACCCTGGTCAAGAGCGATCATTAAATCCATCATCCGAACTACTGTGAGGGCATCAATTTGTGCTGGAGCAGGGTCGTAGATACCACAGGGGATATCACAGTGCGCTTTAGCCTCAGGGATTGAAAAGTAGTTATCAACCGATTGTATAAGTTTATAAAACATAAGAAGCTCCTTTTCTTAATAAATATCTTACCAAAACATTTTACCTTCCATGAAAAAGCACAGTATTATAGCTTTGTTAATTATTAGTGAACTTCGCCTTCAACTTGACCTTCTACGAGAGATTCCCAGGGATAATCCTCTGTACCTAGAGCTGCTTTCCTTGTAGCTGGATCATCAGCCAAAAACCCACGGTGTGAGTCAGGCAGTTGAGCCGCAATGGCTTTCATTAACTCTGTGCCAATTTGATCCAGCTGCTCTCTACGTTCTCTCCCTCGTCCTGAAGCTGTAAATGGACCAACTGGCTTTCCAATTTTCACTACTGCTTTTGGCCTTTTCCCGAACTGGATAGGAAAGATTGAATTTAGACCATATATGCCCAGAGGCAATACTTTTACTCCAGATTGGGAAGCTAAGTAAGCTGCCCCGGGACGCGCCGGGCGAAGAACTTCTGCCCAGCTGCCCCCTTCTGGCATAATGCCAAGAACACCATTTTGTTTTAGTATCTCCTCGGCGGCTCTGAGCGCAAAACGTGAACCGGTCCCTCTAAAGACAGGATAATAACCCCAGAGCTGAGGAATGAACTGGACTATTTTTGGGGCGTGTGGAAAAACTGCTCCTCCCACGAATTCAATCTGGTAGGGCAGGGTCCTGAGGACAGCAACTGGATCGATAAAACTGAAGTGGTTTCCAATTACAAGCAAAGGACCTGATTCTGGCAAATTTTCTTGTCCTTCAATGCGAAAATCGCTCAGGGTGGCCAAGGCTGCCTTGGCGAGAAACTTTAAAAATCTACGACAAATAACTCGTCGTGGATAGGTAATGTTTTCGGTCATCATTCTGCGAATTTACTGGTGGGATCATTAACTTTGGAAAGAATCCACAAACCCGCCAACAAGAAGATAGCGATAGAGCTAATAGCTACCCGGAGACCATACTGTTCTGCTAATAATTCTGCCTGACCTCTGTTTTGGAAAAAGATAAAAAACAACAGAGCAAACTTCCCGAATACCCAAGGGCCGACGAAAGATGAGGTTCTTCCTGTAAATGCGAAAAGGCCGTAGAACTCAGCACTTCTGCCTTCAGGAGCGAAATAACCTACCAATGCCCGGCTTACTGACTGGACACCGGTGAGTGCAAAGCCTGCCAGGGCGCCAATGATATAAAATTGAGTGAGATTTTGCGCAAAAATCATACAGATGACAACGGTTGCCATCATAACGAGCGAAAATACCAGTGTGCGTTTATAGCCAATCTTGTCACCGACAAATCCTGCCAGATATGCTCCAATAACGCTGGCAATCTGGACAACAATCATAAATATGATCAATTGTTCCTGCTCCATGCCGAATAAAACAGCCCCAATAATGGCAGCGAAGTTTAACGCCATCAGGATTCCTTCATTGTAGACAAAGAAAGCAATTATAAAACGGACGTAGTCTTTATAATCACCAAGTGACTTTATAGTATTAATAATTTTATTAAACCCAACCGTGAGGTAATTTTCTCCGTCTGGAAGTTCTTTGGCAACAGCCTTCTCGCGGATCCAAAGAAATGTGGGGATTGTGGAGGCCGCAAAATACAAAGATGTAAATACAAGCGATAGGCGGATTATGAGGGGGCCACCAATTGATTTAATAAACACGAGCACTATTATTAGGCACAGAACTCCACCAAGCGATCCAATCGCCCAGCCATTCCCGGAAACGCGTCCTATGTCCTCCGGATCCGCAATCTCTGGAAGCAAAGAGTTGTAGAAGACCTGGGAAGCGCGATATCCAATTTCAGCGAGAATAAAAAATAACATCCCGATTAAAATATCGCCCTTTTGAACAAAAAATAACAGACCGGTAAACACCCAAGTAATTGCCGAGAATAGAAAGAGGAAGCGTTTTTTCGAGGCCGTAAAATCTGCAATTGCTCCCAGGATTGGTGCGATTATTGCCACGATAATCATCGCGAAAAAGAGCGAACGCCCCCATAGTTCAGTTCCCCTTGCTGCTTCAGCGACAACTACATCATGGAAATAAGCAGAGTAAACAGCCAGGAGGACAACAGCGGCATAAGCTGAATTGCCAAAATCATAGAGATACCAGGCTATGTGTTCTTTATTTAAGGATTTTTGAATCTTGGAAGATGACATTATAACTCCTTGAAAGATGGGTGATCAGTAATGATTCATTGGTATGATAAGGTTAACAATAAAAAATTGAGTCCGTTACAAATCTCTTTCATAAACGCGATGGGTTTTTACCCAATCCATCACAAAATGACTTGATTCGCCGAGGCTGGCTACGTTATCCTCTCTGGTTTGAACAGTTTCTACAAAATCAAAATTGAATTCTCGGAATGTTTTTTCTAGTTCGGTGTAGATAACAGCGGTGGGTCCTAGCCCCTGATATTCCGGTAGGATTCCGATACCGTTTGCGTCCATATATCGGGTGTTTTTAAAATCGCGCATGATGTGGTACCAGCCAAATGGGAAAAGGCGGCCATTGGTTTTTTGCAGACCTCTATTTATATTGGGGTAGCTAAACAAAAAGCCAATAATCTGGTCACCCTTATAGACCAGCTTAATTAAACGGGGATCTGCAAGTGATAACATACGTTTTGCAATAATGATGATTTCAACTTCCGTGATCGGACTAAAACCTTCAGATCCAGAGAAAGCGGCATTGTAAACTTCACGTAGTTGTGGAGCAATTGAAAGAATCTCTTCTTTGGTTTCAAATTTTCTAACCCAAAATCCGCTCCGTTGTTTGACTTTCTCAGCAACTCTCTTGACTTTATCTGTCAGACCTACCGTTGTGTCAACGTAACCTGAAAAATAATCAAATTTCTTGTGGAAACCTGCTTGTTTAACAAGATTATCGTAATAGGAAAAATTATAAGAAATTCCAACTGCCGGGATATAATCAAATCCTTTTACCAATAGGCCAATTCCATCGCCCTGGAGAAATCCTTTTGGTCCATAAATATGGGTAAGACCTCGATTCTTTGACCAATTAAAAACTGTTTCAAATAAGCTATTTGAAACAGTATCGTCATTAATCGATTCAAAAAAATAAAAAAAGGCAGAATCCTGATGATTTGCCTTGTTAAAACGGTTATTGGAAATTGCCGCTATTCTACCCAGGGTTCTTCCATTATCTTCGGCAATAAAAAAATCAGCATCTGAGTGGTGGTAGAAAGGATGAGATGTCCGATCCATAACTGATCGTGTGTCACTGCGCATCTGCGGGACCCAATAGGAATTATTTCGATACAGATCAAATGGGAGCTGAATAAATTTCTTAATATCTGATTTATTATTCAGATCGACCAGATGCACATTCATTCTTGTCCTCCGTGTCTCAAAAACAATGAAATGATTATACCGTGAAGTTTATTATTCATCCCCGCAACGAGGTTGAATAATATTTAAAGATTACAAGAATGAAAAACACAAAGTAAAAATGGAAGACCCGAAAGTGAAGTTGCGTATAGGCAATATTCAATAAATTTTAGTGCTAATTACACACACATATATAATGGATCGTATAAATAATTTTGAGAAATAAACAATAGTGTAAAATTATTAATGAATTTGACGCGAAACCGGCCTGAATTTTGCATGTTATTTTTATGGTACACTGAAAACGGACAAAAAATTTCCGATGTTTTCGGCGATAAACTTTAAACTGAACGTGTTAGAGGAGTCATAATGATGAAATACCATATTTTGGTCATTGACGATAATGCGAAAACGTTGGATGTGTTAAAGTTGGCATTGGAGAGGGCAGGTTTTAGAGTAACAACTGCTGAATCCTGGGAAACTGTCGAAGATAAAGTAAAAATTGGATATAGAGTTAAAGATATGTTTGACCTGATTGTTTTGGATTTGATGATTCCAGAACGATCTGGATTTGAGATATTAAAATCGTTGCATGTAATACTAGTACCAATGCCGCCAGTTATCGTCTTGAGTGCAATAACAGATGTAAAAAAGAAAGTAGAAGCCCGAGATTTAGGTGTGGCTAAATATCTTACAAAACCAACAACACCCGAAAAATTGGTGAAAACCATCCGAGATGTGCTGATCTAAAATTTTATTAATTGTTTGATTTGAGCAAACAATTAACTATGGGGGAGATTATTGAATCTTCATCCTTTTGATTTATTGCGAATAACTGCAAGTTGGGGGGTTCTGAGATACCAGTGATAGGAATAATTCTGACATCTTGGTTCAAGTGTGATTTCCCGATATAACTGAGACTGTTTGGATTTTCTTTTACCGTTATTACTGCGTCTGCCTGAGATGGAATAATCAGGGCAGAAGTGGTAATGGATAAGCCGCTAACAATCGCGTCTTCGAATAAAATTCTGAGGGGATGGGCATCATAATAAATCCATAAATCTATCTGACCTGAATACCCGCTGCCAGGTAAACCAGCCCAATCTTGAATTGTTCCAGCAAAGATTGATTGGAGATCCGTAATTGAAATAGAGGCTAATTGGTTTTGATTAGAACCAATTAATACGATTTCATCCCTGTCTAGTTCAACTACAGTGAAATGGCCCGGGTTGATATCATGATGCTGTGAAGGGTTACCCTGCCAGATTAAGAGTTGGTATTCTTCGGGGTCAGGATAAGTATCAGAATAAGTATTTATTTCAAGAGATATTCCAGGAATGGTATCCAAACAATTAAATAATAACGGCGAATACTGGTCCCTGTAACCGATTGGTAATCCAATACGGATTGGGTATGGTGTTTCAATTACGGGGATTTCAACTTCCGACTGACATCCGGAAATGACAAGGGGTGAAATTAGAGCAAAGAAAATTATTAATCGTTTCATGGGGACAAAGGCTAAATAGATAAGAATATCAGGAAAAGCAAACCAACTATTCCGCAATACCCGGCAAAAAGATAAAGAGATTTGTTTGAGAGATAAGAAATAAACCACCGGATTGCCAGGTAGCCGACCAGGGCAGCGGTGAAAAAACCCGCCGCATAAATAGGGAATTTTGCTAGCAAATCCGGTGATTTTAGTAGATCGTAGCTTGCAAGAACACCGGCTGCTAACATCACGGGCACTGCCATTAGAAATGAAAATCTAGCAGAAGATTCACGGTTTAAACCGCGCAGCATACCTCCAGAAATAGTAGACCCTGAGCGGGAAATTCCGGGAAATAAGGCAAAAACTTGAAAAATACCGACCCAGATGGAATCAACCCAGCTGGCTGTATCAAGACTCCGAAAACGAGTACCAAATATTTCAGCACTAAGTAAGAATAGACTAGTAATAATTAAGAATATTGCTGCGGTTTTTGGACTGCTAAAAGTTTTTTCTAATGTATCTTTTAATAGTATCGCTGCAATTCCAGCAGGAAGTGTGGCAAGTATCAAATACCAACCTAACCGGGAGTAAAAATCACGAAAAGGTTTTCGGTCCGTTAATCCTTGAATAAAGGAAGAAGAAATTAGAAGTAAATCTTTCCAATAATAAATAATAACCGCTGTTAAAGTCGCGACTTGAACCAACACATCAAATACAAATGCTTCTTGAGCTGGAATAGACCAGCCAAATAGATAAGGGGCTAAAACTAAATGCCCAGAACTTGAAATTGGCAGAAATTCTGAGGTACCCTGGATTATCCCTAAAACTATGGATTGCAATAATGTCATAAATTAACTCCGTTCAATTGGGCGTTTTTTAAATAGGTTTTTGCAAAATCATCGATAGATCCATCTAGAATCGACGCGCGCAACTTTGAGGTGAGGTCTATCAGGATGTGAAGATTATGGATCGATAATAGAGTTGGCGCTAATAATTCATTGGCTTTTACTAGATGTCGAAGATATGCTTTGGAAAAATTTTGGCAGGTATAACAAGAACAATCTTCAACAAGGGGGCTTGAATCCTTCTCGTAAATTTTCCGAGAAATATTTATGCGATCATATTTAGTAAATGCTGCTTTATGCCTGGCTAGCCGGGTTGGATTAACACAATCGAATAGATCTATCCCCCGGATGACTCCCTGAACGATATCTAGAGGAGTCCCGACACCCATCAGGTAACGAGGTTTATTTTCTGGAAGGTATTGGTTGACAACATCTATGATATCAAGCATCTCGGATTTCTTTTCTCCCACGGACAATCCGCCAATCGCATTACCTGGAAAATCAAGGTCTGAAATAAATTTCGCAGATTGAGCACGTAGATCTGGGAAAATACCTCCTTGAACAATTCCAAATAGAGCTTGATCATCTCTGTTTTGGGCAATTTTGCAGCGTTCTGCCCAGGCATGAGTTCGTGCAAGGGCTATTTCATTATAGGATCTTTCATAAGGTTCTGGACACTCGTCAAAGCACATAATGATATCTGCGCCCAGGTTTTCCTGGATCATTATCGCTTTTTCTGGAGTGAATATGTGATGCGAACCATCTATGTGACTTTGGAACGTTACTCCCTGATCTGTAATTTCATTGATTTCACCGAGGGAAAAAACTTGGAAACCACCGGAATCAGTTAATATTGGTTTATTCCAGTTCATAAACTTGTGCAAACCGCCCAGTTCTGCAATTAATTCATCTCCCGGGCGGAGATATAAATGATAAGTATTGGCGAGTACAATCTGGGTATTGATGTCATTTAATTGATCGGGTGTTACGCCTTTGACCGCTGCCTGAGTTCCAACAGGAGCAAATGTAGGAGTGAGAATTGAGCCATGTGGAGTAGAAAATATCCCAGCCCTGGCATTTCCATTAACCCCTTGGAGATCAAAGTCAAAATGTTGGACCATAGCGTGATTATATACCATATTTAGGGACATATTTTTTGCATTAGAATCAAGGCTGGTAAAACTCAGCGTGATATAATAATCCACGTTCAATAGCTGAATTAAAGACCAAAATTGCATGCTCTGATTTAGATTAAAAGCCAATGATGAAGGATTGAATGTGCCGGAATCTAAAACAAAGAAGATTGTTGCAGAAAATATTTAATCACGCTATTGGATTCGTTGATAAAAGAAAAGTAAAATTTAGCCACAATTGCAGATACAAAAAGAAGACAGAATGCTTCCTGATCATAGAATTCGGCAGAGAGATTATCTGCTTGAAATTACACGCAGTCTCACCCAGGAGTTAAATCTTGATAAGCTATTGCAGCGAATATTGGAACTTGCTGCAGAGATGCTGGCTGGAAAAGCTGGCTTAATTGCCTTGAGAGAAGAACAAGGCGGTTGGAATATTGGCGCGTCATATGGGATTCAACCCACATTTTTGAAGTATATTCAGCCAATTTTAGCCGAAGTGCCTGAGAATGAAGAACAAGCTCGTTTAGAACTTCCTGAAGTTAATCGATTACTACAGTTGTTAACTAAACGCGCAAGCATGAATTTGTTGACTGGCGTGGGATTGCCATTGATTTCAGATAAGCGTGTTATAGGGTTAATCTTTGTTTTCAGGGGATATCAAGGCTCATTTTCCAAAAATGACAGAGCAATTCTCCAGAGTTTTGCTGACCAAGCTGCAATTGCTGTAATTAATGCCCAATTGTATACTCAAGTTACACGAGAAAAAAGACGGCTTGATGCATTATTGGACTCTGCCGCAGATGGAATCATCATCATGTCGGTTGACCATACCATCGAAAAAAGCAATCAGGCTTTTGCCCGAATATTACGAAAAGATGTAGAAGAAATTGAAGGTTCGGATCACGAAGAAATCATAAATTTAGGCGCTCTGCAGCAAGGAAGAACACTGGAAGAAGCTGAATTGAGCGGCTGGCCATTAACAGCGAAAGCAATCCTCTATGTCGAGGGCGATTTACGCCGTCCAACTGGTGACTTGATTCCCGTCGGAATAACTTATGCGCCGCTTTTATCGGGCGATGGGCATCTAATCAATATCATTGCATCCGTGAGAGATATATCCCATTTCCGTGAAGCTGATGAAATAAAATCAGTATTTTTTTCAGTAATTAGCCATGAGTTGAAAACGCCCGTAGCATTAATAAAGGGATATGTTGGTACATTAAGAAGAGAAGATGTCTCCTGGGATAGTGAAATTGTTCAGGACAGCTTGGAAATTATTGAAGAAGAGGCAGATCGTCTTACAGAACTTATTGAAAATTTATTAGACGCTTCCAGATTACAAGCTGGTGGATTTAGTCTTAACCTAGCAGAAATCAAGTTGGACAAGCTTGCTGTAGAGATGGCGGAAAGATTTGAAACACAAACAGATAAGCATAAAATCATGGTCCAATTCCCAGATGAGTTCCCTGTTATTGTTGGAGATAAAAACAGATTAGAACAAGTTTTTTACAATTTAATGTCGAACGCAATTAAATATTCTCCAAATGGTGGAGAAATCCTTATTAGCGGTCAAATCCGATCGGAACAAATCATAGTTTGCATTCAAGATCAAGGAATTGGTATATCTCAGGAAGATGTTCCCCATGTCTTTGATCGGTTTTACAGGGCTGACGAAGCTGCTAAAAATACACAAGGTGCCGGATTAGGTTTGTATTTGAGCAGAGCAATAATTGAGGCTCATCAAGGGAGTATCTGGGTAGAACAGAGGCCAGATGCAGGAACCCGAGTGTGTTTTTCACTACTCAGAGAAAAACAATTCACAGATACGTTAATAAAAAATAAAGAATAAATATTAGTTAGAAGGTGGACTTAGTATGCCAAAAATACAAACAAGTTGTCCAAATTGTCAGCAACCGATAATAGCTGAAATTCAACAAGTAATCGATGTTGGAAGAAATCCTCAAGATAAAAAATTATTACTTTCAGGAGAATTGAACCTGGCTTTATGCCAAGTCTGTGGATTTCAAGGTCAACTCCCGGTACCAGTTATTTACCATGATGCAGAAAAAGAATTACTTTTTACATTCTCTCCGCCCGATGCCAATAAAACAATGGAAGAAAAAGAAGGGGAATTGGCACCATTGCTGAAGAATGTTATCGATAATCTAGAGCCAAAAGATCGTAAAGGATACTTGTTTCAGCCCAAGGCGATGTTAACAGTAAATAATCTTGTTAAAAATATATTGTTAGAAGATGGTATTACTGAAGAAATGATTAATAACCAACAAGAAAAAATGAAATTATTGGACAGCCTGTTTACGCAGGAGGGAGAAAAATTAACAGAGACAATCAGAGTTAATAACGACCAGATTGACAGAGAATTCTTTGCTTTATTTGGTGAACTTGCCCAACGTATCCTTGCCAGCCAGGACAAAAAATCAATAGAAAAAATACGGTCCATACAAGAAATTTTGATGACAGAAACAGAAATTGGTAAAGAAATATTTGATGAAACCCAGGAGATTCAAGCAGCGAGTCAGTCACTTGAAGCCTTGGGAAAAAACCTAACAAGATCATCACTTTTAGAATTAGTGATCGGCGCACCAACTACAGAAAGAGTAAAGGCGCTCACCAGCTTAGCACGGCCTGCTATGGACTACGAATTTTTCCAGATGTTCACGGATAAAATTGAAAAAACCGACGATAAATCCCGGGATGACTTGGTAGAGAAAAGAAATCTAATGTTAAAGTTAACCCAGGAAATCGATCAGCAATTACAGGAACGGTTTAATGAAGCCAAAGATCAAATTGAAATGATAATAAGTAAAGATCCTATTGAAGATACATTAATGAGTAATTTAAACCTGATCGATCAATATTTTGTTCAAGCATTAACATCAGAAATGGAACTTGCTGTAAAGGATAATCTGGGAGAAAGAAAGGAGAAACTTGAAAAATTGATGCACTTAATTCAAGATCTTACAACTCCTGCCGAATTAAAAATTGTTGAACAATTGTTGACTGTTTCCGAAGATGAGAAAAAATTAGATGAAATGCTTGAAATATTAGGGGATCAAATTAATTCCCAATTGATCGATTATATGACTTCAATTATTGGTAATTATGAAGAACAGATCAAGACTGCAGAGGAGGGCAATAAAGCAGAGTTGGAAGAGACCTTCTCGCGATTGAAGACGATATATAATGTTATTCTTCGCAATTCTATGAAAATGAACCTGACGGGAGATTAAGGGAAATCCCAAGGCGCCATGTGGAAGAGTCTGGATTGTAATTCAGGTGACTGTGCCAGATCTTAATGGCGGATTGTCCAATCTATAACCTTGACCTCTGACTGTAATTATGTAATCAAACTGATCATCAAGTTCAGATATCCGGTCTCTCAAACGTCTTACCAAGGCATCTAAAGCCTGATCTGTTACCCCTATAGATTCCTGAGAGCCCCAAACGAAATTTATTACTTCTGATCTGGACAGCACTCTTCCTCCAGATTCTGAAAGCAAGGCCAATAATCTAAATTGAAGGGTAGAGAGTGGAGGATCTATTTCTCGATTTAAAACCCAGGTTCTGTACGAGTCCTTTTCAAGGCGGATTCGTCTGAAATATGATATGACTGAGGCCTCAAAATCACCTGGAGCAAGAGGAATTGTTGCATCCTGTCCAAGGAATACAAATTCTTGTGCCAGAGCGATTTGAATGATATCCCCATCTTCCAGGTGAGTTATCTCGGTAACCGGTTTTCCATTATAAAATGTGCCATTCTTACTGTTGAGATCTTCAATAGCAGGTCCTTCAGGCAATATTATTACCCGGGCGTGTTTTCTAGAGACTTGTTGGTTGGAGATTACTATTTCACAGGAGCCAGTTCGACCAAAGGTAATTTCGCTATTTATCGTCCAGCGATAACCGTTTAAATCTCCGCCTTGGCCAACAAGTACTGGATAGGATTGGGTAGAATCAGTCATTTTAAGTTTATGATAAAACCGTTATGGATAATCCATATGGATTATAATTCAAATGTGCCTTAAGATTAATTATGAAATCGAAAAATTGACATGAATGCCAATCACGAAACTAACGAGATAATTAAAGATCGCTACCAAATCCGGGAAATTATTGGACAAGGTGGTATGGGATGTGTTTATCTAGCTGACGATTTACGTCTTTCAGGAAGATTGTGTGCATTAAAAGCAGTTTATTATGGACGTAATTTACCTAAGGATGCAATTTCGCAATCCCGAGATCAATTCAAGCGGGAAGCTACAGTTCTTGCGAGGTTAGATCATCCAAATTTACCAAAAGTTTCCGACTTTTTCTCTGACGAGGAAAGAGATTACCTCGTTATGGATTACGTTCCTGGGAAAGATCTCCGAGAACTTATGCTGGAGACAAAGAAAAAAGGAATTTATCTGTCCGAACGGGATGTCTTAAATTGGGCAAGTCAAATTTCGGATGGACTAATATACTTACATGAGCAAACCCCGATCATACTTCACAGAGATATAAAGCCCAGCAATATAAAACTGACACCTAATGGAATTATCAAATTAGTTGATTTTGGCCTGGTGAAGATATTAGTATCAGGAGAAAAAACTATTACTGTTGTACATGGACATGGTTCAGCTTTTTATACGCCACTTGAACAGTACGGAGGAGACACAGGACATACCGATCCGAGAAGTGATGTTTATTCGTTTGGAGCAACCCTGTATCATTTGTTAACTAATAAAGCTCCCAAAGAAGCCAGGGAAAGGTTCCTTGAACCAACCGGCGAGCTGGATATGAAAGAATTTAATAAAAATATTAGTCCAAGAACTGATAAAGCTATCAGCCTGGCAATGAAAGTTCATCCGGATGAAAGAATTCAGAGTGTTAAAGAATTTAGAGAGGCCCTGATGGGAGATTGGAATCCAAGGCAAAATCCAAATGCTGCGCTACCTGCACCGAGCCTGAGAGATTTTGTAAATGCATCTGAAGAACAGGTGCTGGTCTGGGTAGCTGCATTGTTTTTATTAATAAGTATATTTGTTACACTGATTAAATAAATCTTAAGAAGAAAAGCGTTGTGATATATAAGCAATAAGCCAACCGATTAGGGAAGCGGCTAATACGGAAAGAGCTAACCTCACGTTTGAGAAATTTTGCCCCATCAACAAAGAGGTGCCTGGAAGATCAAGCAAGATATAGTTATAAACGATCAGCCCGGAAATAAAGGCAGAAAAACCCCATTTTATACCCCATCTAACAACGCCATACGTTGCTCCAACCTGGTAGGCTACCAGAGATATTGAGGTAATTATTATCAACGATATAAACCATGTAGACCAATAGGAAGGTTTGGGTTCGATTAGATTTGGCTGGCTTGGCTCATCTGTACTTGGAGGTAGCTCAGCCGGGGTTTGAGGAGGATCTTGTCCTCCATCGTCAGTAGTACTCTCAGCAGCAGCATCGGTACTATCTCCTAAAATATTTATTTCTACTGTTTCAGATCTTGCGAGAGAACTTTCGGCATGGAAGATTAGGTTATTGCCATCTTGGACCAGATAACTTGTGGAAGCTGATCCTTCTAAAGTTGTTACTTGTGGCAAGTATGCTATTTCGCCTTGAGAGGACACTGCAAAAAGAACGGGAGTACCATCTGGAACAGGATTGCCATTGTAATCAAGAATTATTCCTGTATGTAAATTAATTAGATCTTCAACCCTGAAAATTGGCGCCGCCGGAGTTGATTGTAATGGTTCCTGAGTGACAATGAGTTCAGGTTTATCTCCAATGAACAAGGAAAAAATCCTGTCTGGATCAGGCGAAGTTGCTGATATTAAATCGTAATTTATTCCAGGAAGAGAGACGGGAAGATTTCCCGTTATGGATGGAAATTCATTAAATAAAATTCTGGCGGCAACATCAATCGAGGTGGGTAGTTTATTGTATAAAGCAAAAAATGCAGTTATCTTTGAGATATTGGTTGCATCAAGATAATAAGGTGCACCCAGGGCAAATACTATTAGATTCTTATCTCTCAGTAAATCTTGACGCTCGGCGAGCAACCTCGTGAGAGATTGAGAGTATAGTCGTTCTTCGTTGACTTCCAGAGTCAATACGACAATCCAGTCAGCATTGTAGAGGTCGGTTTCCATTTGTTCTACATCAGATGGAAAATCAAGTAAAGTAGTCAATTCTTTGAATGAATAGGATGTGAGATTTGCACGTACAAGCTGTCGTCCTGATTGAGGACCATAAAGCCTGATGATGGAATCTTCAAGAGCTGAAGTTCCAAGGGTGGGAGTTTCGGGACAATCACTGCAGATAGTTGCGTATTCAGTATCGGTAAGTATCACCAAGCGTTCAGATGATATAGGGGAATTTTCAAGGACAGTAGCCAATTCCGCAATATCAGGATTTATCAAGGTCGCACTTTGTCTGGCGATTGTTTCAGCTGTATCGCTTTGCCCTAATGTAGATAGATTATATTGCGAAGTCAATACTGTTGAAAGATTAAAATTTGAGTAGATTTTATTCTTAAGGGTGAGTATTCTGAGAACCGATTTATCAACCCTTTCAGCAAAATCTTGATCCTCGTTGTATTTTTGAGCAAAAAACTCGAGAGTGGACACGATTTCATGATTGGGAATTGGTTTGTTGTCACCTCCGAAATTACCAAGGTATAAGATATCGTTTCCAGCGATAAAAGCATCCACTGCAACCCTGATAATATTAAACGTTTCACCAGAAGGATCATACAAGTTTTGGAGAGCCTGACTGCCCAAATTATCGCTGATAATTAATCCGCCAGATTCCCGCCAGGTATCGAAAGGATCTAAGCTCATGAGCAGCTCAAATGCTTGAGGATCAAGGCTTATCGGTCGAGTTGTTGAGCGAATATTTCCCTGTAATCCTTGATAACGAATGTGGGAATTTAACAGGGCGTCAACTGTAGATTCTGGAGAATCTGCATTACCAGTAACAGCAAAAAATGGAGCTAAATCGATTTGCTTTAACTGTTCAAGAGATTTTCTAACTGTAGCGACTTCTTCTTCAGGCAAACGATCTGAACTACCTAATCCGGGGAAATATTTTCCGACAACAGCAATATTATCCAAGCTGCCTTTATGGACTCCTCGGATATAAGCCTGCCCCAATTCACCGACCCAATAAGGATCTCCTCCGAATGATCTAACTCCTAAATCACTTTGACCAGGCGTTGGATTAGATATAACATCTAACGAGGGGCCAAACAACATATTAATACCCAAGGATGATAATTCTCTGCCCACTTGCTCTCCAACTAATTCTGCCAGATCTGCATTCCAGGTTGCTCCTATGGACATTTGGCTGGGGATTGGGCTCAAACCATATAGAATTTCAGAGTATTCGGATCGATTACCTTCTTGAGATAGACCGATAAACAGAGGAATATATCTAGGTAAATTGGCAGTGGAAGGGACGGGATCTTGCAGTATAAACTGGGAACCGTCGTACTCGAGCTGCTGGATATTATTAACTAAGTTCCAGCAATCTTCTAAGATTTGATCAGGGTTGAGAAAATTATCGTTATCTCTGTCTAAAACTAACCCGCCGATGTGATATCTGACAATAAGATCAAAGATGGGAGAGGCTGCGCTGGTATCGTTTCCATTAAAAGTAATTAGAAAAAGTTGACCAACC
>Ga0255364_10019_pt1 | contig 51530 bp, 41 predicted proteins | sample ANMaggSSYBR01G12_FD_182087 | JGI IMG/M metagenome (GOLD analysis project Ga0255364, IMG submission 182087) | Sediment cell enrichment communities from methane seep in Santa Monica Basin, California, United Staets - ANME aggregate JGI... | ecosystem: Environmental > Aquatic > Marine > Cold seeps >...
GGTTGTGAAGGGGCTGGCGTTTTTGACCGGGGTGGGCAAAGACGAGATTGTACAAGAGATTCTAGATCACCTAAGAGAGTAGTAACCAGAATTTGTTATTGGTGTTCTTACTGGTACTGGTAAATCCAGCCAATAACTGATTTCAGGGAGATTGTGAGTTCTCTGGAAGTCTTCAAGGAGGTGATAAGTATTCCAAACAATCAGTAAAGTTAAGTAACGCACAGTGTATTTTTATTATTCTTTGGAGGATAAAAAAATGGATTTCCTTACCATACTGAAGTCATTTGTTGACACCATGGGTGCCACAGTGCTTCTGCCCGTCTTCATTTTTATTTTCGCCCTTATCCTGGGAGCGAAAGCCGGTCGTGCTTTCCGGGCTGCTGTGACCATCGGTGTTGCTTTTATTGGTATTAACCTGGTAATCGGGTTGATGTGGGGCGCACTTTCCGGTGTGTCTCAGGCCCTTGTTACCAATGTAGGCATTGAACGCGATATCATTGACGTGGGATGGCCGGCAGCGGCAGCTGTGGCCTTTGCCACCGATGTTGGCTTGTGGGTAATTCCCGTTGGCTTGATCGTAAACTTTGCCCTCTTGATTCCTGGTGTAACCAAAACTCTTAACGTGGATATCTGGAACTTCTGGCACTATGCTTTGATTGGTTCCCTGGTAACCTACGCTTCTGGAAGTCTTCCCATGGGTTTGGCTGCCGCTGCTGTCGCTGCTGCCTTTATGCTCTTCCTGGGTGACTGGACTGCCAAAGGCATTCAGGAATTTTATGACCTACCCGGCATCTCCATTCCTCACGGTATGACTGCCCCTATGGTTCCCCTGGCACTTCCTTTCAACTGGCTGTTTGACCGCATTCCTGGTCTGCGCGACGTGGATGCTGATCCGGATGGAATTGAAAAGAGCCTGGGTTCAACCTTCGGCGATCCGATGGTAATGGGCTTGGTGATTGGCGTTATCCTCGGCTTGATCGCCTACTTTGGTGAATTTGCCGGCGCCTTTATTCCCACCCTGGGAAAAATCATTGTGCTCGGTGTCCAGCTGGCCGCCGTTATGGTCCTGCTGCCCCGCATGGTCCGCATTTTGATGGAAGGACTTATCCCGGTTTCTGAAGCCGCCCGCGACTTCATGTCCAAGCGCGCTTCTGACCGCGAAGTTTACATCGGTCTGGATTCTGCAGTTCTGGTTGGACATCCTTCCGCGATTTCAACCGGTCTGCTTTTGGTACCGATTGCGATCTTGCTCTCCATCATTCTGCCTGGCAACCGCATGCTGCTCTTTGCTGACCTGGCAGTGCTGCCCTTCCTCTGTGCTCAGATTGCACCGATGGCAAAGGGTAACATCGTCCGGATGGTCTTTGTTGGAACCATTTTGTTGATCTTTGGTTTCTACTTCGCCAACGCTTTAGCCCCGGCCATTACCGCTATTGCTGGCGGAGCTGGGTTCGCCATCCCCGAAAATGCTGTACTGATTTCCAGTATTGCTGATGGATTTGTATGGTCACCGCTTGCCTTCATGCTCCTGGGTAAATACCTGGGTTGGATCGGCATTGGCCTGTTTGCGATCCTCACAGCCGCTCTGTTCTACTTCTACAAAAAGAACGAAGCTGCCTGGGACAAACTTGCTGGCGCAAGTGGAGAGTAAACTACTAAGGTTATCTTGACAAATAGAACCGGGGTGTGTAATCTCATAAAGGTTGCACACCCCCTTTCTTTGCTCTTGGAGGAAAATAAGCATGGTCCGATCGTTTATTGAAGCTATATTAGGAGAAGTTGGACGGCAAATTTTATACTATTATGAAGCCAACGCTTATTGGATCAATGTCATAGTGTTGATCTATGGTGTATTTATGTTTGCTGCCTGGATGAACATGGTTAGAATTTACCGTTTCCTGATTGTGGAAATGGCAAAAGAAGCCCATACGTCCGAAGAACTCAATCGAAAAAAATCCAATAAAAAGATCCGTGATATCATCGGGATTCCCTGGGAAAAAGCCGTAGAGCAAGCTCCCTTTCCATTTCTCGCTAGAATTGGCGATCTGGTGCCCAAGCGGAACACTATTGAAAATCTACAAGGATATTTTGACGAAAAGGACCTGGCCGATAAAACCTTGAAGGCTCTTCAAGGGGAAAATATACAAAAAATGATGCCCAGCTCCCGAAGAATGCTGCAAAAAGAACTGGAAGAACGGAAGAAAAAATCAGCCTGAATGTCTTAAGAAAGACTGTTTCGAACTAATCTTGTCCGGGCAAGCTTAACTTAACTAATACTCCCGATAATGTTCCAATGCGGGTGAATTCTCTCGTTTATTAAATATTATTGATCATAATAATTGCCCGGTAGGAAATTTTCTATTTCCCCTTGGGCAGTTCTGGGTTTAAGGAAAGTGTCAGAACTTGACAAAAAGGCCGACAACCCCTATAATTAGCACATACGTGAACACACAAATCACATATGTGATATTGGTACTCAATGAAAAAAACCTGGATCAGCACCCTTGACTCTATCCCGGTTGGCCTGTACGAAAAAGCCCTGCCAAAAAACCTCACCTGGGAAGAACGTTTAATTCTAACCAGGCAGACCGGCTTTGATTTTTTGGAAATCTCCATTGATGATACCGATGAGCGTATCGCGCGTTTAGATTGGACCAAAAAAGTGAAACAGGACATTAAGAACACTGTGGAGCGGACCGGGGTGAAGATCCAATCATTAAGCCTCAGCGCTCATCGCCGATATCCCCTGGGAAGCAAATCTGCTGAAACTCGCTCAAATGCATTGGATGCTTTTAAGAAGGCAGTTGACCTGGCGGTTGAATTGGGCATTCGGACTATCTTGATTGGCGGCGCAGATAATTACTATGGGGAAAGCGACCAGGAGTCTCAGGATTGGTTCTTAACCAACCTGGGAAAAGGCTTCGAATGGGCCAGCGGGGCGGGTGTAATGCTGGCATTAGAAAACTGGGATATCCAGATAGACACTTTATCAAAAGCAATGGAGTATGTCCGTTATTTTAATTCTCCCTGGTTCCAGGTTTATGCAGATTTTGGGAACTTGATTTTTGCCGGAGTGGATGTGGTTTCCCAGTTAGAGGAAGTAAAGGGGCATATTGCAGCCCTCCATATTAAAGACACCCTTCCCGGGCAGCTGCGGTATGTGACCCCAGGAGAGGGAGAAGTACCATTTGTGGATGCATTTACAAAATTAGCCCAGATCGGTTTCCAGGCGCCAGTGGTTTTAGAACTCTGGACTGAAGAATTTCCTGACGCGGTTGAAATCGTTGAGGAAGCTGGAAAATTCATTAGAGCCCGGATGAAAGATGGTTGGAGTAGATTCCAAGCCGGGCAACCATAATAAGAGGAGTTACACAGTTCGATGACTGACAAACCCTACCTTCAATTAGCTTTAGATTATTTTGATTTGGCACCGGCCCTGGCAATGGCGCAAATTGTTCACAGGGAAGTTGATATTATCGAGATTGGCACTCCGTTAACCAAAGCCGCGGGTATGCTGGCGGTAAAAACAATCCGGGAGATGTGTCCTGATAATTTGATCCTGGCTGATATCAAATCTCCTGATGTTGGTGGGGGGGAAGCAAAGATGGCTTTTGACGCAGGAGCTGACTGGATGACAGTCTTAGGCGCTGCACCCCTGGATACAGTCAAGCTTGCTTTAGAGGAAGCCAACTCCCGACCAGGTAAGGAAATGTTCATCGAACTTACAGGTATTCGAGATATCATTACTCGAGCCAGGGAATGGCGTGGTATCGGGGTTGAGCGTATGGTTTATCACAGGGGATGGGATGAAGGCAATCTTTCCCGCTCCTGGGATGCCCAAGACAAAGATACAATCCAGGAATTGATCCAGATGGGATTTGAAATTTCAGTCGCTGGCGGTCTGGGACTTGATATGATTCCATTTTTCGAAGGATTAGATATTTCCGTTTTTATTATCGGCAGAGCAATCCGGGAAACTCCTGATCCTGCTGCAACCGCCCGGAAATTCCAGGAAGCGATTAATAAATAGAAGATATTTTTTTTGGGGAGGTAAAACGATATGACTTTAACGAAGGAAAAGGCAGAGCAGTATCTATTGCAAATGTATCAAATCCGTGCCTTTGAAGAGCAGGCTGAAAAGAGCTATATGGCAGGCAAAATTCACGGTACGATGCACCTTTCAATAGGGCAGGAGGCATCCGCAGTCGGTTCCATCAGCACACTGGAACCAACTGATTTCATTATTGGTCATCACCGGGGACATGGTCTTTGTATTGCCAAGGGAGCAGATCTCAATTTGATGATGGCTGAATTTTATGGCAAGGAAAATGGATACTGCCGGGGGCGGGGTGGATCCATGCATATTGCTGATGTGGACGGCGGTAACCTGGGAGCGAATGGTGTTGTCGGCGGAGGCATCCCGCTGGCTGTAGGAGTTGGTATTGGTTTGAAAATGCAGGCGGAAAACAAAGTGCTGCTGGCATTTTTTGGTGATGGGGCGGCATCAACCGGTGCCTTCCACGAGTCGATGATTCTGGCAGTGCTATACCAGGTGCCTGTTGTTTTCATTTGCGAGAACAACCAGTACGCCATGTCTTTTTCAGCAAATGATTGGACAACAAGTAAAAAAATTGCGGCCCACGGAGAAATCTACGGCATGCCCGGAAGCACATCAACTGACGGAAATGACCTTCTGGAGGTTCAGAAGGCAGTCGAAGCAGCAGTTAAACGAGCGCGTGAAGGGGGAGGACCCTCTTTAATTGTTAATGATACCTACCGCTGGCGGGGACATTCCAAGAGCGATCGAAATCGTTATCGAACAAAAGAAGAAATTGAGAAATGGAAGAAGAAGGATCCGATTCTAAGATTCCAGAAGCAATGTATCGGTGAAAAATTGCTGTCGGAAAAAGAAGCTGAAAAAATTAAGGATCAGGGCTATGCTGATATCGAGTCAGCCCGCCTGTTTGCTGAAGCCAGTCCTGAACCTGACGTCGCAGCACTTGAAGAAGGGGTATACGCGCCATGAGAGAGATCACATACTTAGAAGCTGTACGCGAAGCAATGACACAGGAAATGGAGCGTGATTCCCGCGTTTTCCTGATAGGAGAAGACGTTGGTGAATACGGCGGAGCTTTTCAGGTATCCTACGGTATGCTGGAAAAGTTCGGCCCCGAACGTATCCTGGATACCCCCATTACTGAGTTGGGTTTAACTGGTGCGGCAACTGGAGCTGCCTTGATCGGCATGCGCCCTATTGCGGAAATCATGTTCATGGATTTCACTACCCTGGCATCAGAGCAGCTGGTAAACCAGGCTGCTAAATTGCGCTTTATGTTTGGAGGGAACGCTACCGTGCCGTTGGTGTTGAGGACACCAGCAGGATCCGGAACCGGGGCAGCTGAACATCATTCCCAAAGTTTCGAAAATTGGTTTGTTCATGTTCCGGGATTAAAGGTAGTTATGCCCACTACGCCTTATGATGCTAAAGGGCTGTTAATTGCGTCCATCCGGGATGATAACCCGGTGGTTTTCATAGAACATAAACTGCTCTATAAAACTAAAGGTGATGTACCGGAAGAGCTTTATGAGATTCCGCTGGGGAAGGCGGATATTAAAAGGGAAGGAAAGGATCTTACAATTATTGCCACCTCGATCATGGTGCAGCGCTCTTTGCAGGCTGCAGAAGAGTTGGCTAAAGACGGCATAGACGTTGAGATCGTTGATCCCCGCACGCTGCGCCCCCTGGATACTGAAACTATCGTCAATTCTGTCAAGAAAACCGGTAAGGTTCTAATTGTCCATGAAGCGGTTAAAACGGGCGGATTCGGCGGCGAACTCGCCGGCGTGATCGCCGAAAGTGAAGCGTTTGGCTATTTGGACGCGCCGATTCTGCGTTTGGCGGGACGGGAAGTTCCCATTCCATATAATCGTAATCTTGAACTTAAAGCAGTTCCTCAGGTTGAAGATATTATCCAGAAAGCCAGGGAACTGGTAAATTTAAGGGTGTAATATGGCAATTGAAATGATCATGCCCAAAGTGGACATGGACCAGGAAACCGGGACAGTGGTTGAATGGCTGAAAGGTAACGGTCAGCAGGTTGAGGAAGGTGAAACAATCCTGGTGATGGAAACAGACAAAATTGCCATTGATGTTGAAGCGCCGGGAACAGGGATACTGGATGGTATCTCCGCTAATCCGGGCGACGTTGTTCCTATTGGAACGGTGATAGCTTACATCCTGGCAGAAGGGGAAGATCTACCAAAGAAACCAATTGAATCAAAAGAACCTGTTCTGGAAATCCCAGAATCATCTGTTCCCGCCGAAATAGAGATATCGGCTACACCAGTTGCCAGAAATATGGCAGCAGTTCATGGTGTTAATCTGGCTGTTGTGGACTCAACTGGTACTGGCGGGAAAGTCACCAAAGCGGATGTTCAGGCAGTTGTCTCCCGGGCAGCCAAACCGGTTGATCCCCGGGAAATTTATGCAACACCAGCAGCGAGAAGAACTGCCAGAATTGAGGCCGTGAACCTGGGATTAGTTCGGGGCAGTGGGCCGGGAAGTCGGATCCAGGTAGCTGATGTAAAAGGCTACCTGACCAGTAAAACCCAGGCTGATTTTGCAGCAAGCCCTCAGATACAAGCAGGGGAAGTTATTCCATTAATTGGCATGCGCCGCACTATTGCAGAGCGATTAACGGCAAGTTACCAATCTATACCGCATATCCAATTTACTGTTCGTGTTGATATGACTAATTTCTTCAAAGCGCGGAACGACTACAATGAATTAGCCCTTAAGCGCGGAGATGACAAGGTGTCTGTTACTGCTGTGCTGGTAAAATTAGTGTCAATGGTTTTAACAGATCATCCCTGGGTAAATAGTTCGCTCATTGATGACAAAATCATCCTTCATAAGGACATTAACATTGGCGTTGCGGTAGCCCTGGAAAAAGGATTAATTGTTCCCGTGGTCAAAAACGCAGATCAAAAAGGAATCAGTTTGATCGCCTTTGAAACCAATGATCTCATTACCCGGGCCAGAGAAGAAAATCTGAACAGCGCGGACGTCAAAGACGGAACATTTACGATAACCAATCTTGGACCATTTGGTGTAGAGCAGTTTAATGCCATCATCAATCCTCCGGAAGCAGGTATCCTGGCGGTGGGATCCACAACATCTGAAGTTGTGGCTTTACCAGATGGCACGATTGCTACCAGGCCGATAATGCGGCTGACATTGTCTGCGGATCACAGAATTGTTGATGGTGCTGTTGCGGCTAGATTTATTGGTGATTTGAAGACCACTTTAGAGAATCCAATCTTGATGAATTATTAATTAGGAGAACTAATGCTGGAAATCACTGTAATTATTATTCACGAAGTAGGGCTTCATGCCCGGCCTGCGTCCCTGTTTGTGCAGACAGCCGCAAAATATTCAAGTGATATTGAAGTCACTCATGGCGAAATTACAACCAATGCAAAAAGTATCCTGGGTGTTCTCACCCTTGGCGCTCATAAAGGCGCGGAAATAACCATCAAAGCTGAGGGCGAAGACGCCGAAGAGGCGCTGAAAGCTTTGGAACAGCTTGTGTTGAATAATTTTGGAGAGGATGAATGAAAAGCATTTCAGGCATTCCTGCTTCCTATGGCATTGCAATCGGCCCGGCTTTTGTGTTTGACCGTGCCGAGATAGTCATTGAGACTTATTCGATAAAAGATCCGGCTGCAGAGTGGAAACGGTTTGAAGAAGCCCGGGAAAAAACCCACCATCAACTTGATGAAGCCTATCAGAAAACAAAAGACGATTGCGGTGAAGAAGCAGCCGAAATTTTTAATGCCCAGAAATTAATGCTTGAGGATCCTGAATTAATCAATACGGTAAAAAACCAGGTTGAAAAAGACCTCACCAATATTGAATCGGCTTTATATAAAACAGCTGAAAGTTATGCCCAACAGCTAGAAGCTATCAATGATGAATATCTGAGCGCACGGGCGCTGGATATCCGGGATGTTTCATCTCGCTGTTTGAGAAATCTATTGGGCACAACCGATTCGCCTGCTGCCGCATTAAAGATACCCTCGATCATCGTAGCAAGGGATCTCACTCCCTCTGATACAGTTCTGCTTGACAAGGATTTTGTTTTGGGGTTTTGCACCGCTGAAGGTGGATCAACTTCCCATACGGCAATATTGGCCAGAGGACTTGGCCTTCCTGCGGTCGTGGGAGTAGGAACCGCTATTGAAGACATTCAGAATGGCGAAGAGTTGGTTTTAGACGGTGACGCGGGGGTAATAGTTATCAATCCCGATCAGGGCGCGCTGGAAGAATTTAGCAGTAGACAGGAAAAGTTTTATAAGCTCCAGGCCGAGGCTGAAGCAATCACCCATCAACCCGCAGTGACAACTGATGGTCATCAGGTGGAAATTGTTGCCAATATTGGGAATGTAGAAGGTGTGCAAACAGCTCTCGATGCTGGAGCCGAGGGTGTGGGCTTGTTGCGCTCTGAATTCTTGTATCTGGAGAGATCCAGTTTGCCGTCAGAAGAAGAACAGTACCAGAATTACAAAACGATCGCCGATGCCTTTGGAGATAAACCGGTTATCCTGCGTTCGCTGGATGTGGGGGGAGACAAGGATATTCCGTATATCGATATGCCTGCGGAAACTAACCCCTTCCTGGGAGTTAGAGCAATCCGTCTTTGTTTGTCACGTCCTGAGTTGTTTAAGCCGCAATTAAGGGCGGCATTAAGAGCGGGATATGGGAATAATCTGAAATTGATGTTCCCTATGGTTGCAACTGTAGATGATGTGCTCAAAACCCGGGAGGTACTGGAAGAGTGCCGGGGTGAGTTAAAAAACGAAGGCTTTGATGTTGCTGATGAGATGGATATCGGTATTATGATCGAGATTCCCTCCGCTGCGATTATGGCTGATCAATTATCTGAAGTTGTGGATTTCTTTTCAATTGGAACCAATGATCTCAGCCAATATACTTTAGCAGCGGACCGAACCAATGCCCAGGTTGCTCAAATCGCATCCGGTTTCCAACCCGCCGTCTTCCGCTTGATCAAAGGGGTGATTGACGCAGCGCATTCAAATGGAAAATGGGTTGGATTGTGTGGTGAGATGGCTGGTGAGCTGTTGGCCATTCCTATTCTACTGGGATTAGGGCTGGATGAGTTCAGCATGAATCCTCCTGCCATTCCTTTTGCAAAACAGCTAATTCGCTCGATATCTTTTAAGCACGCTCAACAGGTTGCTCAAACAGCGCTAGACCTAAGAAGCGACACCGAAATTCGGGAATATATCCAGAAAGTGATCCCGGAAGTAAATATAGGGTAAAAATCCCATGCGAACATTTCCCGAATGCTACGGATGTCTCCTGCGGCAGGCTGTATCTGCCATGAATTACGGCGGGGTAGACCAGAGGACCCAAATCGATACTATAAAAGAAGTACTGCATACCCTGGAGAAAGCCGATGATTCGCTTACTCCATCTAACCATGCCGGTCAAACGAATCGGGTAATAAGAGAGAGGGTTGGGATCGATGATCTTTACCATGAAATTAAACAGGAAAGCCACATCTTGGCCGAGGGATATTTGGAGGATTTGATAGATTTATCAAATGGAGGCAGCGACAAACTCGAGCAAGGGCTAAAGATAAGCGCGGCGGGCAATATTATTGATGTTGTTCACGTAAATGATTATGACCTCTGGAAAGAAGTAATTACTACTGTAAACCAGGAGCTGCAGGGCGGGGGAGTAGAAGCTTTCCGGCAAAGAATCGCCGAATCGCCCTATTTGTTATATCTGGCGGACAACGTGGGAGAAACTATATTCGATCGGGTATTTATTGAAACTCTGGACATTCCCGTGATCTATGCAGTCAAAGGTGGCCCAATTCTAAATGATGCCACCCTGGAAGATGCTCTGGCAGCTGGAATTGATCAGCTAGCAGAGATAGTAGAGACAGGGTCCCGATCACCGGGCACTATTCTTAATCAATGTTCGGAGGAATTCCAGCAGCTTTTTGAGAAATCAAACCTGGTCCTATCCAAAGGACAGGCAAATTATGAAACGCTGGACGACAAGGGGGATAAAATATTTTTCTTGTTACGGGTAAAGTGCCCCGTTCTGAGCAGGGAGATTAATTCACCTCTTGATACACTGGTGCTGAAGCAGGGAGCCTCTCTGAAGTAATCGGTTCAGACACGATTTTTCTCTCTCTACCCTCTCCAATTAAATATTAAACACAGCCCCTTGCTCCGGATACTCGACATCCTGTATGCCGGCTTCATGCAATTTCTCCATCAATGGCTCTGCGCCGCGGGGTTCGCCGTGAACCAGGAACACCTTTTTAAGGGTTTCCTGTGTAGCCTGAGCATATTCCAGCAGCAGCTGCTGGCCAGCATGAGCGGAAAAGCCGTTAATGGTGATCACTTCTGCCTGGCGGTTGTAGGTTTTTCCGAATATTTTGATTTGTTTTTCCTGTTCAGCCAGCCGCCTTCCCAGGGTGTGGGGAGCCTGCCAGGATACAATCAAAATCGTATTGCGCGAGTCCTCAATATGGTTCTTTAGATGATGGAGAATGCGACCTGTTTCTGCCATCCCTGAAGCGGAGATGACCACAAATGGAGGTTTTGTGAAATTAATTGCTTTGGACTCTTCCACTGAAAGAGTGTATTTTAATCCCTCGAAATCCAACGCGGCGTGGTGTTTATCCTGGGAAATAAAATCACGGGTTTCTTCATCAAAACATTCCGGGTGTTCTCTGAAAACCTGTGAGGCCCGAATAGCCAGTGGACTGTCTACAAAGACCGGGATTACCGGGATATCTCCATCCTCAACCATTTTATGCAAGCAATACACCAGCTCTTGGGTGCGGCCAACAGCAAAGGAGGGAATTATCACCCTTCCCTTGCGGGCTATGGTTCGTTGGATCACATTACGAAATTCAAGAAAAGCTTCTTCTGGATCTCGTTTTTTCTCGTCACCATAGGTTGATTCCATGATCAGGATATCCGCATTGTCAGGAAGGATTGGATCACTGATCAGCTGTAGTCCGGGTCGGCCAATATCTCCGGAGAACCATAACCGGGAAGTTTTTCCTCTTTCTGTAATATCCAAAACGACCGCAGCGGATCCTAAAATATGACCAGCATCTACCAGGTGGGCTTTTACCCCAGGAACCGGTTCAAAATATTCCTGATAATTGACACACGCAAACAGGGGAGCTACACGAGCAGCATCTTCCTTGGTGTAAAGAGGTTCAATGATCGGTTTGCCTTGTTTTAGGCGCTTTTTATTGAGATATTCAGCATCTTTTTCATGGATATAACCAGAATCCAGCAGCATGATATTGTCCAGGTGAGCTGTTGCGCTGGTGGTGTAAATAGGGCCGTTAAACCCCTGTTTTACCAGATTTGGCAGGTTGCCGCTGTGATCGATATGAGCGTGGGAAAGGATCACAGCGTCAATTTCGTCTGGGCGAAAAGGAAATGTCCGGTTGCGAGTGAAGGATTCTTTTCGGCGGCCCTGGAATAAGCCGCAATCCAGCAGCAGCTTATGATTGTTGACTTCCACTAGATGCATGGAACCGGTAACTGTTCTGGCAGCCCCGTAAAAACGGATTTTCATTCAGTGCTCCTTGATATGCTGGCCTTTGTTAATACAGACAAGATATCTTCGCCAAATCTTTCCAACCTCCAGGGAACATCCGCTAACACCCTGGCTAATTCCTCTCTATTTGACGGATTGCTTGATACCAACGCGTAAAGCAGTTCCCGGGGCAGAACCACAGCAGAGTTGACATTCATTTTTTGGGCAGTTCGTTTCCGCCAATCCCGCAGCGCTTTCTCCCTGGCAAAAATAGAGTCATCGACTCGTTCTCGCCGGGGAGGACGGACTGGATCAGAAGCCAAACCAGCTTTGATGGCTTGGACCAACCCTTCCGTGTGCTTGCGCAGGGCGTTTTTTCCAACCAGGTTCAAATTTAAAAGCTGCTGGGCGCTGGTCGGGCATTGCTCCGCCAGGTTTAACAAGGACTGGGAGCTGAGTACCTTGAATACTGGCTGGTTTCTCTTTTTGGCAACCTGGTCCCGGTATTTAAAAAGCTTCACCAGAACAGCTGCTTTTTGGGGTGGGAGTTTTCTGGCTCCGTTGATTCGCCAATAAGGAGCCAGTTTTTCTTCCCGATCCTGGCGGTGCACCTGACAGGCGCGGGAAAAATCTTCTGTGGCAATTGGAGTGAGTCCCTTTTTCTCTAATTCGGCTGCCAGGACCTGGCGAATTTTAATCAGGTAGTGGGTATCCATTTGTGCATACTGGAGCATGTCCTCAGCTAAGGGGCGCTTGCCCCAGTTGGCACGTTGATATTTTTTATTTACCCGGACCCCGACAATTTCTTCCAGGAGGGCATCAAGACCAAGTTTTTTTCGGCCTAGAATTTGAGCCGCCAGCATGGTGTCAAATAAATTGTGGAAATTAAAATGATACTCGTTGTACATGATTAAAATATCATATTCAGAAGCATGGAATATTTTCTCTATTCCGGGATTTGAGAAAATATCTCCCAGGGGAGAGAGGTCCTCCAGAGCAAGAGGATCAATAATATAGTCTTTTTTGAAGCTGGAAATTTGAATCAGGCAGACCTGTTCCTGATAAGCATAGAGACTGTTGGCTTCAGTATCAACGGACAGGGTCTTTTCACCCCCAATATCCTGCAGTGTTTTTTCAAAAACATCTTGCTGGTTTACGAATTGAGGCGGCTTAAGCTTGATATTGTTTTGTGTCATAGATTTCAATTATAGCAGGGAGAAGCGTTTATTCGATCTCTGAAAATCCCTTCAAGACAATCAAATAACTTTGTCGTGCAGGAGTGTGTCGCTCTCTTTTCCCGTTTCGCTTGTCCTGAGTCCTTCGTCTCCACTTCGTTTCACTCAGGACGACAAACTCTCCTTTTGTCATTCCGAGGAACGAGGAATCCACCAAACGATCAGGGGACTAAATCACCGGATTTTGCCAATTTGGATTGAAGTGATGTCTGGTCTCAGTATGGATCCTTCGCAAGCTCAGGATGACAGAAGGAAGGGAGGTTGTCATTTTCCCTGCTTGCGTAATCGAAGGACTAGGGGTGACTTCTAAGTGGAGTGCAAGGTCTTTTCGAAAACTAGCGCGTCATCCCCCCCTTTGTAATAAGCACTCCAGGTATCAACCTGTTGGTAGGCATGTTTTTTGTAGAGCTGGATAGCGGGGTGATTAGACTGGCGTACGCTTAACCGGATCCTGGGCAAATTGATCTGAGATTCGCAGGTTTCCAGCAGCGTTGACCCGAGTCCAGCTTTCTGGTATTCAGGAAGCACAGCCAGGGTGGCTATCCAGGCAGTTTGCTGCATCCGGCGCAAATCGGCTGCGATGAATCCAATCAGCGTGTTTTTATCCGCAGCTTTAAGACGAAGCACTTGAGGCAGGGTTAGTACTCCCAGGACATCCAGCATCGGCCAGGCATCAACTTGAAAACAGATTCTTTCCAGTTGGTAAAGTTCTCTTAAGTCATGCCAGGTAGCGGGCATGATTTGAATTCCGCTACCTGGAAGAGTTTTATACTCACTCATTTATCAATCCAGAATGGCTGGGCCAAGGTAGTCAATTATAAATCTTTTTCATAGTAGCGGTAGGTTTTGTACACTTCCCCGCCCATGGCAATAATTGGTTTGTTCATCAAGTCATTATTATCCAGGATCCAGCTCATTTCAGCCATTTTGATGCCTTTTTTCAAGGCTGCCTGGGCGGTCTTGAAGTAAAAAAGGGCATCTATACCCAAATTGCGATACTCTGGAATCACACCCAGGGCGAATACCCTGATCCAGCTGACCTTGCGGCGGATCTTCCACTGCCAGACCAACTTTCCCATCGTCCACCATTCCGGTGTATTGGGTTTGGGGTAGGCAAGTCGCAGGGGTTTATTTAAATCTGGAAGCGTCAGACTGAAACCAACAGGTTTGCCATCTTTCTCGGCAATAAAGACCAGGTCTGGATCAATGATGGAATGCAGTTCGTCTGCCAGTTGATCAAATTCAAGATCGGTCATAGGTATAAAACCCCAGTTCATTGACCAGGCATTGTTGTAAAGAAGTTTTAACTTGTTGACTTCATCATCGTACTTCTTCATATCCAGGTTGTGGATGGTGATGTTCTTACGCGCCAGAATCCGGGTGGTAAGTTTGTCCAGCCGTTCCCCGGTGATTTCCATAAACTTTTTTACACCTAGTTTGTAGGCCCAAAGGTCACGTGCGTACTTGTACCCTGACTTTTCAATATAATCTACATAATATGAGGGGTTGTAAGTCATCAGGATGCGGGGATTGTCGTCAAATCCATCTACCAGCAAACCGCACTCATCGTTGGTAGACCACTGGGCAGGACCTCGCAGGGCAGTGTGCCCCCTTTCTTTCGCCCATGCTTCAGCGGTTTTAAACAACAGTTCTGCAGCTTCATAATCTTCCAGTACTTCAAAAAACCCAAAGAAGGCAACATTCTCACTCTGGTATTCATTATGGAGGTGATTGGTAAAAACAGCAATCGTGCCTGCTATCCTCTCGCCGCGAAGCGCCATGTAGAACTGGACTTCTGAATGTTGAAAGAAAGGATTTTTCTCTGGATCGGTAAAGTGCATTCTCTCCGAAAAGATAGGCGGCACCCAATAAGGATCATCTTTATATACCGTCCAGGGGAAGCTTAAAAACGCTTTTCTATCCTCAGTGGTCTCAACAGACTTAATGATAAGGGAATTCATAGAGTTGTCCTTTGAAGATTAGCGATGATCGTTTCATTGAGAAGGGGAATTAACCGGTGTGCCCCTTGATTATACTAGATAGGAATCCCTATGGTATGATTTTAGGGTGATTACTCAACCCTTAATTTTGGACATATTCCCGCTTTATTCAATCATACTGACCTGCAGCGCAGCGCTCGGTTTGGGCTTGTCGGCCTGGATGGCTGCAGAGCGGAAACGGTTCATTGTTGATGCTGGAATAGGGCTGATATTTGTAAGTCTGCTGGGTGCCAGGATTGGTTATGTCTTTTTGAATTTTTCCTTTTTTAGGAACCATGCAAGTCAAATACCCCAAATCTGGCTGGGAGGCTTGAGTTGGCCGGGGGCGCTGATGGGTGCCGGCGCTGCTTTATTGGGTATTCATCTGATCTGGAAGGAACCCCTGGGAGAGTTGGCAGACAGCTATCTTCCACTAGTGGGAACTGTCGCAGCTGCGATTTGGATGACCGGGTGGGGAGCAGGAGTTGGTTATGGTCCCCGAACGAGTGCCTGGTTTGGAATTCCAGTAAGAGATCTTTTTGGTGTTGTAGAGAACCGCTGGCCCCTCCCCATTCTTGGGACGGTGTTAAGCGCAGGATGGATAACAGGCTTAATCCTGCTTCCACTGAAACAGTGGAATGTTAAACCTGGCTGGAGGGCAGTGCTTGGATTTATAGGTATCGTAGTAATTAATGGAATTATTTCTGTTTTCCGGGTAGACCCTTCGCCTTTGCTGTGGGGATTAAGAGGTGAAACCTGGTTTTCCATAGCGCTGATGGTCTGTATTGTGGGAATTATTTTGAACCAGAGGAATTCAACAAACGATGAAAAAACTGAACCTTAATGCCACTAAGGCTATTGATTCACTAACTAATTTTATTAAATCTACTGTGAATAATGCTGGTTTTTCCAAAGTGGTTCTGGGTGTCTCTGGCGGGGTGGATTCTTCTCTGAGCGCGTTCCTCTCAGTTCAGGCTCTGGGAGCAAAAAATGTCTTGGTGCTGCGGATGCCGTATAAAACTTCCTCGCAAGAATCTCTTGAACACGCCAATCTGGTCATTGAGCAGCTAAGAGTGCCGTCATTGACGATTGATATTTCTGAAGCGGTAGATGCAGTCCTGGTTAACTTTCCAGATGCAAGCCCGGTACGGCGAGGGAACGTGATGGCTAGGATACGGATGATAAATGTTTATGACCAGTCGGCAGCTTTCCCGGGATTAGTCGTGGGCACGGGCAATAAAACCGAGTCCTTGCTGGGCTACAGCACCTTACACGGAGATGGAGCATTTGATTTTAACCCGCTGGTCGATCTTTATAAAGCCCAGGTACGGCAGCTGGCAGCCGAATTAGGTGTTCCCCGGCCAATCATCGAAAAACCACCTTCAGCAGATTTATGGGTGGGACAGACAGATGAAGAAGAAATCGGCTTTACTTATGACGAGATGGACCGCCTCTTGTATGCGCTTGTAGAAGAAGGACTCAGCTCAAGAGATTGCCTGGAGGCAGGATTTTCTGAAGAGTTTGTGCAGACTATCGTCAGCCGGGTTAAAAAGTATCGCTTTAAGAGCGCCCTGCCCCTGGTGGGTTCAGTTGGTCAATTTCCACTTGCTGATCTAGAGAAGCTTCCATCTTTTATTTGATTTAATTGTTGATTGGAGTAAACTATCCGTCCTTTGAAGATATCTCTCTGGAAAACAAGAAAGGGTTTAATGGATTATTTGGAGCAGAAACCATGACAAAAAAAACTTTACCGGCAAGGAATGAAATACCTCAGGAAGAGACCTGGAATCTGGAAAGCATTTTTCCAAATGTAGAAGCCTGGAAGAAAACCTATGAAAAGGTAGAAAGCCGTCTGCCTGAACTTGATGAGTATAAAGGGAAATTGGACCAGAACCCCAAAACATTGCTTGACTGCCTGGTTCTTCGAGAAGAGATTCTTCGGGAGGTGGAGAAAGTCTATGTTTACAGCGGGTTGGAGAGCACTGTAGATGCCTCGGATCAAGACGCCCTGGCACGTTCAGGGCAAGGACAAGGACTGGGGGCCAGGGCATATGCCGCGGTTTCCTTTATTGAACCAGAGATAATGACTCTGGGAATGGATCGGCTTAAGAAATGGATGGGCGAATTGGCTGAACTGGCGATTTACAGCCATTACTTTGCAGACCTGGAGCGGCAAAAAGCGCATTTGCGGTCCGCAGAGGTGGAAGAGGTGCTGGCGCAGTCAGCTGACCCCCTCGCGCTCTTTCCCAACGCCTATGGAAGCTTGATAAACGCTGACTTAACGTTCACCCCGGCAAAAGGGAAAGATGGTTCCGAAAAAGAAGTTGGACAAACCAGTATAGATGATTTAATCACTGACCCTGACCGGGAGATCCGCCGCACAGCCTGGGAACATTATGCGGACGCATATTTAAAGAATCAGAATACCATCGCTGCCATCCAGACCGGCGGTTTCAAACGAGATGTATTTATGGCCAAGGCCCGCCTGTATGGTTCCTCCCTGGAAGCATCCATGTATCCGGGTAACATCCCGCTGGAAGTCTTCCATAACCTGATCAAGGTTTATAAAGAAAACCTGCCTACTTGGCATCGCTATTGGCGGCTCCGGAAAGAAATATTGGGTTATGACGATCTGCATGTTTATGATATCGAAGCGCCTTTGGCTTCTACAAAACCTCATATCCCTTATCATCAGGCAGTTGATTGGATCTGCGAGGGTATGGCTCCCCTGGGAGAGGAGTTTGTCAAAACTCTCCGGAAGGGCTGCTTGGAAAGCCGTTGGGTGGATCGGGCACGCAACAAAGGCAAAACACAGGGAGCTTTTTCCTGGGGCGTGTATGATACCCAACCTTTCATCATGATGAGTTATGCTGACGACGTGTTCAGCCTCAGCACCCTGGCTCATGAGCTTGGACATTCAATGCATTCTTACTATACCCGGGAAAACCAACCCCATATCTACGGAGATTATTCTCTCTTCGTCGCTGAAGTGGCTTCCAACTTTAATCAAGCGATGGTACGAGATTATTTGTTCCGCACCCAGGAAGATCCTAATATTCAACTGGCGCTAATTGAAGAGACTATGTCTAATTACCACCGCTATTTCTTTATCATGCCAACTCTGGCGAGATTTGAGCTCGAAATGCACGAACGCGTGGAACGAGGAGAACCGGTCAATGCCAGGTTAATGATTGACTTGACAGCTGACCTCTTTAAAGAGGGCTACGGGGAAGAAGTGGTCTTTGACCGGGATCGGATCGGCATCACCTGGGCCCAGTTCGGACATATGTACATGAATTATTATGTCTACCAGTATGCCACGGGGATTTCCGGGGCCAACGCGCTGGTCAATAAAGTGCTCAAAGAAGGTGAGAAAGCAGCCCAGGAGTATCTTGGTTTCTTAAAGGCAGGAAGCTCATTGTATCCCCTGGATGCCTTGCAGAAAGCAGGAGTAGACTTAACCGATCCAGAACCAGTGAAAGCAGCATTCCTGGTATTGGCAGATACGGTAGACCGCCTGGAAAAGCTGGCGCTATAGTTTTAGCGACGATTATTTACGATTCTTAATCCAGCTTACAAAAACACCCCGTGACGCTTCTCTAAGATCTCACAGGTGCGGTTAATCTCTTGACCTTTTTTAGTATCAGTCCAGTTCAATTCCTCGCCGATAATTTCCGCTGCTTCAATTAGTGAATCCTTCGATAGGCGACCCAACCAGGCCAATTTTGTGCGGCGGATCAGGAAGTCATCCAGGTGGGTGACCATTTCCTGTTCAACAAGATAGGCAATTTCTCCCCGGGTATACCCGGGGAAATGTTTTAATGGAGGATCAGATTTCTTTGAGAGAAAATCGGCGATCTCTGTTGTTCTTGTGCCGTAACGGGCAAAAAGCTGCTCTATCCGCTCGAGAGGGATAGCGCTCTTTTTTGTGATGTTTTTTATCCATGGTTGCTGTTTGTCCGTGCCTGCAGGATAATTCTTTCCTCCCCCGATAGGCAGCCTTGAGGTGCTCGCCTGGCGGACTTGGTTCAGGCGGTTAAGGACCTGGTCTGTGACCTGTTCCGACAACGCCCGGTAGCTGGTCCACTTCCCGCCCACGAGATTCAGAATTGGCCATGACGCATGAGAAGATTTTTCCACGATTTCAATGGAATGATCCCGGCTGATCTGCCCGGTACTTCCCGTGGCCACGGGAAGGGGGCGGACACCGGAGAACTGAAATACGATTTGTTCCCTGGTGACTTTCAGAGAGGGAAAGATTTGAGGAACCATGCCGAGGATATATTCGGTTTCTTCTTCGGTGCAGACAGCATGATCGGGATTATCTATCCGAAGATCGGTGGACCCGATCATGACATGATCCTGGAGGTAAGGGAAGATAAGCACGATCCGCCCATCTAAATACTCAAAAAAGATTTCATGGCCGCCGATCGCTTCCCGCAATTCAGGATGTTTAACAATTAAATGAGAGCCTTTTGTGCCTCCGATGAAGTTTGATTTACCGTTAATCTCATTGTTGATAACGTCAATCCAGGGTCCTCCGGCATTAATTATTATTTCAGGGCTAATAGAAATATCTTCCCCGCTGATTTCATCTCTCAGCAGTATCTTGTTTTCTTCAGATCTCACAGGGCGGATGTAATTCAGCGCCCTGGCATGATTACCTTCACCTTCTCCATCCAGAAGTATTTCCATTGCTAACCGCTCCGGGGAATACATGCCGCCGTCATAATAAGTGGCAGCGAACCGTATATCCGGGTTGAAATCAGGCCACTTTTGAAGAGCTTTATCATGGCTGTCGATCCGGTGTCCAGGCATGGGGCTGTCCCCCCGGACATAGGCGTCGTACATCATCAGACCTAATTTGATGATCACTGCGCCCCTCTCGGCTGGCCGATCAAGAAGACCTAAAAATTTAAGGGGGGAATTTAATAAACCAGAAAACCATTTAAAAATGGGGATCGTAGTTGGTAAGGGGTGGGTCAAATGGGGCGCGTTACGGAGCAAGTTGTTGCGTTCATGCAAGGCTTCGCGAACCAGACGGAACTCTCCATTCTCAAGATACCTGATGCCGCCATGCAGCATATGAGAGGAAGCCATGCTGGCACCAGAGCAAAAATCAGAGCGATCAATAATTAAACAGTCAATTCCCTGCAAAGCTAAATCACGAAAAGTACCTATGCCGTTAATTCCAGCTCCAATGATGAGAACAGTTGTCTTTGGATTATTCTTAATTGACTGAATCGTTTGTGCCCGGTTCATCATGTTTTGTAATCTCCGAAAAAAACCACACTGGATCGAAAATATTCAGTTATTGATTTGATAGGCATGTTTTGATATCTAACAGCCAGCTAACCTTTCTATTCTTATCTAAAGGTTATAATATGTCAAAGATATTTTATCACCCTGATATCTACTTAGTTAACAAAGGAAATTGATTTCTTAGTGAACGGCGGCGACGGCCTGCCCTTCGGGAGGAGAGGATGACTTCATTTCATACCATAAAATGGCTGGACTCTGGGTTGGTGAGCATGATTGACCAGCGCAAGCTTCCCCACGATGTTATTTACAACGAATATCAAGATCCTGCTGCTGTAGCAGGAGCGATCAAAGATATGGTCATCCGCGGCGCTCCTGCAATTGGAGCAGCCGCAGCTTATGGTTTAGCCCTGGTCCCCTGGCATGACGAGACAGGAAGCCTGGAAGAGGTTTATCAAAAACTTGGGGGAGCGGCGCAGATTCTGCGGGAGTCCCGGCCGACTGCTGTAAACCTGTTCTGGGCCATAGACCGCATGATGGCTCTGGTTGAGGAAATCGATTATTCTTCGGTAGCAGAATTAAAAGAACGGTTGTTGAAGGAAGCACTGCTGATTGCCGAAGAAGACGTGGAAACTAACAAAGCCATCGGTAAAAATGCGATGCCCTTGATTCCGGAAGGTGCTGTGATCTTCCACCACTGCAATACGGGCAGCCTGGCAGCCGTGGATTATGGCACTGCGCTGGGTATCATCCGTTTGGCGCATGAAGAGAATAAAAACGTATTTGCTTTTGTGGACGAAACGCGACCCCGACTGCAGGGTGGGCGATTAACAGCCTGGGAACTGCTGCAGTATGGCGTTCCGTTTAAGGTCGTCGCAGACAGCACTTCAGGACATTATATGCGGACGCAAAGGGTGGATTTATGTGTGGTGGGGACTGACCGAGTAGCAGCAAATGGCGATGTAGCAAATAAGATAGGAACCTACAATCTGGCTGTTGTAGCTCATGAAAACAAGGTGCCGTTTTATGTTGCGGTCCCAAAAACAACCATCGATATGAACACGCCTTCCGGAGATCAGATTGAAATCGAGGAGCGACCGGCTGAAGAGGTCACTCATGTTGGCAGCTGGCAGATCACACCGAATGGCACACCAGTGGGGAACCCGGCATTTGACATTACACCGGCGAAATATGTAACTGCCTTCATCACAGAGGATGGGGTTGTGTACCCGCCATATGAAGAAAACCTGGCGAAATTATTCCTGGATGCTGCGGGAGAGTAAGTATATTAATTTCAAAGTGGATGAGTAATAAATGAAATTTGAAAAAATAAAAAGAACCGCATGTTTCCTGTTTGACCTGGATGGTACCGTTTACCTTGGAGACCAGCTTCTTCCCGGTGTCAGGGACCTGCTGGCCTATCTGGATAAAAATTCCAGACCCTATTTATTCCTGACCAACAATTCTTCCCGCTCCCGGGCGGATTATTCATTAAAGCTGGCTAATTATGGATTAGACACACCTGACGAGAAGATTTTTTCCTCCGGTATGGCAACTGCAATTTATCTAAAGAAACAACAGCCGGGCGCAAGAGTTTATCTGGTAGGCACTCCATCGCTGGAAGAGGAGTTTCGCTCTTATGAGTTTGAGCTTGTTGAGGAGGATCCGGACTATGCTGTGCTGGGTTTTGATACTACCCTGACCTATGAAAAAATCTGGAAGCTGTCCAATTTTGTAAGGGAGGGAAAACCCTATATCGCCACCCATCCGGACATCAACTGTCCTACTCCGGACGGATGTATGCCTGATATTGGTGCCATGATGGCGATGATAGCCTCCTCCACAGGGCGGGAACCGGACGTAATAATCGGAAAGCCCCATTCTCCCATGGTGGAAGCCATTGTTGAAAAAACCGGATTTGATCCTGATAAACTAACCATGGTTGGAGACCGACTGTATACTGATATTGCTATGGGCGCTGCCGGGATCAGTACTGTGCTGGTGTTGAGCGGAGAAACTGACATGGAGGATCTGGTGACATCTCCGTATCAACCGGATTTTGTATGTGATAACCTGGGGGAGCTGCTGCGGTTGTTAGATGAGTAGTTGGTTTTCTGTAAACGTTATTCAGGACGATATACATCCCCTTGTCTCTCCTACCCCCCGTCCCTCTGTCATCAAGTCCTTTTAATCGTCACCATGTTAAAGAGAGATAACTTGCCCCACGAGCGCTGGAAATCATTCTCAGACATCCAATACAAGTGATCCTTCCCCGGCCAGGAACTGAGAAATCCCCAGGGAGTAGGCAGATCCTCGGAGTTTCTGTGCTGTGGATCGTAAGCTCCTAGGATCATCAGATGTCCCCCCACAACGCGGGTGGCCCCCAGGGAGCTGTAAGAGTTCTTCCCTAAAGCAATGGACGGCTCATTGTTCTGGAAATAGGTGACTGAAACCATGGAAAGAGAATTCCCGAGTAGAAGGTTTTCCTTAAGGATTTGAAATGTCCCCCTTCTGCTTCTCACTTCTGGTGTCAACCCGTTAAGCTGCCCCAACCTGCGGACCAAGTTAGCAGCTTGAAAAACAACACTGCCATTATTGTTGCCAAAAATAGTATATATGGGTGTGCCTTTCAAGTACCGGCCGTTGACCCAGTCCACCAACGAATCCCCGCTTAGGGAGGTGCCATAGAGCAGGTTCAGCGCAGCAGCTGCGGCGTACTTACCGCAGTGGTTAGTCTTACCCTGGTTTTGCTGATAGAAAGCTAGTTGTTTTTCTGTCCAACCCTGCCAGTAAATAGTGATATTGGACATAATTGTTGGATCTCCTGAAAGTATTTCTTTAATAATCGACCCAGGATAAATAACAAATGGATTGTATGCCTGATATTTGAGGGTTTCCCCTCAGATTACTGATTTCAGACAACTAAATACCGGACATTTTTACTCGTGCAGGGTTTCCCATTCTGCCAGTAGCTTATCAAGCGCTTTTTCGGTATCACCATAGCGTTTCCCGAGTTGAACTATCTCTCCGGCATCATCAGGAGGATCGGTCAGCGATTTGCCGAGTTCTTCCAGTAACTTTTCCAGTTCTGAAATGAGATTTTCCACTTCCTGCAGCCGGGCAGACCTTTTACGATCATCTGCCAGGGCCTTGTTTTTGGCGGCTTTTCTATCCTTGTACGAATCCAGAGATTCTTCATCGAGGTTGATCAAATCCTGTGCAGCCGCCCTGTTTTCCCGCAGATAAGTTTGATAGGATTGGTAATTTCCTTCAAAGAGAATCAGGTTTTCCTCGTTTACATCAATTTCCCAGATCTGGCTGGCAAGGGTATTGATAAGATACCGATCGTGGGAAACCAGAAGAATGGTACCTGGGTAAGAGGTTAACACGGCCTGCAGGGTTTCCTGAGATGGAATATCAAGGTGGTTGGTTGGCTCGTCCAGCAATAACAAATTTGCTTTACTCAGAGAGAGCTTAGCCAGTGCCAGTCGCCCTCTTTCCCCCCCGGATAGCACGCCGACTTTTTTATAGACTTCTTCTCCGGAGAATAGATACGCGCCCAGGTATCCCCGGGCCGTGTTTTCTGATTGAAATTTCCCTGCAAGTTCGATTTCTTCCAGAACAGTATTGCTGTCATCAAGATCCTGGTGAGCCTGGGCAAAGTATCCTACATCCAGGTTGGCGCCGAGCTTCACACTGCCTGACCAGGAATTGAGTTGATCCAGGATTGTTTTCAAGAAAGTAGTTTTTCCCGCTCCGTTGGGGCCGATCAAGGCGGCACATTCTCCACGAAGCAGAGTGATGTCTGGAACAGAGAAAAGAGGTTTCTTCCCGTCCGGGTAGCCAATTTCAAGGTTAGTTGTCCGTATAACCAGGTCGCCGCCTCTCTTTTTGGTATTTAAACTCATATTTAATATCTGCGGCTGTTTCACTGGATTCCTTAAGGAAGAGATCCGCTTATGGGCTTCTTGGACACTCATATAACTGGTGCTTGTTTGGACACTCTGACTGATTTTCCCCCAGGATTTTCCCTGGATTGCCTGTATTCCCAACTGCTCAATTGACTGCACGCGTCGACTTAAGAGGCGCAGTTTACCTTTGGCTTGGTTTGTGTTCTGCCCGGCGATATTTCTTTTTACGTAATCCAGTTCATTAACCAGACGGGATTTTTCTGCTTCAAAGGTTTCCTGCTGTCGCTCCCAGCGGGATTGGCGCTGGTTTAGGTAAGCGCTGTAATTTCCACGGTAGGTTTCAAATCCTCCCCGACTCATCTCCCAAATTTGGTTGCAGACCTGATCTATAAAATAACGGTCATGGGATACCAACAAGATACTGCCAGGGTAATTTTTTAAATATCCTTCCAGCCACTGGATTGCTTCTATATCAAGGTGATTGGTGGGTTCGTCAAATATCAGTAAATCTGAAGAGGTGAGCAGCAATTGGCTGAGAAGAGCCCTGGTTCGTTGTCCGCCTGAGAGATGGTTTACCGGCATGTGGAAATCTTGAGCATTGAAACCCAACCCGGCCAGCACCTGCTGAATTCTGCTTTCGTAAGTATATCCACCCCTGTGTTCAAAAGCAGCCTGGAGAGTTCCGTAGCGGGTTAAGAGCTCTTCGGTTGGCCCGCCGGGTTGGCTCATAGTTAATTCAAGCTCTTGCAGTTCGCGCTCGATCTCTCTCAGGTCATCGAAAGCGGTTAGGGTTTCTTCCCATAAAGAATGGTTTGAATTTAAATCACTTTTCTGCGGCAAATATCTGATTTTGAGCTGGTTTGCCCGTTGGATTTTTCCCTCTGAAGGAGATTCCTGGTCTGCCAGGACATTAAGCAGGGTGGTTTTCCCGATGCCATTTTCCCCTACCAGCGCGATCCTGGACTGGGGAGGGATGGTCAGGTTCAATCCGCTGAAAATATCAACAGAGCCGTATGATTTGGATAACCCCGAGGTGGTGATAAGTGACATAAAGCCTTCAATTTTATAGATAAGCAGTAAGCTGACGGGCTAAATAAACCAGTTGAATAACAGATTTTCCTGGTCTGGAGCATGTTATAATCGCGACCATAACAAACAGGACAATCGTGAGCTATTATAGTCTGGTATAAAAAAATTGACAGGGGTCTTTCCGAGTCGTTATGAATGGTAATTCATCTCAACCAATAAAATCAACCGATTGGACAAAACGTGGTTTGTGGGCAGCTTTTTTAATTTCCGCTTTAATTACTGCCTTGCTGGCTTTCAAGGGGGCGAATAACAAAACAGGAACACCTTCGCCGGCACTGACAGATGGAGTTGCTTCCTCATTCTCTGATCCTGAGAACATACAACCCACTCTAGATAACGATCGGCTGCTTCAGGGTAATTCCGATAGGCCAGGATTTAAAGAACTCAACCTGGATCAGACAATTTATTTCTTGCTGACTGGATTGGATAAACGGGAATGGGAAGGAGATACCGGACCGGGATTAACGGATACAAACATCGTAGCTTTTCTCGATGTTCAGAAACAATCTGCAGGTTTAATCTCGATTCCCCGGGACACATTTGTAGAAGTGCCCAAGTATGGACCGTTTAAAATCAATCAGGCATTTTCTCTGGGAGAGGCATACGGTTATCCGGGCGGCGGACCAGCATTGCTGATGGAAAGCGCCGGGAACTTGCTCGGGATCACCATCGATTATTATATTCAGGTGGATTTTGACGCATTTGTAATCCTGGTGGATTCGGTCAATGGGGTCGAGGTAAACGTACAAGAAAAAATACTGGTTGATCCTGATCCCTCGGTGAAAGGGGATATGAAAAAATTATTGCCTGGAAAACAGTTGCTGTCGGGTGACCTGGCTTTAGGATATGTACGGACCAGGGGAACTGCGGAAGGGGATTTCGGTCGGACTAAGCGGCAGCAGCAAGTCCTGATCGGATTACAAAAGAAGATCTTTTCTTATGAGGTTTTACCGGGGCTGATTCCCAAGCTGCCGTCTCTATACCAGGAACTTTATACTCATATTGAAACAAACCTCACTCTAAGCCAGGTAGTGACTCTTGCCTGGGCTGTCAAAGATATCAACCCACAAAGTCTGCAAACCACAGTTATCAACAGGCCTCTGGTAGAAGCGGGATTTAATTCCCGGGATCAATATGTGTTATTCCCGGATATTGAACGAATTCAGAAAGTCTGGGGTGACATGCAGCAAGTAGCAGCTACTCCTGTACCGGAACCAACCCAGGAAATCACCCTGGATGAACATATCCTGGAAGAAAATGCCAAAGTGGCTGTCATGAATGGAACCACTTCACCGGGATTGGCAGGAGAAACAGCAGATTTCTTTATCGCGAATGGTTTCCAAATTACTGAAGTGGGAAACTCGGATAAGTTCAAAGACCAAACGTTTATTTATGATTATTCCGGGAATCCATATACAATTCAGGCACTGCTGGATTTAATGGGGTATTCTCAAACCCGGCTTTTTTACCGATCTGATCCGAACAGCACTGTTGATATTGTCATTGAGCTCGGGGCAGATTGGGTCCTTGAAAACACGTTTCCAGATCCCGAATAGAAAAACAATTACCCTTGTCAGAACCATATAATAGGGCATAAATTGAGAAAATCCTGTTTGACACCATACAAGAATACCGATAGACTGTAAGTAACATTCATTTTGCAGAAGCAGGAGGACGTTTATGGGGTATAAAAAATTTCGTCTGACGGTTATTAAGGGATTTAATAAAGGGGAAGTGTTTCCCTTGGAGGAAGATGAGGTAATCATTGGTCGGGGAGAAGAAAATAGTATAGTCCTGAACATTGCTGAGGTTTCCAGAAAGCATTCGGTTCTAACCAGGGGGGAAGAGGGCTATATAATCAAAGATCTGGATTCCACAAACGGCACTTTTGTAGACAAGAAGAAAGTTGGAGATAAGTATCTCCTGAAACCCGGAGACACAATTATGCTGGGGGATGCGATTTACCTCACCTACCAAGCAGATGTAGATCCTGAAGAAACGCTGGTAGCGCTCCGCCCGGTGGAGATCAGCTCGCCCGATGACACAGCTGAGGCACCAAAACCTGTTACCCAGGAGAGGGCATCTTCCCCGGTAGCAGCTCAAGGGCAAAGGAAAACAGCAAAAGATAATTTATCCCAGAGCCAGGTCACTGAGGAGAAAAAAGGCCGGACATGGTTATGGGCCGGTATTGGATGTGTAGTGGTGATTATTTTCTTGATCGTGATCGGGTTGATCATTTTTGACTACCTGAATCTGTACTGCACACCGCCATTTGATACGCTGCTGAATTTTCTCTATATCTGCCCTTAATAATGAACCGGGCAAGATACTTGTTAATCCTTTCTTAAGGATTTAACTCACAGATACCGGGAGGATACTGGGCATAGACAGCTCTGGTTGAAATGAATCAATCCAAGGAATATGAAATTACCCCCACCGTATATGTGTATGGTGGAGAAACCCTCGCCCGACTTCCCGATGGTCGGGCAGTTTTTATCCCTTATGCCCTTCCAGATGAAAGAATTCGGATCAGGCTCGTAGAGGAAAAAGAACGCTACACAAGGGCCGAGCTGCTTGAAGTCCTGACTGAATCTCCCGATAGAATTGAACCTCGCTGTGCTCATTTTACCCAATGCGGTGGATGCCACTATCAGCATATTCCTTATCAGGAACAATTAATCATTAAACAAGCTATCCTGAAAAATCAACTGGAACGAGTTGGCAAACTCCCTGATCCTCCTGTGAACAGCATGATTCCATCGCCGACCGCCTGGAATTACCGGAACCATATCCAATTACATATTTCCAAAAATGGAACCCCGGGTTATTTCAAACATCGTTCAAAACAAGTGGTTCCTATTCAAGAATGCCATCTGCCGGAAGAGAGCCTAAACCAGATCTGGCCGGCACTGGACCTGGAATTTATACCCGGGTTAGATCGGGTTAGTCTCCGGGCAGGCGAAGGGGGGCAGGATACAATGATTATCCTGGAAAGCAGCGACCCCAAACCGATTGAGTTTGTGGTTGACCTGCCTTTGTCCGCGGTCCACCAGGGGCCGGATGGAGAGATCGTGCTCTCCGGGGATGATTTTACAATTATTGAGGTCTACGGCTTTCCTTTTGTTGTGTCTGCGGGATCCTTTTTTCAGGTAAATACTCCCGTGGCAGAATTGATGGTGGATTATCTTCTGGATACCCTGCCCTTGGCGGAACATACAGTTCTGCTGGATGTCTATTGCGGTGTAGGGCTGTTCAGCGTGTTTTTAGCCCCCCTGGTAAAACAAGTAATTGGTATTGAATCAGATCCTTCAGCAGTAGAAGATTTCCTCTATAATCTGGCAGGATTTGACTCGGTTGAGCTGTATGATGTCCCGGCGGAAGATATTTTGCCTTACCTTGAGGTTTCTCCCGACATCATTTTGCTTGATCCCCCCAGGGCGGGCATTTCAAAAAAGGTTTTGGACAGTGTGGTTTCCTTACAACCGGATTTGATTGCCTACATTTCCTGTGATCCGGCGACGCTGGCTCGGGATGTGTCACGGCTGCACAATCAAGGATATCAACTGCAGCAATCAACTCCATTTGATATGTTCCCTCAAACCTACCATATTGAGAGCATTAATTTATTTCAAAGAGCATCTCAGGATGTATGATATTTTGCACTTTGACTGCTATTTACATTAGAGTAAAATAAAAGGACATAATCTAACTGATTCGAATAGAGGATAATCCAGAGATCGACAGGACATTCTCTCGGGAAACCATTTGATGGTGTTAATTGAACTTATTGCTCTTTGTCCATTCCAGCGGCTCAATATTCTTACCAGGTTGCTGGTTATGATTCAGTTGACCTTATCCGATACCTGAAAATGGTACCAGGCCTGTTTCGACAAAAACGAAACGGGCTTTTTTTGTCACTACTTTTGTATTATTATAGTAATCCACAAATATTCACAGAAACACCCTTTTAGATTCTCTTTGGGAGGGAAAACATGGAAGTAAATAACGACTTGAATCGCGAAATCCCCATATTGGATTGGGAATCGCACCTTGCCGAACGGACCAAAGGTATGGGGAGTTCGGTCATACGGGAATTGCTCAAGTTTACCCAGGACCCTGACATTATTTCATTCGCTGGCGGGCTGCCAGCCCCGGAACTTTTTCCCACACGGGAAGTCGAAGAAGCATGTATTTATGTTGCCCGGGAACAGGGAAGAAAGGCTCTCCAGTACGGCGCTACGGAAGGGTATTTACCATTAAAAGAATACCTGGCGGCATCTATTCATAAATATGGAATTCCTGCTATCCCGGAAAATGTATTGTTAACCAATGGGTCTCAGCAAGCCCTGGATTTGATTGGCAAGATATTCATTGACCCGGGAAGATATGTTTTGACCGGACGTCCCACCTATTTGGGCGCAATTCAAGCCTGGCGAGCATACCAGGCGAAATTTCATACCATGCGCCTGGATGAACAGGGCATGGTAGTTGATGAGATTGAACGTGCCTATTACAAGGTCTTGGAGGACAGCGGGAAACCGCCGGCCTTTATTTACGTTTTGCCCAACTTTCATAATCCAGCCGGCACAACTTTGTCATTGGAGCGTCGAATAAAATTGGCCGAGGTTGCCACTAAACTTGATCTGGCTGTTATCGAAGACGATCCTTATGGGCAGCTTCGTTTTGAAGGGGAATATGTTACCCCCATTTGTAGCCTGATCCCGGAACGCACAATATACCTGGGTACTTTCTCAAAGACCATGGCGCCGGGGTTGCGATTGGGTTGGATAGTGTGCTCAGAGGCACTTATGAAGAGGTTTATTCAAGCCAAGCAGGGCTGTGATTTGCATACCGGCACCTTTGTCCAGTATGTCGCGAATGATATCTGCAAGCGGGGCATCCTGAAACCGCACATTAATAAAATTCGTGAGGTATATAAAGAACGAAGGGACACCATGGTGGATGCCCTGACCGAATTTTGGCCAGAAGAGTGTGAATGGACACTTCCAGAAGGTGGATTGTTCCTCTGGGCCAGAGTACCCGAATCCATTGATACCAATGTCTTTCTCCAGGAAACGGCGTTAAAGGAAAAGGTTGCTTATGTTCCCGGGGTGCACTTTTACCCTAATGCAGATGGCGGACATCATGCTATGAGGTTGAATTTTTCGTATTCTCAACCGGAAGTGATTGTTGAGGGTATTAAACGGTTGGGTGTGGCATTAAAAAAGGAACTCGCCGGGAAGTAAAGAAAACCCATTATTTCAAAAGGAGGAGGGTTTCATTTTTATTAAATAACACTGACAATCGTTATATATTTGATTTCCCTGGACACCAAAGTGTCTCAGGGTTTGTATGATACAAAAGCTATTCCGGGAGCAAGTGTCTAACCATTCAGATCTACTGCCGGAACAATCGAACATAAGGTATCAAGGAGGTAAATTGTGTCGCTTATTCAAGATGTGATTGCTAAAACAAAAGAGAAGGATCCTGCCCAGCCGGAGTTTCACCAGGCTGTCGAGGAAGTGCTCAATACGCTGCAGCCTACCGTAGAGAGACACCCCGAACTTGTCCAGGCCAAAATTTATGAACGGGTTGTAGAACCGGATCGAGTGATTATGTTCCGCGTTCCCTGGATGGACGATGATGGGGAAGTGCACGTAAATCGCGGGTTCCGGGTTCAATTTAATAATGCCATTGGTCCCTATAAAGGCGGGCTGCGCTTTCACCCCTCGGTAAATTTAGGCATAATTAAATTCCTCGGATTTGAACAGATATTTAAGAACTCACTTACTACGCTGCCGATGGGGGGAGGAAAAGGTGGATCGGATTTTGATCCTAAAGGAAAAACCGACAGCGAAGTCATGAATTTCTGCTATGCTTTTATGCGCGAGCTTTATCGCCATATTGGCCCAGACACGGACGTCCCCGCCGGGGATATTGGCGTCGGAGGCAGAGAAATTGGTTATCTGTACGGATATTACAAAAAAGTAATGAATGAGCATACCGGCATATTGACCGGGAAAGGTCTGGAATATGGCGGCAGTTTGATCAGGCCAGAAGCAACTGGTTACGGCGCGGTATATTTTGCCGGTGAAATGCTGGCAGTGCGTGATCTTAGCCTGGATAAGAAAACAGCCATAGTCAGCGGATCAGGTAATGTTGCCCAGTATACAATCGAAAAACTGCTAGATCTGGGCGCGAAACCCATTTCATTGTCCGATTCAAGCGGCACAATTATTGATGAAGCCGGGATTGACAGAGAAAAGCTGCAGTATGCCATGGATCTGAAGAATATCCGCCGTGGACGAATCAAGGAATACGCTGAAGCCTATAATGTGCCATATTTCCCAGATATGAGCGTCTGGGATGTGGTGAAGAAAGAGGGCATCAAAGCGGAACTGGCATTCCCGTCTGCAACGCAGAATGAAATCGATGCGGAACACGCTCAAGCACTGGTGGATCACGGCTGTATTTGTGTCTCGGAAGGCGCGAATATGCCCTCTACCCAGGAAGCTGTGGATATTTTCCAGGAAAACAAACTCCTCTACGGCCCCGGGAAAGCAGCCAATGCTGGCGGTGTGGCAACATCCGGCCTGGAGATGAGCCAGAACAGTTCCCGGTTATCGTGGACCCGGGAAGAAGTCGATCAGAAGCTGCACGGCATCATGAAGAGCATCCATAAAACAGCACTGGATGCCGCCGATGCTTATGGCGATCCAGGTAATTATGTAATGGGCGCAAATGTTGCAGGTTTCCTGAAAGTTGCCAAAGCTATGCTTGCTTATGGTGTGATCTGAGATTTGAACAGACAGATATAAATAAAACCGCCAGCTGTATTTCAAAGCTGGCGGTTTGTTTTTAACCAGTAAATTATCAACTGGGAAAACAAGATACCTTAACTTACCGCGCCATTACCTCACTTTTTGTAAAAACCACAACTTCTTTCCCCATTAATTTCTCTTGCACTTTTTCGATGATTAGATTCAGATGATCGTTATTAGCGACAAAATCCAGATCGTCACCGGGGACTGTTAAAACCGGACATAAACTAAAATCCTCAATCCATTGTTCATACAGCAGATTCAGCTGTTCAAGATAGGCGGGATCGATTTGTTCCTCGTAATCCCTACCCCGCTGCTTTATTCTGTGCTGCAAGGTTGGAACTGAAGCCCGGATATATAACACAAGATCCGGGGGAGGTAAAAATTCTACCAGGACTTGGTAGAGCTCCTGGTAGGTCTGATAATCCCTCTCTCCAATTTGCTGTTGTTTGTAAAGATTGTGGGCAAATATTTCAGCATCTTCATAAACACTGCGATCCTGGATGACAGATCCGGGATGAAGGAAGAGGTTTTTATGGGCCCGAAGCCGCCTGGTCAGGAAGAAGATCTGGCTGTGGAATGCCCAGGAATGCATGTCTTTATAAAAGTCTGACAGGTAGGGGTTTTCACTTTCTGGTTCAAAAAACGGTGTCCAATCAAGATTGTCACATAGCCTTTTTACCAAGGTGGTTTTCCCCACACCGATGTTTCCAGCGACTGCGACAAACTTTTCCATAATCTCTCCTGTAAACTGTTAAATATTAACCTGCATATTGTTCTGCCGCAGTGTTTATTCTTCGGTTTTGATACCTGTTTGACGATGAATGGTCCGGGTGAATTGAGGTCGCTGTTTGTGAATATAATAAGAACCCGGTTTCGTTACCGGAAACCGGGAAATACGTCAAATGCACCAATTAATAAAGGTAGCTAGTGTGATTCTCAGTTGCCCAGGTGCATCGGCATAATGACATGAAGGAAGTCAGCGTCTCCTACCGGACGAATTACTCCGGGGCTGGTGGATTTTGAAGTTTCAAGCGCAACGTTTGGGGTTTGAATCACATCAAGCACTTCCCGGAGGTAGCGGACATTAAAAGCGATAATGATATCATTTCCTTCAATTGTGGCATCCATAATAGCCTGGCTGGATCCGGTTTCCTCGGACTGACCGGAAATTTCAACCTCACCGGGCGTATTTTCTTCTGTGCCAGGTCGGATATTTACCTGCGCGATTAAAGAACCTTCCCGGGCAAAAATCTCCGCTTGTTTGCAAGATTTTAGGAAAGAAGGAGTCGATAAGGTAGTCCGGGTTTGGTATTCCTTGGGAATGATTTGCTGATAGTCGGGGAATGTTCCTTCAATCAGCTGCGAAACGAGTTCAATATTCTTGGTGCGGAAGATCACCTGTCCCCGGTCAGGGGGCAGGGACATAGTGACGACTTCGCTGCCGTCATTGCTAATACGGGCTAATTCACTGAGGGCTCTGGAGGGAATGACAGCTTTCACCGGCTGCTGAACTGATGAGGATAACTTTGCGGTCCTGACAGATAATCGGAAACCGTCGGCTGCCGCAAGTGTCATTGTGTTATCTTCCACGGTGACAAGAACCCCGGTCAGGATGGGTCTTGCTTCATCATGGGAGGCGGCAAAAACAACCTGCTTGATCATTTCCTTAAAATCAGTGACATTGATTTCTATACCGGATTCCAAATCGGGCGACGGCATGGGTGGGAATTCCTGCGCGTCAATACACTTGATATCCGTGTTGAGGGAGCCGCTTTTAATATTTAACGTCTGGGTGGGTTCATGAAGAGATACGTCGGTTTTTGCAGGGGGGATTGTGCTTACCAGGTCTGTAAAAGTTCGCGCTGGAACAGTGGTGGATCCTTCTTCTTCAATCTTTGCACCTATCCAGCAAGTAATTCCTAACTCAAGATTGGTAGCAGAGAGCCGTAAGCGGCCGTCATCTGTTGCGACAAGAATATTTGAAAGAACGGGAAGGGTGCTGCGGGGAGAGACAGCCCGGGATACAATGCTCAGACCGTGGGCGAGATTTTCTTGCAGGACAGAGATCTTCATAGATGGCTTCCTATTGTGGCCTTGATGCGTCAGCTGGGTAAACGTACAGTAAGTATACAATGAGAGCCTCTTTTTTGCTACCTCAAAAACCAGTCCGCAAACCAGGTCGAAATCAAAAAAAAACATGATTATTGACTGAGCGGGTTGAGTTTGAATAATTCAGTCTGTATGAGCAGGTTTAATTGACAGGCTTTCTCAGCCGTGTTATTATCCCCCATATAATACATGCCTCTGAAGGCACTCTTATCCAGAGAGGTGGAGGGAACGGCCCTTTGAAACCTCGGCAACCGGGCAGCGCTATGCGCTGCAGATGGTGCCAACTCCGGCAGGCGGAATCTGGAAGATGAGAGGGCAAAGTCGAGTTTGTGCCCTTTCTTGCAGGTCAGAAGGGGCAATTTTAGTTAAGGAGCAAACTCAAAATCAGGAGGTTTTATGAGCAGTACACTGAACAATGTGCCAAGCTTATTATTTACATCTGAGTCCGTTACGGAAGGTCATCCGGATAAAATGTGCGACCAGATCAGCGACGCGGTCTTGGATGCTTGCTTAGCGCAGGATCCCAGATCCCGCGTTGCCTGTGAAACTGCAACCAAAACAGGTTATGTGATGCTGCTGGGAGAAATCACAACTACAGCAGATATCAATTATGACAAATTGGCGCGCGAGGTAGTTACCGGTATCGGTTATGACCGGGCGAAAAAAGGGTTTGATGGTCAAACCTGCGGAGTTCTGGTAGCAATTTCTCAGCAGTCAGGAGATATAGCTCTTGGGGTAGACAAGTCCCTCGAGTCAAAGAGCGGGGAGATAACAGAAGCTGAAATTGAAACCATCGGCGCGGGTGACCAGGGCATGATGTTTGGTTATGCCTGTGACGAAAACCAATCACTGATGCCAACACCGATATACCTGGCTCACAAGCTGTCCTACAGGCTGGCGGAAGTACGAAAAAATGGGACCCTGGACTGGGTCAGGCCTGATGGAAAAAGCCAGGTCACAATTGAATACCAACATGGAAAACCGGTTCGGGTGGACACGGCGTTAATCAGCACCCAGCATGCGCCTGAGGTTTCACAAGAAGATATCCGGGAAGCCATCATCGAACATGTAATTCTACCGGTACTGCCGGAGGAGATGGTGGATGATAAATTAAAAATCTTGGTTAACCCAACTGGACGATTCGTTACCGGGGGACCGATGGGAGATGCAGGATTAACCGGTCGGAAGATTATCGTTGATACTTATGGGGGCATGGGACGTCATGGAGGGGGAGCTTTTTCTGGAAAGGATCCCACCAAAGTGGATCGATCAGGTGCTTATGCAGCCCGCTGGGTAGCCAAGAACGTCGTCGCTGCTGGTATGGCCAGCCGTTGTGAAATTCAGGTTTCATACGCCATTGGTGTTGCCCACCCGTTGAGTGTTAACGTTGAAACCTTCGGAACAAGTAATGTGTCTGATGAAAAAATCAGCCAACTGGTCAACGAGTTTTTCGATCTTCGGCCAGGTGCAATTATCCGGGATTTGGACCTGAGGCGCCCAATTTATCAACAGCTGTCAGCATATGGACACTTTGGTCGGGACGATCTGGAATTAACCTGGGAGAATACTGATCGGGCAGGGGCTATGCGCAAAGCCGCAGGATTGTAGATTAAGTATTTGTTGTTAAATAGGTAGACCTCCGTGTTGTTGATATATCGGAGGTCTATTGATTTAATCCTTCAGAAACTCTGGAGACTAGAGATGGGGTTCGAAAGTTGTTATAAGCTGCTTCTTGGGTTTGAATCCAGTAAGGCGGGCTGCGATTTCTCCGTCCTTAAACAAGATTAATGAGGGCACTCCCATCACGCCATATTTTACCGGGAGTTGCGGATTGGTATCAACATCCATTTTATAGATCCTGGCTTTGCCCTCCCATTCCTGTGCCAGCTCTGATACTAGAGGGGAAAGCATCTTGCAGGGACTGCACCAAGCTGCCGTGAAATCAACCAGGACCGGTAAATCCGATTTTAAAACATCAGCTTCAAAAGTCTCTTCAGTTACATAATTCAATTCTTCCATTCATTCTCCTTGCGCATTGTATCAACAGTAAGTGTTTTTCCCCGGCACCTCCCCTTTGAATTTTCATTAAGGGAGGATCAGACTGGACATGTTATAGAGTTGGCGTCAACAGAAGATTATACCAAAGTCACCTGGGAGCCCTGGGGGGTTTTTTCGACAAATAGTTGGGTTGAAAAGGCATCTTTAATCTGCTCAACGTGAGTGATAACCAGTATCTTTTCGAAATCATCCCGAACCAGGTTAATTGCTTCAATAAGGCGCTGCCTGCCGATGGAATCCTGACTACCAAACCCCTCATCGATAACCAGGGTCTGGAGTCTGGCGCCAGCCCGCTGCGCTAATACGTGGGATAATGCCAGGCGGATAGCAAAATTAATCCGGAAGGATTCGCCACCGGAATACATCTCGTAATCCCTGAAACCAGACTGGTCCCGGATTTGGATATCAAGAGTTTCCTTAAGGTCTTCTCTCCCGGAATCCTTATACGATCTCTGGGTAAGAAATCGTATTGACATGGCTCCACCACTTAATCGCTGTAATATTTGATTTGCTTTGGATTCAATATTGGGAAGAGCCTGTTCTATTAGCAAGGCAGGAACCCCATCTTTACCGAAAGCTGATTCCAATTGTTTGTATTGTTTCACTTGGCTGCTGATTTCCTGGCGCTCCCCTTCCAGCTTGGTTTTGCGCAATTTCTGTTTCCCAAGAACAGAAACCTTTTGCTGAGCTGCGCCAACCTGCCGCTGGAGAATATTTTCTTTCTCTTTGAGCTCAAGTAGATTTTTTTCTACAAGCTGTGTGTCCGGGGCTCTCCCCTCCGCTGTTTCGAGGGCTTGACGGCTGCGGTCAAGATCGGAAGTTTGCTTTTTCAGGTACGTCTGATCAGAAGCCAACATTTCGGCTATTTCTTTAATTTCCCTTTCAAGTGGCTTTAATGCAGATTGGGCACTATCCAGAGACCTTTTTCTTTCCTGGAGAACAGTCCCCTGCATAACGATTTCACGTACTCGGTCATGCTCAGCAGCGTCATAACCAATTTTTTTCAGTTCGGCGTTGATATCGGTAAGCAACTGGCGGGCTTTTTCCGCATAGGAATTGTTGGCCAGGGTTTGTTGAATATCCTTCATCTTTTTCTTGTGATGTGAATCCCAGGATAGTTTTTGCCCGTTCAATTGAGTGATTTGGTTTTCCGTTTTGGCCATTCCCTGAATTAGATTACGCAGCTTGTTTTCTACCAAACTGAATTCAGTGATTCGAAGCTGTAGAGCTTTCACTACCTGATCTGCTTTCTTCAGGGTGGTTTTATTCTCCCGGAAGCGATCTCCCAAGTCTTTACCTTCTGTTTTGAGAGAATGGATGAGAGATTCTCTGTCTTCAGGCGAGAGTGTCTGTCCACATAAAGGACAGAGAGCCCCCTCGGTTTCTTCCAGCTCATCAATCCGCTTTTCCAGTTCCTTCATTTCCTGATATAAACGGGGGTTTTCAGCTTTTGCATCTGCCTGTTGTTGTCGGGCTTGGTCCAGCTCTTTTTTCTTTTGCTCTCTGTTTTCCAGCTCCGCTTCTGCTTGTTTGATTTTATTTTTTTGTTCAGACAGGATATCCGTTAAGGCTGGAATACCTTCTAAAGATCCCAGCATCTCTTTGTGTTGGGACTCCAGAGAAGTCCGTTCCTGCAGCAAGCGGGCTTTTTCGGCAGTGATTTGGAGTAAAGGTTCCTGCCTCTTGTTTTCTTGCTCACGAAATTTTTCTGCTGTTTTTTCCCAGCCAGATAATGCATCCTGGGCACTTTTCCATTCCTCGTTCTCTTTATTGATGCTGTCAGACTGGGACATAATATCCTGATAAGTTTTTTTCTCCTCTTCCCTCGAGGTGAGTTTTTCCTGTGCTTGAGATACCCTTTCAGCAATACTTTTTACCTGTTGGGTTAATGAGCCTACCAGTCTCCGTTGTTCTTTTAAGACAGCATAAACCGACTGCATTTCTTCCAGCTGCTTTTCAACAACAATTCTTGCCTCGTGAGCTTGGGACAAATCTTTTTCAAGGGAAAGAAGGTGGTCTTTCCTCTGCTCTTCTTCCTCTAATTCGCTGAGGATTTCCGCGATCCGTCCGTCCAGAGTATCAATTTCCGATTCAGAAGTTTTTCGTTTCTGTGATGCCTGTTTTCGGTAACTTTCCCAGATTTCCAAACCCAGGATCTGAGAGAGAATTCTTTTTCTGGCGGATGGATTTTGTTGGGTAAATTGGTCTGCTTCCCCCTGGAGCAAAAAAGAAGCATTAATAAAAGACTCGTAATCCAACCGCAGAATATCCACAATCAACTGGTCCGTTTCTCTCAATGTCCGCTCAGTTAATGGCTGCCAGATTGGGTTGTCATTATCCGCGCCATCCTCTTGATGGATGTGAAATTCAACGAATTTGGTTTCCCCCCTGGGATTGCTCCGGACAATCCGGTATTGATTGCCCTCATATTGGAATATGAAGGTTACTTCTGCCCGGTTGGACTCCAGATTAATAACAGATTCATCGTGTTTTCTGGCTCTTCCAAATAAAGCCCAGGTGATTGCATCCAGGATGGAGGATTTCCCTGCCCCGTTTTCTCCGGAAATGCAGGCCAATTCAAAACTGGTGAAATCAATTCCCACAAGTTCTTTGTACGATAAAAACCCGGCCATGGATAATGAGATCGGAATCATGTTACCAATGATAACAGATCGATATAAAATTCCCCCCGGATTGGAATGATAAGTTCACTGGGTTAGTACCCGATTTCTTCCTTCACGGTTTGGATAAGCTTTTCTGCCTGCAGATCAGAGAGACTGTAATAGGATGCCTTTAAATGATCAGCAACCTCACTTGCCAGGCCCCTGTCGAATTCTCGGTGCTCCATATTGATGACGACACTGGAAATTTCTTCCTTGGCAAATTTTTCTGCAATTTTGTAAGCTTCTTCCTGGGGCGGCATCCGGGAAATTGATACATTTCCAACTCCATCTGTGAGCAGGATCATCAAGGAACGGACGTCGGGGTGAGCAATTTCCTCCCGTTTTATTACCTCAAATGCCATGTTCAGCCCTGCAGAGAGAGGGGTTTTTCCCCCCATGGGAATATCTGACAAGGAGCGCCGGGCAAGTTCAACAGAGTTTGTGGGTGGCAGAACCAGCTGTGCCCGATCTTTTTGGAAAACCACCATGCCGACCCGATCACGCCGCTGGTAAGCATCTGTCAGTAAAGAAAGGACAGCTCCTTTGGCCGCGCTCATCCGTTCGGCTACAGCCATTGACCAGGAGGCATCCACTACAAACAGGATTAGATTGGCGGTTTGTTTAACGCGGACTTTTTGCTGGAGGTCATGCTTTTGAATGGAAAAAGCCAATTTGCTATCAGGGGTGCGGCGTTGTTTCTGGAAAGGTGCAGCTGCCCGGATAGTGGCGTCAAAAGCGATATCTGATGTCTTGCCTTCAGCTGGACGGGCCTGGATATACCTTCCCCTTTTTGTTTCTGTGCGGGTCTGAGAACGGCGCCCGCTGGATCGGCGGTTCATCCGGTCGAGAGGAGTGTCAATTATATTCGGGTCAAAGGTGTTGCCGATTTTTACTGGATTGCCGCCTTCCCACCAAGCGGCACTGCTGTGCTCAAAGACCTCTCTGGACCCGGATTCGGCTGGTATTTCGCTTTGTTGGGTATCAACTACCGAGCTTGCTAGCGTTTTTTTTTACTGCCGTTTTCCCCCGCTGCTTCACCGCCAGCTTCCTCGTTCTGATCTCCCGGCTCTCCATCAGCTTCCGCCGAAGCGCCCTTGAGTTGTTCAATCTTTTCCGTTAGCTCTTCAGCCGTGATCTCAGATTGCTGAAAAGGTCCCCGTTTTAATCGATGAGGGTATGCGAGTTCAGCAGCCAATCCAATATCCCTGCCGTTGATTGCCTTTCTACCCTCAAAAGCAGCATGAGCCCTGGCAGTTTTCAAGATTACCAGGTCGGAGCGATGGCCATCCACCTGGAGAGAGGCGCTCAGGTTGGCGATATCAATCATGTTTTTTGAGGAATACTGTACTTCCGGGAGTAATTTTCTAGCCTGGGTGATTTGCTGGGATAATTCCTGTTCTTTGGGAAGCCATTGTTCCCGGAAAGAAGCGGGATCCTCCTCGTAGGCCAGGTGACGTTCCATAATCAGAACCCGTTCCCGTATCTCGCGGATCCCGCGGATGTCCACAGAGAGAGCAAAACGATCCATAAGCTGGGGGCGGAGATCACCTTCTTCGGGATTCATGGTGCCAACCAGTATGAATCGGGAAGGATGGCTAAAAGAAATCCCTTCTCGTTCAACAATGTTCATACCCATTGCGGCTGAATCCAGCAGCAGGTCCACTACGTGATCATCCAGCAGGTTTACTTCATCGATATACAGAAGTCCCCGGTTGGCGTCAGCCAGAACACCTGGTTCAAAATGGCGTTCACCCATCTGGATAGCTTTTTCAATATCCAATGTGCCGACCACCCGGTCCTCAGTTGCAGAAACTGGTAAATTCACAAAAGGGGTTGGCAGCATTTCAATTTTTCGCTGATCGCCATTTTTTGATTTTTCCCGGCATTCTGTGCACCAGGTTGAAGACCGGTTTGGATCACAGCCGAAGCGGCAGTCAGAAAAGGTTTCCACAGTGGGTAGTAAAGCCGCCAGAGCCCGGGCAGCAGTGGACTTTGCAGTCCCGCGTTCCCCACGGATCAAAACGCCGCCGATCCTGGGGTTAACAGCGTTAAGGACCAAAGCGCGTTTCATGCGTTTTTGACCCACAACTGCCGTAAAAGGGTAAATTGCCGTCATTTTGTTCCTTGTTTCAGGCAAAGGGTGCCCTATAATCTAATATCCATCAATAATTTCATAAATAATATAGATGTTTTTGGTCAGCGTCTATCTTACCACAAAGGTTTACAAGTTGATATTTGCACTGTATAATGGTGTCCATTCTAAAACGGAGCGTGCCATTTTATGGAAGAGATGAAGTCCCAACAAGGGGGAGAAGCAATTCGAGAGAATTCACCCCCCGCAGAGATAATGGATATGGAAACACTCTTAGCCCAGGAAGGTCTAGGGCTGGGAAACATCCCTGAACGGGGAGATATCCGAACGGGGGTAATCACAGCGATTACCTCAAACGAGATTCTGATCGATGTCCAATCGAAAGCGGACGGTTTGATCGCCGGACGGGAGCTGGATGGTATTAACCCCCAAACTCTGAAAGGTTTTCAAGTTGGAGAAGATATCCTCGTTTATGTACTTGAACCGGAAGATAACAACGGACATGTTGTGCTTTCGTATACCCGTGCCCAGGAAGAAAAGGACTGGGAAAAGGTAGAGAGCAGTCTTGAAACCGGAGAAGCAATTACAACCTTTGTGGAAGGATATAACAAAGGAGGGTTGCTGGTTCCGGTTGGTCAACTGCGAGGATTTGTTCCCGGTTCATTGGTGAGTGTTTTCCGCGAGGGTGATGGAGGCTCACCGGAAGACCGCTGGAGCGAAGCTATCGGGAAAGAAATCACTTTGAAAGTAATTGAAGTTGATAGATCCCGGCAGCGATTAATCCTTTCTGAACGCGATGCGATTGGAGAAACCCGGGAAGCAATCAAAGACCAACTGCTGGACAACCTGGCAGTCGGAGATCGGGTGTCTGGTTACGTAAGCAGCCTGGCGGATTTCGGCGCTTTTGTAAACATCCAGGGAGTGGATGGATTAGTTCATCTTTCCGAGCTTTCCTGGGATCATGTAGATCACCCCAGCGATCTGGTGAAAGTTGGCCAGGAACTGGAAGTTGAAGTCATCAGCATCGATGAGGACAAACGCCGCATTGGTTTGTCCATGAGACGGCTGCTGGATAATCCCTGGATAGAGAAAGCTGAGGAAATCAAGGAAGGACAGTTGATTCAGGGCACAATCACAAACCTGACAGATTTTGGGGCCTTTGCCCGTATTGAGAATACGGATCTGGAAGGATTAATTCATATATCCGAGCTCAGCATGGAAAGGGTCGGCCATCCTTCTGAAGTAGTGAGTGTAGGGGAAACCCTGGCTTTACGTGTGATCAGCTTGGACATGGAGCGGCACCGAATTGGACTGAGTCTGGAGAAAGTAGATTCCGATGAATTCGCTGAAATTGATCTTGAGAAGATCCAGGAAGAACTGGGTGGAGAAGGTTCATTAGAGGATATGTTGTCCAGTGCAGAAGCGGACGAGGACGCGGACGCGGAAGGTACAGACGCGGATGCGGAAGCAGAAAAGGACGCGGTTGAACCTCTCACAGATGAAGAACCAGACGCGGATGCGGACGAGGAAGAAGAAGACGAGGAAGAGGACGCGGTTGAACCTCCCACAGATGAAGAACCAGACGCGGATGCGGACGAGGAAGAAGAAGACGAGGAAGAGGACGCGGTTGAACCTCCCGCAGATGAAGAACCAGACGCGGATGCGGACGAGGAAGAAGAAGACGAGGAAGAGGACGCGGTTGAACCTCCCGCAGATGAAGAACCAGACGCGGATGCGGACGAGGAAGAAGAAGACGAGGACGAGGACGCAGAAGGTACAGAAGAAGCGGAAAAGGATGCGGCTGAACCTTCCTCAGACGAAGAACCAGAGGAAGACTCTCCTCCAGATGAAGAGTAAATCTGAAAGATCAAAGCGCATCTGACCGGATGCGCTTTTTTTTTATTCTCATGATCACAGGGTTTTGTTGGGAATAACACAGTATATAAATTTCATTAATATATTCCCCTTGAGGAGTTATTGAAGGGTTATTTGGTAGAATGGTTTTACAAAAACCAGCGGGGAGACGAATATATACACATTCACAGTAATATCCGGGTATTTACCGGATTATTGCGGGAGGTTGTACTTTGGCTAGTATGGAAAGATTTACCCAACGCGCCCGGCGGGTTCTGAGTTTAGCGCACAAAGAAGCTGAACGAATGCAGCACTCAAAGATTGGAACCGAGCATTTATTGTTGGGTTTATTACTTGATGAGGGTGGAATTGCCGGTAGAGTCCTTCGAGAACTTGGGTTGGATACCGAGGGTGTCCTGACAATAACTGAAAGGATAACTGGCTATGGAGAATACAGCGGAGATGCCCTGGCTCTTTCTCCAGGAACTCAGAGGGTTCTCGAGCTGGCAGTGGAAGAAGCCAGGAATTTAAGCCACCATTATATTGGTGTGGAGCACATCCTGCTTGGGCTGGTAGCTTATGAAAAAGGTGTAGCCAATGATGTGTTAACCCAGCTTGGTTTAACTCCTGATCAAATCAGGCGTCAAACACTGCGGGTAATGGAAGAAGCAAAAGAAAAAAGCAAGCAGCAGCGAGAACGAAGACAAGTCGGAAAGACCAAACGAGCACAATCCAAAAGCACAACACCGATGGTAGATCAGCTGGCAGTGAACCTTACTGATCTCGCCGAGGAAGGGAAGCTGGATCCGGTGATTGGGCGTGAGACTGAAATTGAACGGGTGGTTCAAATTCTCGCTCGCCGGACAAAAAATAACCCTGCCCTCATCGGGGAACCCGGAGTGGGAAAAACAGCAATCGTTGAAGGATTAACTCAGCGTATTGCAGATGGAGAAGTTCCAGCCCCTCTGCTTGACAAGCGGGTTTTGCAATTAGACCTGGGCTCAGTGGTAGCTGGCACCATGTACCGGGGACAATTTGAGGAACGCCTGAAACGGGTTATTTCTGAATTGAAACAATCTGACGCAATATTATTTATTGATGAAGTCCATATGCTGGTTGGGGCAGGTTCAGCCGGCTCTGCCATGGATGCCGCTAATATTCTAAAACCTGCTCTCTCCCGTGGAGAATTACAAGTGGTGGGTGCTACAACCTTGGATGAATACCGCAAGCATATAGAAAGTGATGCGGCCCTGGAAAGACGGTTCCAACCTATAACCGTAGAAGAACCCAGCCAGGAAGAAACGATTGAAATATTGCAGGGGATCCGCCCTGCCTATGAAGAACATCACCAATTAAAAATTTCTGATGAAGCGCTGGAAGCGGCAACCGATCTGTCTGCCAGGTATGTGTCAGATCGATTCCTGCCTGACAAAGCCATTGATTTAGTTGACGAAGCCTCCTCCCGGGTACGGATGTATAAAAACCCTATTGGTGAAGAAGCTAAAGAGATCGTTCATAAACTCCGTGCAGTCCGCAAAGGGCTGAAAGGGGCAGAAAAGGATCAAGGGCAGATAGAAGCGCTGGAGAGTCAGGAGAATGCCCTGGAAGTGAAGCTCGAAGAGCTTAAAGCCGCCTGGGACCGCGACAGTAGCCCCACGGTATCTGTCGAGGATATTGCTGAAATAGTATCGATGTGGACCGGCATCCCGGTGATGGAGCTTGCTGAGGAGGAATCGGATCGATTGCTCCATATGGAAGAGGAACTTCACAAACATATTATTGGTCAAGAAGAAGCAATCGAAAAGATCGCTAAAGCGGTCCGCCGTTCCCGGGCGGGATTAAAAGATCCCAAACGGCCGGTAGGATCTTTTATTTTCCTGGGGCCAACAGGTGTGGGAAAAACAGAACTCACCAAAGCCTTGGCAAAATTTATCTTTGGCAGTGAGGATGCATTAATCCAGCTGGATATGTCGGAATTCATGGAAAGACACAGCGTCAGCCGGCTGGTTGGCGCTCCTCCCGGTTATATTGGTTATGATGATGCCGGGCAGTTGACTGAAGCCATCCGCAGAAGGCCGTACTCGATTGTGGTCTTTGATGAGATTGAAAAAGCCCATCAGGAAGCTCACAACATGTTGCTTCAGATCATGGAAGAAGGCCATATCACAGATGCCAGAGGGAGAAAAATTGACTTCCGAAACGCAATGGTGATCATGACCTCCAATATCGGCGCTGAACTGATTCAGAACAATGCTTCGATAGGATTTGAGCTGACCCAGGACGAGGAAAAAACCCGCAAGCGGGATTATGAGGACATGCGCAGGAAACTGCTCAAATCCCTGAAAAACACCTTCCGCCCGGAGTTTATTAACCGGGTCGACTCAGTGGTTGTATTCCATGCCCTGAGCAGGGATAATATTCGGGATATCGTTACCCTTGAATTGGATAAAGTGAGAAAAAGGCTGGTGGAGAAGAGCTTGCAGCTGGAAATTACCCAGGAGGGTGTGGATCTGCTGGTAACGCTGGGATACAACCCGGAAATGGGAGCCCGCCCGCTGCGCCGTGTGATCCAGGAAAAGATCGAAAATCAACTCTCTGACGCGGTACTTTCAGGCAAGTTTGTCGCGGGCGACATTGTGCTGGTAGATGCAACCATTCCAGATGGTGCCGAGGAGGGTGAAATCATCCTGGAGAAAGGAGATCCAGCTCAATTTAACCAATCTTTCCTGCCGGAAGAAGAGGAAGAACCCATCCCTGTAGGATAATTAACAATACAGCGCACAAAATATGGGCGCTGCAGGATAAATCAAACACATCCCGGTGCACCTTGAGCCACACTTCAGGTGCACCGGGTTTTTGTTATTTAGGAGTTTTCTATAGCTGCTAACACTTCAGCGCTGTGTTTGGCAGGTGATACTTTCTTATACACCTCTTGAATACTGCCTTCAGGATTGATTAGATAGGTGGTCCTGTGTACGCCATCATATTCTTTCCCGAAGCTTTTCTTTGGACCCCAGGTCCCATATAGCTCACAGACTCGATGATCCTCATCAGCCAATAAAGTAAAGGGAAGGTTGAGTTTGTTTTTGAATTTAGTGTGTGTTTCCGGGGAGTCCGGGCTGACGCCCAGAATGGTCACACCCGCATTTTTATAGTGGCTGTAATCATCTCGAAAGTTACAGGCTTCTGTCGTGCATCCGGGAGTGTTATCCCTGGGGTAAAAATACAACAGAACGTAGTTGCCTTGATAGTCTGATAATTGGTGAGCTTGTCCATTTTCATCAGGAAGTTTAAATTTTGGTCCTTTTTGTCCGACCTCTAATAGCATATTAATCTCCTGAAAATATTTAATCAATAAATTAAGAATCCCGGGTTGGCAGGGAATTAAACTCTCGATAACTTAATATATCGTGAGAGCTGATTGCCCCCATTTCATCGCCGTGATCCCTGACCAAACTGCGAAGCTGGGGGACATGGCTCCCTATTAGCCGGTGAGTAAAACCAGCGGAAAGAAAACTTAACTTGTAAGCGGATTCTCCCCGGTTGTGGAGATCAGTGTCGCGATGGAAGGGTGAAGCAGCATCTCCGCAGTGCAGCAGCCATTTCCCGGGTTTGCCGATAGCCACTCCACAGTGTCCTCGGGTGTGCCCGGGGAGGGGAATGAGCAGGAAATCCGCTTCAGGTGTCTTGAGTGCCGGGATGGACTCAAATCCAAACCAATCAACTAGAGGCTTCTCGTGAAAAACCCACTTTGGATCATGAGCCCAATGGGTCTTATCGTAGGCAAATTCCATCATTCCTTTGGGTTTATTGGCTGCCAGATACTCTGGCTTAAAGACATGAATGTCTGCCCAGGGAAAATCTACCAATCCGCCTGCGTGATCAATGTGCAGGTGGGTTTGGATTATATGTCTGACATCTTTAACGTCATAGCCCAGGGCCTTTACCTGTAATAACGCCGTCTCATCCACATTACGGGGCACTCCCATATAATGCAGGAAAAAACGCATCTTCGGGGAAGGGGCAGAATAATCCCGGGATCCAAATCCGGTATCTATCAATACCAGGCTACTGCTGGTCTCAACCAGCAAGCAATAGACGATAGAGTCCAGGTGGATAAAGGGAGCTTTGAGAGTTCCGCAATTCAAATGATGAATGACCATCGATCACTCCTGGGAAGGATAAATAGAAGGATGAATAAAGCCACAGATATATTACTAGGGTAGTGGATGATGTAAATTCGCGTTCCGGATCCGTTTTTCGAGAGAAGGGTGAGAAGAAAGCAGAAACTCTACCAACGGATCAGGATTTACTTCAGCTAAATTTTGATTGCTGAGGCGGGTCAGCGCGGAAGCATAAGCTTCGCCATTTCCAGTCAGAAGAAGTGCGAAATCATCTGCCAGCCATTCACGCCAGCGGCTGAATCCATTGCTAAGGGGCATAGCGAGCAGCCCATAAGCGCCCAGGAATAGGGCAAATAATGGCAGGGCAGCAATGTCGGAGATGGACCCAAATCCAAATTGGGAGATTCCCCAGGATAATCCCAGGGAAGTCAGGTATAAACCACCCAGGGTCACGATGGATTGGACAACCATTCCCAACGGTATATCATGATTCTTTTGATGTCCCAATTCATGAGCCAGGACAGTTTCAATTTCATCCGGGGAAAATTCTTTCAATAAAGTATCTCCGAGAATGATTCGGCGGGTATTTCCCAACCCGGTCAGCCCGGCGTTAGCGGATTTGGTCCGGCGGCTCATATCGAATTTGTACACCCCTTCCACGTTTGTGCCGGCTTTTTCCGCCAGTTTAATTAAACGCTCTTGAAGGTCCGCGTGTTCTTCATTGAGTGGCGAGAATTTATAAAAGATGGGAAACAATAGCACAGGAGCCAGGTTCGCGAGCAATACATTAAACAGCAGTAGAAAACCCGCAGTAAAGAGCCACCAAGTATCTGGAGCAGTTCTCAATACAAGATATACGATTTCCAGCAAGAAACCGCCAATAACTACAGACAGCAGGGCACTCTTGATCAAATCGCCCCACCAACCGCTTAAGGTCTGATTGGATTGTCCATAGCGGTGGGGCAGGACATAACCTGAATAAAATGTCAACGGGAGATCCAGGACAGAAAAAACTGCGCCAAATACAGCTCCAAAAGTTATGACAACAAGCCATTGGTTTTGAGTCCAAATGAAGATCCAATCCCGCAAGAGGACAGACCAGTCCAGCAGGAGCCAGGCTAGCAGCAATACAGTTCCCAGTACCAGGTCGAGCAGCATGAACCGGCGCCGGATTTTGGCATATTCTTTGGCTTGTTTCTGCCTTTTGGGATCGAGGATTTGAGTTTCCATTGTTGGATTTAGGATATACTTTAATTTTATAATGTATATTGACCTTATATGATATGTATTATACTGGAGAGGAGGTTTCTAAAGTTTATCCTTTATTGGAAGGTTTGTTGAAGAAAAAGAAAAATCTTGTATATAATTCAAGGGTAGATAAAAATTATTACTCTGGACAAGAGTGAACGTGTTGGAGTAGAAACTAAAATCTAATGGCTCAAGGGAATAAGATTACATTGTATGCTTTGGACTGCGGAACGGTAAATTGGCGCCTGTACCGCATGGAATACCATTATGATGGGGAACGGGCTCAGCATGTCACAAGTCCGCTTTCATCACCGTTGTCCAATTTCACAGATCGAAAACTGCCCGCTGTTCTGACATTAACAAAAGAGGGCACGGAAATTGAGTCCATGGGGGAAACGGCCCTAACCGTGCTGGAGGACAGTCAGATCCGGAATCGAGTGCGGGAGTTTTTTAAACCATCTATTGGATCCCATTTATTGGAAAACCCCTCTCCTCACCAGCTGCGTTACAGCCATTTCGAGGCACTTCTCTTCACGCGCCTGTTGCTGAAAACTCTCATTGACCAAGTCCGGGAAGAAAAATATAATGCTGAACCTTTTGATGACAACATTCATTTTTCAATAGCCTATCCTGATCGGTGGGTCTCGGAAAATGAAGGTAAAGTCTTCGATGATTTTTACCACGTGATTCTGGAATGTTTCCCTGCGGAAATATGTGATCAAATACACTTTGTTCCAGAATCGGAAGGAGTAATCCTGGGCCTTCGAGATCAATCTTTATTAGATCTATTTCACTCGCAGGAAGTTAATCTCATTTTGGATGTGGGAGCTAGCACTACAACGGCATATGCACGAAAATTTAATTCGGAAACAGGTATTCTAGACAATATCAATCGTTACGAAGAACCTTTTGGGGGAGGATTGTATGATGCGCTGCTAGCTAAGTACATCTCAGATGAACTCCAGATTCCAGCCAAAGAACTGACTGCAGATACGTCCGCTTTTGTGGCGCTGCGGATCTGGGGACAGCTCATGAAAGAAGCTCTCAGCAGGAAGATATTGGGCGGGGAAGAAACTGTGGGTGCTTTGTCTGAGCAGCAGACCGTTACCCTGGTTACGAAAAACAACCAGGTCTTCAGGAAAAACATCAGTATCAACCTGGATGAATTCAGCCAGTTGACTCATCCGCTGGATCAAGCTTTTCAGGATGTTGTTTCCCGGGCATTGGATAAAATGCAGATCAATGAAGATACCGTTGGCCGGATCGTTCTCCTGGGTGGGGGAGCATTACAGCCCGGCATTCTAGAAGGAATTAAATCCCGTTTTGGAAAAGATAAGGTTATCTTCCCGGAACACCCGGAAGAAGTCGTTGTTAGAGGAATTGGATTGGCGTTCACTGGCTCTTTGCCGGAACATGCAGGCATAGATAATAAGCGTAAACAGAGGAAAAAAACTGAATGGCGGCTGGTTCGCGAAAATGGAAATATAGTAGATATCAAACAAGAAATTATGATTGCGGGCCGGAGCAATGAATCTGATATCTTACTGGAGAGCAGTAAGTGTTCCAGAACTCATGCTCTGATTCGTTTAGAGGCTAATGCCCTCACGCTGATTGATCTCAGAAGTAAAAACGGCACATTTATTAATAATTCCCAGGTTCCGCCAAGTTCTCCTCAACAACTCGAGGATGGAGATAAAATCCGGTTTGGTGACCAGAAATTCACCGTCGAATAGAAAAAACCCTTCTCGTTATTGAGAAGGGTTTTTGATTCAATCCAGAAATCCTGGTTTCCCCCTTTAGTGAATGATTAGATCCAGCCCTGGCTTTTGCAGAATTCAGTTAACCAGGGAAGTTCCAGCCATTCACCCTGGTAGGCTTTTATTGCGGGATAGATTGTAACCAAGCCGAGGAAGGGAGTAATACAAGCCAATATAACCGTAATGCCGAGAATTAGGCTGACAATTCCGATAATAACGCTGGCGCCGATTGCTTGCACGGCATGAAATCGGACAAATGCGCGGTCTTTCTGGGGTTCCATTACCAGCGCTATAATTGCTAGGATAAATCCGATCCAGGGAATCCAGCTCAGCCTGTCATTGGGATTGGTCTCAGAACACCTGGTTGGCTATACTATTCCCTATCTCATTTTTTGCGGGGTGGGATTTATCGCGATCGCAATCACCAGGTTTTCAGTCACTAGTAAAATTGCCACGATCATCCTGGCGGTAGTCCATGGAATCGCTGGCTTGATAATATTCCTGCTCCCAATTTCCCTCAGCTTTCAGGGAGCCATGCCTGCCGGCTTCGCTCTGGTTGGGCTAGGAGGCGCAGTGATTGGCCTGGGGGGATTACTGTTAGCGTTTTTAAAAGCAGGGAAACCCATTCTATCCCAGAAAACCATCCTCACTCTCCTCCCCGGTCTGCTTTTCCTAATGACTGCCGCCTTTGTGTGCGGTTTTTCATTTAGATAATTTATCGCCATATTCATTATTGCACCTGATCAAGGAGAGAGATTTAATGAAAAAATTCTTGCGATTCATTGGTATCCCTCTCTTCTGTCATACTGAGATCAAGCATCAAGTGTGACTAGAGTCTGCATGGCTAGGTGGCTTCTTTTTTGTGCTCTTTATGGATTCCTCGTTCCTCGGAATGACAAAAAATGGGAATTCCTAGGAGAAGTAATCCTCTTCATCAAACCAATCTTCAGCGAGATCTGCCCATTTTGGATTGAGAGATTCGATTAATTGGATCTTTTTACGTCTTCTCCACCCTTTGATTTCCTTTTCACGTGCCAGGGCATCGTGGACATACCTGGTTTCTTCGTAGTAAACAAGGCGGGTGATATTGTGTTTTGTTGTAAATCCGGGTTGTTTTTTACTCTTGTGAGTGAGAACTCTAAACCAAATGTTATTGGTAATGCCAGTATATAATGTGCCTCCCGAACTAGACAATATGTATACATAATAAGTTCTCATAAAATACCCCCTTGATACTTATAATTATACAACCGCCTAATCAGATTATCCATTCCTCCCCCCTCCTGTCATCCTGAGCTTGCGAAGGATCCATACTGAGATTATGCTCCAATTCAATTTGGAAAAATCAGGCGGCGTGGTCCCCTGATCGTATGATGGATTCCTCGCGATGCTCGGAATGACAAAAGGAGAGTCTAATGGAAATCTTCGTCACTTCCTTTTATCGCAGGACAGGCCCCGCGAAGGATTCATACTGAGATCAATATTAACGATACGTTAAAGCTGTCCACAATCAGGTGTTTTTGCGGTATAGTTAATCTCGTATTTGAAACTAAGCCTTAAGTATTACGTTAAAAACTAAAAGAAACAAATACCTGATATAAGAACAAACAAGGAGATACAGATGACTGAAGAAATTATCAATGCCCCCTATTCTGATGAAGAGGTTAGCTCTGACGATAAATTATGGGCCATGCTGAGCTGGATTCCCTGGATCGGATTTATCCTAGCA
>Ga0255364_10020_pt1 | contig 50364 bp, 59 predicted proteins | sample ANMaggSSYBR01G12_FD_182087 | JGI IMG/M metagenome (GOLD analysis project Ga0255364, IMG submission 182087) | Sediment cell enrichment communities from methane seep in Santa Monica Basin, California, United Staets - ANME aggregate JGI... | ecosystem: Environmental > Aquatic > Marine > Cold seeps >...
AGATTGGGATCCTGCACCTGAATTGTGGCTGCCGGGTGAGTATCTGATTCACCTTTTCCTGGGGACTGATTTTGTTCTCTCCGGAACTTTTACTGTAGTCGGAGATCCTCCCACACCGACAACTACCCCCATTCCTTCTATCACCAATACCCCCTCAGCGAGTAATACCCCTACTCCATCCCCGGCTGCATCTCCAACGGATTCCTGAGATCAGATCCCAATTTTACAGCGACCCTGGCTGCAACCCTGGCGTTATTCAACAGCAATCCCAGGTTTGCTTTTAAACTGGCCTTACCAGTGATTTCACTGACCCGTTTTAATAAAAATGGAGTAACTTCCTGTCCTGTTATCTTGTGTTCTTCAGCATCTTTGAGGGCTTGTTCCACAGCCTCCTCCATTTGGCGATCAGGAAGGGCATCATCCAGGGGAGGTGGAACTACCAACAGTACTGCACTGTTGATCCCCATTCCCCAGTGTGATTCGGCAAGAAGCGCCGCTTGCTCTAAATCCTCTACCTGGGCGCTTAAAGGCAGCCCGCTGGATCGGGCATAAAAGGCCGGGAATAGATTAGTTTGATATCCTACAACCGGTACAGAGAGGGTTTCCAACATCTCTAATGTTGCCGGTAAATCCAGGATCGATTTTGCCCCAGCACAGACAACCAGGGCAGGCGTTTGAGCAAGAGTCGGCAGATCGGCTGAAATATCGAAAGGTGCATTCCGATGAACACCCCCGATCCCCCCGGTGGCAAAGACATTAATCCCAGCCTTGTGCAAAGCAGTAAGTGTCCCAGCAACGGTTGTACCGCCGTTGAGCTTTTTGGCTGCCGCTCGAGAAAAATCCCGCCGGCTGACTTTGATCACTTCATGATCTTGTGCCAGAAGTAAAATATCTTCTTCCCTCATGCCAATTTGAGCTTTTCCCCCCAGGACCCCCCCTGTAGCCGGCACTGCGCCTTCCTCCCTGACGACATTTTCCATCGCCTGGGCCAGTTCGATATTTGTCGGATAAGGCAGCCCATGGGTGACAACTGCAGTCTCCAACCCGACCAGAGGCTTATTTTCATTAATAGCAGTCCAGACTTCGTCTGAATATAGCAATTCATCCATGCGCAGCACGCTTCCCTTCTTGCCTATCTGCTAATGCAGGTCATCATATCAAATACCACTTTCATTCTATCATTCTTCCCTCATCAACCAATAAAAAAATATCAGTCCCATAATTTTCTTTCTGGTTAGAAATTCAATTTTCCTGATAAAATCAATGCAGTAAATAAGAATTTAAAATTGAATTTTATAAGGATAAGGATCAGTTATGGCAGAATTTCCCGGAAAGGGACAAGTAACCGTTATTAAGACTTCACCAGAAACTGTGCTGGAGGATTATCAGCGGCTGTTGAAGATGGCCGGTATAGAAAAATCTCTCCCGAAGGGAAATCAGACCGGTTTAAAAATCAATATCTCCTGGCAAACCTGGTACCCGGCTTGCTCAACCGCACCCTGGCAACTTGAAGGTGTGATTAAATCCCTTCAATCATTAGGCTATCAGGACCTGGTTGGTGTGCACAATGATACAGTAGTTGTAGATACCAGTGACGGAGAGGCCAATAATAAACACAAAGCAGTTACCGATCAATATGGTGTTCCCTGCCTTTACCTGTACAACCAGGATTTTGAGTGGATTGAGTTCTATCCAAAAAATCACAAATACCTGGTATTGGACAAAGTCTACCCGGAGGGGGTTTTTATCCCCAAAGCATTACAAGGAATGAATATTGTGCAGTTGCCCACCGTAAAAACTCATGTTTTCACCACCATCACCGGCGCTATGAAAAACGCCTTCGGCGGATTGCTGCACCGGGAGCGGCACTGGACCCATGCAGTGATCCATGATACTCTGGTTGATCTGCTTGCCATTCAGCAGGAAATTCATCCCGGTTTATTCGCAGTTATGGACGGCACGTTTGCCGGGGATGGACCCGGACCCCGGGCCATGCGCTGGCATGAGAAGGACATCTTGCTGGCATCCGCAGATCAGGTAGCGATTGACGCCATATCTGCCAAATTGCAAGGTTTTAATCCGATGGATTTGCGGTTTATCCGTTTGGCCCATGAACACGGTTTGGGTATTGGTGATCCCAACCAGATAGAAATCAATGGCTATGATATCAACCAGGAAAAGTCCTGGAATTTCAAACGGGAAGATACTTTCGCGAGCACAGGCCAGCACATGATTTATCATGGTCCGCTGAAGCCATTGGAAAAGCTTCTCTTACAAAGCCCGCTGGTTCCCTGGGCTTATTTTGCCAGCAACTTCTACCATAATGTCTACTGGTATCCCTTTATCGGACGCAAACGGGTTGAAGATGCCTTAAAGACAAAATGGGGACAACTTTTTCAGAAATATGGGGATGGAGAAGTGGTCATGCCCGGTATGGAGAGAAAAACTGTCATCCAGGCGCTGGTTGGAATAGTACTGGGTGTGGTGGTCATTGCCAGCCTTATAGCAGTATCACTCCGCTGATTAATGGATAATAAAACTAAATCGATTATTCGCCGATTAATCCCCGGCCTTATCTTCGGTTTCCTGGTTTTCCTGGTCATAATCCTGATGGGGGATCTACGTCAGGTCGCTACCCAGGTATATGAATTCCGGTGGGAATATTATCCCCTGGTACTCTTGCTGACCTTATTTAATTACCTACTGCGTTTTTTCAAATGGCATTTCTACCTGGGTTTAGTGGGTGTGGAAAAGTTTCCTCTCCTACGAAGCGCTCAATTATTCCTGGCCGGATTCCCGCTGGCAGTCACACCAGGAAAGGTAGGAGAAGCCCTTAAAGCAGTCTGGCTCCAGAAAGAAACCGGGGTGCCTACCTCCCGCGGGATTTCCGTTGTGCTGGCTGAGCGCATCAGTGATGGTCTGGGAGTATTAATACTGAGCACCCTGGGAGTGATTGCATATCCTCAATATTGGCCGGCTTTTGCTTTTGTACTGGGGGGGTTGATTATCTTAATACTGGTGATCCAGATCCGACCCGCAGCACTCTGGCTCCTGGATCTTGGAACAAAACTTCCCCTCATCAAACGATTTTCCGAGGGGATAAAAGAATTTTATGAAGGCAGCTACAGCCTGTTTCGCCCAAAAGCAATTCTGGTTGCAGTTTCTATTGGTACAATCTCCTGGTTGGGAGAAGGCATCGGGATGTACCTGATCCTGGTGGGATTGGGAGTAACCTCCGGATGGGGAACCCTATCCATCGCGGTATTTGTTTTGGCTTTTTCAACTGTGATCGGAGCAGTTACTGCCCTTCCAGGGGGATTAGGGGCAGCGGAAGCTTCCATCGCTGGTATGCTGACCTTATTGTTGGCATTATCACGGGATACCGCTGCCGCGGCCACAATTTTGATCCGGTTCGCCACTCTTTGGTTTGCGGTCTTTTTGGGTTTGACAGTATGGCTTTTCTCAAGAAAACTGCTCTTTTCAGAAACAGATGATTAAGAGTATCTCCCCTCAATAAGATCATTTTTCAGTATTTTTCCATTACAATATAAGAGAACAAAATCCAGGATCTTTCTGGATTTTAGCCAATTAAATTAAGATTATCCATTTGGGAGGTATATTTTGTCAATAAAACTCCGGATTTTACTTATTCTGATAATCATACTGTTGGCTGGCTGCAATTACCCTCAAGCTGAGCCTAAGCAGCTGCCAACTGACACAGAAAAACCTCCTGCAGAGATCAGTACAACTACTCCTCCCCTGCAAGTGACTGATACCCCCCAGCCAGATAGCACTATTGGTAGTACAGATCCGGGTTCTCCCCCAGTAGAACCTACCAAAGACATGACTCAGGTGCTGGCAGGAGATCTCATCCCCATATTCCCGGCCGGAACGGAAATAATTATCTATGAAATCCATATGGTTAACAATTTAGCAGGTTGGGCAATCGCCGTAGAAGATCCCGAGATTGAACATGTTCTGAGAACTGAAGATGGCGGAAATACCTGGCAGGACGTTACTCCTCCCCAACCCCTGGTAACCGGTGATCCTGGTTTCACCACAGTTGATTTGGGAATCTGGGATGTCAATACCGCCTGGGTGAATTATGCCGGATCTGACTTGATCTGGACTACTACTAATGGTGGTGTTAACTGGGATGTTGTACCGGTTATTTACGAGACGCGAGGTTCAGCGCTGTTCACAGTCCTGGATGAAAATCATGCCTGGGCATTCCAATTCCTGGATGCAGGTATGCAGAAAGTTTATACTGCGCTAATCCAGACAAGTGACGGTGGAGACACCTGGAATCTGCTGCTTGACCCTTATACAGATGCCACGATTCAGAGTTTTGATAAAACAGGATCTGTTTTTATCAACCCAGATTATGGTTGGTTAACAAGGGATTTCCGTGGTGTAACTCCATTCCTCCATCTGAACGAAACCAGGGACGGGGGTATTACCTGGGAAGCCCTGGACATTCCCGCACCTCCTTCTTTACCAGATATCTTTAATAATGGAGCCTGTGGATTGTATGATCCGGATCTTAGATCAACAGAACAAGGATCATTTAGATTGTCCTGCTTGTATATTGAGAATGATCAAAGTCTGGAGCGGGATTTCCTGTATAAGACCAGTGATGGGGGAGCTACCTGGGATATACTGGATGCACCCGGAGGTGAGATTTTTTATATCAATGAGTCGATCATGTATGCTTTGGCCAGAGATATATACCGCTCCAATGATGGTGGTCAAAATTGGCAATACATAAAATCTGTCAATTGGGACGGTCAGTTTGATTTTATTAATCAAAATACAGCCTGGGTGGTTGCATCTGATAAATCTGATTGGGAAAATCCGGAATACGCCCTGGTAAAAACCACCGACGGCTGCAATTCGTTTTCGATCATAGTACCTGAGATAATTACCAGCTCGACAAATCGGTAAACATTGCTCATCAGCTCCGAAGGTTTCAAAACTTCGGTAGATCTAACCTACTTAAAACCCGGTCCAAATATAGGACCGGGTTTTTATAGAAGACCCCGGAGTTTTAAGACACTCCGGTGTCTTTGATATTAATTAACCTCTACACCAGCAGCTTCAGATACTCCCTGATCTCTTCCAACTCATCAAATCGCCAGGTCATGTCAATAACCTTTTCCTGCTGCGTTGGATTAAGTACACCTTCAGCATTAGCCCTGAATTTAGAGACAATATCCTCGTCGGTCATTGGATTTTTTGGTGAACCTTTGGCGTGATCAACCTGGGCAGTATGAGTATCACCAGCATTGCTGGTGATACTGACCCGGGCTCTTTTTACGCCAGGGAACATGGCATCGATCTCAGGATCAGCTACGATCTTGATTTTTCCCAACAAATCCCAGATCCGAGGGTCTTTAAGTTTTTCATCACTGAAGGAATCCGGCAGCACATTACCATCCGCAACAGCTGCAGCAATCACGTAGGGCAGACTGTGATCCGCGGTTTCCTTGGTTGTCGGTTGATACTTGCTGGGATCTGAAAGAATATCTGCTCCCCTGGCTGTAGTTTCCACCAGGATCTCGCTGATATCCTCTGCAGCCAGGTTATGTTCCTGGCAAACCTGCAGCGCTGCGCTGATCGGCTGGTGAGTAAGCGCTTCGGTGGGAAATGCTTTATAGCTGCATTGAGTGATCATGAATTCCTCACCCAGTCCTTTTAAGAGCCACTCTGGCTGCCACTCGACATTGTTCACAACCTCAAATAAACCCTCTTTACCTTCGATGACTTCTACTGGACCTTCGTAGCCTTCCCTGGCCATCAGGGCAGCAAGAACACCTGCCTGGGCTGCCAGGGGATCAGCTGTGTTTTTCATGTTGGTGAGGTGTCCTGCCACTACTCCCCCCAGAGTAAAGTGGGAGCTCCCGCTGATTCCAACAGCAGCGATCATCTGGTCCAAGCTAAGATCATACATCTTTCCGGCTACCAGGGGACTGACAAATTGTGTCAGCGTGGCATGATGCCAACCAACCTCCCGCACACCCGGATTTGCCGCATGACACCAGCGCAGTTCCATTTCATAGGCGATAATAATCGCCACCAGGGCATCTTTACCGGATTTCCCATTCACTTCTGCTGCCGCCAGCGCAGCGCCAATCATATCTGAGGGATGAGATGGATCCTGTTCCCAATAAATATCGTTGTAATCCAAGGCGCGGGTAAGCAAACAATTCATCAGGGCTGCATTGGCGGCATTGGTCTGGAAATCCCTGCCGATCACTGAAGCTTCCGGGGTACCACCCAATTTTTCAATGAACCGGTACATAGCTGCCATATCTTCATTATTTACCGCAGCCAGGGCACAACCAATGCTATCAAGTAAAAACCTCTTTGCTTCCCAAATCGATATTTCCGGGATCTGATCGTATTGTAAATCAATCGCAAATTTAGCCATTTGCCCGCTTAATGAGCTCATTCTTCACTCCTTTTAAGAATCATGCCTTTCCTTAAAGCCTCTCTGCAACGGCATTGGCAACGTCTATTGTTGAACTATCTCCACCCATATCATATGTTCTTACTTTCCCGTCTTTTATGACACCGGCGATCGCGGATTCCAGAACACTTGCTTTCTCGGTTTCTCCCAACCAATCCAGCATCATTTTTGTTGTTAACAGCATCGCATGCGGATTTACGATATATTTCCCGGCATATTTGGGAGCGGAGCCATGGGTGGGTTCAAATACAGCCAACTCATCCCCGATGTTGCCGCTGGAAGCAAATCCCAGACCGCCGACCAGCTGAGCTGATAAATCAGACAATATATCACCGAACAGATTCCCAGTCACCATAACCCCGTAGTTTTCAGGATTCTTTAACATCCACATCATCTGGGCATCAATATTAGTTTCCCATAATTCAATAGAGGGGAATTCTTTCTGAATCTCACGGGCAACGCGAACCATCATCCCGCTGGTTTCTCGAAGAACATTGGGTTTTTCCACCAGGGTCACGGTTGGATATTCATGTTTCTGAGCATACTCAAATGCCCGGCGAATAATTCGATCCGCACCCCGAAGGGTGACGACCCTGACAGTCATTGCCATGGTATCACCGGCAACATCATCAAAGTTACCTAATGCCGGAGCATATTTTTTCATCATTTCCCGCAGATCATCTGCGACCGGATGGAATTCTACTCCGCTGTATAATCCCTCCGCATTTTCCCGGAAGACCACCAGGTCAATATCATCCCGGTAGTTGAGGGGGTTTCCCGGATAGGCTTTACAGGGTCTCAGGTTGTAATAAAGTTGTAATATCTGACGCAGACGAACGATAGGGCTCCTGTAGGATAATCCCGTTCCTTGCAGCTCAGGTATTAATTCTTTTTCTGCCTCGAGTTTGGGTTTGGAGGTAATTGCCCCAAACAAACCACAATCCACTTCATTTAACAGATCCAAAGTACGCTGCGGCAGGGCTTCCCCTTCTGTCCGCCAAAATTCCCAGCCAATATCAGCAGGAATATATTCCGCGTCAAGCTGAAGCTTATCAAGTACAATCCTGGCTGCTTCCATGACTTCCTGCCCAATTCCATCTCCTGGTAACCAGGCGATTTTATATTTTGCCATCTTTATGTCTCTCCTGACTAAAAAAGGTTTATATGGGTATTAGTAACTAATCATCAACAGCCAATCGCTGTTTGGTATATTCAATCAACCCACCCGCGTAAAATATATCCATGACCGCTTCGGGCAGCGGTGGAAAATTGAAAACACCAGCTTTACAGGTAATTTTCCCGTCTTCTAAATCGATCTCAATTGTTTCTCCATCCTGAATGGCATCTACAGCTTCCGGGCAGACGATGGCAGGCAGAGCGTTGTTTAAACAGTTGCGGTAATAAATACGCGCAAAGGATTTGGCAACTATTGCCCCGACTTTTGCTTCACTCAAACAAACCACAGCCTGCTCCCTGGATGATCCACAGCCCCAGTTAGTCCCTCCCACAATCACATCCTGGGCTTGAACCTTACCTGCAAATCTGGGATCCAGGTCCTCCAGAGCATGCTGGGGCATTTCCTGGGGATCACTGACTGTGTAAGTATATTTACCTGGAAAGATCACATCAGTGTTGATATTATCTCCATATTTCCAGACTCGTCCCTGGATATTTGCCATAAAAAACTCCTACGAACTTCCTGAAATTATTTATTTCCTAGATGTCTTTTGGATGCTGTATCTCTCCCGCTACTGCTGACGCGGCAACTACAGCGGGACTTGCCAGGTAAACTTCACTTTCTTTTGTTCCCATCCGTCCTTGAAAATTTCGATTGGCTGTACTGATGGATACTTCTCCAACTGCTGGTACTCCCATATGATTTCCCATGCAGGGGCCACACCCCGGACTTTCTATTACAGCACCCGCTTTGAGAAAAGTTTCCAGGTACCCTGCCTGCAGGGCAGCCAGATAAACTGCTTCAGAAGCGGGAATAACAATCATTCGTTTTCCCGGGGCAATTTTCCTACCTTCCAGCACTTCTGCCGCTGCAGCCAGATCATCAATTCTTCCATTGGTGCAAGTACCAAGAAAAGCCTGATCAATGGGAGTTCCCCGTACTTCTGAGAGCGGCTTCACATTATCAACTGTATGGGGGCAAGCGATCATGGGCTCAATATTTTCAGCATCATATATGATTTCCACTGCATATTGGGCATTCTCATCAGGATAAATCGCTTCAAATTCCCGCCGGGCTCGTTCTTCAAGGTATTTAAAAGTCTGCTGATCAGGTGGTATATAGCTGTTTTTAGCGCCCATTTCTGCCATCAGGTTTGTTAATGTCGCACGCTGACTTAAAGGTAGGGCTTCAATGGCTTCCCCATGCCATTCCACAGACATATATAAAGCGCCATCCGCCTTAAGATCTCCGATAATATAAAGCGCCAGGTCTTTGGATACCACTCCGACCGGAAGCCGTCCATTTACCATGATTTTCATGCTTTCTGGAACCCGGAGCCAGATCTCACCAATCGCCCAGATAGATGCCATTTCTGTCCGGCCGATTCCTGCTGCAAAAGCACCCATCACTCCTGCATGGGGAGTATGCGAATCCGATCCTAGAATCACCTCACCAGGCAAAGCAAGCCCTGACTCAACCAGGATCTGATGGCAGATCCCTCGTCCGATATCATAAAAATTATCAATTCCCTGATCCTTTACAAATTCCCTGATAATACGGTGATTTTCTGCATGTTTGGTACTGGGTGCAGGGGTGGCATGATCCAGAATAATGGCATGCATATCCGGGTTAAATACTTTTTCGCCACCCATCCGCTGAAATAACCCGTAGATAGGAGCGGTATTGTCATGAGAGAGGACCACATCTGGTGTGATCTCAACAATTTGACCCGGGGTGGTTTTTGCCAGTTGCGCTTTTTTCGCAAGGATTTTTTCTGCAAAAGTTTGGGGCATAGTATTTCCTGTTTATTTCTTGAGGGATTCAACCAAATTGGAAAGATCTCTTTTAAAGTCAGACCTCAAGCCTGTTTTTAAAGGGTAAAAAGGTCATGAAATCGGCGTGATGGACAATATATGCTTCTGTTGTTCGTTTAACCAGGTTGCCTTCACCCGCATGAGTGGCAATGATATGACACACCTCTGCCGGCACACCACATTCTTCAGCCAGTGAGACTCCTGAAAAAGGATGTCGGAGATATTTTCCATACATTCCCTGTAAGGAATTGCCCTTATCGTCCAGTTCATATTCTAGCAATTTTCCCACATCTGCCAGGATCGCTCCGGCAATCACCACATCCATATTTACGGGAAGTTCATCACCGAAAAAATCAATCATTTTTAACGCACTTTCACGGGCTACATGTACAACACAGCGCTTGTGAGCCATAAAGCTTACTTGTAGATCCGGTCCTGCCAGTAAAGTAAAAGGAATCCGTTGTAAATCCTCCGGGGTTAATACACTTCTTTCCAGAGCCAGCTGCCAGGTTTTTGTTGTTTTTTCACGCAGCTCTTGATCAGATATCCAGGCTAGTTCAGGCCAAAATTCATCAATTTTCATGGGTTTTTTTATCCTCTCTATTCAATTACCTGTCTAACTACATCAATTACAGTTCCATCGACCCAATTAATGGCTGCAATAACCCGGTCTCCAAACTCCACCGGCTCAGGTTTCCCGCAGATTTTTTCTGCTTCTTCCTTTAACTGCTCGATGGTTAAAATCGACAGGTCAGAGTTTTTGGTTTTCTTTAGTAAATCTTTCCGGCGGGGATTGATGGCAATGCCCCGTTCGGTGACAATCACATCAATCAATTCACCTGGACCACACACGGTAGTAACTTCATCCCTGATAATCGGGATCCGATCTCGGAATAGTGGAATAGGTAAAATAACAGTTTTACTGAACAAGCAATTCTGCCAGCCGCCGATACCATGCAGTAAATATCCATCGGAATGAGTAACCACGTTGGCATTAAAATTCAGATCAACTTCGGTCGCGCCTAAAATTACCACATCAACAATTCCTGCAAAATTACCCTTTCCATGATAGTTGTAACTTGTAAATGGGCTGGTATTGACATGATTCGGATTTTCCCGCATGGATCGCACTCCGGCTAAATCAAATGTCTGTCCATCCAGAATATAGTCAATCAAGCCTTCTTCCAACATGTCAACCAGGTATTGATTACTTCCTCCTCGCGCAAAACGGGCTTTAATTCCCTTCTCCCGCATGATCTCACCAAAATAATTTCCAATCGCCAGTGAAGTGCCTCCAGCTCCCGCCTGGAATGAAAATCCATCCTGGATGATCCCGGCAGCATCACAGAATTTTGCTGTCAACTCAGCAATATAAAGTCGGTCCGGGCTTTTAGTAATGCGGGTTGTACCAGAAATGATCTTCTCAGGGATGCCAATTTGATCCATTTCCACCACATAATCCACGTAATTTCCTTGAATCTGCCAGGGGATACAAGGAAATGGAATCAAGTTATCTGTAACTACGATTACTTTATGGGCATACTGCGAATCTGCCAGGGCAAAACCAAGCAATCCGCAGGCTGAATCGCCTGATAAACCATTGGCATTTCCAAAGGGATCTGCTGTCGGCGCCGCGATAACAGCGATATCTATAACTACCTCTCCATCCTGAACAGCCTGGTAACGCCCGCCGTGTGATCGCAGAACTCCCGTTCCTTTCATATTCCCAAGGGATGCAAACCGGCCCAACGGACCATTCATGCTGCCTTCAATATGATGGACTGTGCCATCTTTCAGATAATCAATAATGGGTTCATGACAGGGAAAAGACGCGGATGGAAACCAGACCAGGTCCTTAACTCCCATATCCGAGGCAATTTTAAATATCTGGTTGGCCACCAGATCCCCGTTGCGGAAATGGTGATGGGTTGATATCGTCATCCCGTTTTTTAGCCCGGCTTTCTTTAACGCCGTCTTTAAGTCCGCAACCAGCTTGTTGCCATCTTCAGGGTAATCCGCACTGGATGACAGCGGCGGCGCATACCTGCGACCGGTTGTTTTATACTTATGGACTCCCTGAAATGGAATTACGGTTTTCCCGTTTATTTTTTCAGGTATCATTCTTCCCACTGCGTTTTTTACGAATTTAGTCGCCATAAATCCTATTCCTATTTTCCTTCTTGAAAATCATTGGTCTGGATCAATCCTCTGCTCTTTCCAATCTACCGGCAACTGCCCGGATTTCACAGCCAAATCTATCATTTTCTGCGCTCTTTTTACAACCGGGGGATCAATCATCTTTGATCCCAGTGATACTACACCCAATCCCTTTAGAGCAGCTTCATCAAATGCTCTAACAATTTTTTCCGCTTTGGCAATTTCCGCCTCGGTTGGTTTAAATGCTTCATGAATTACTTTAATCTGCCGGGGGTGAATACAGCCCATGCCGTCGAATCCTAGGGATTTGGATTCCAGGACCACATCCCTCAAAGCATCCATATCAGCAACATCAGAAAAAACCGAATCAATCGCTTGAATACCTGCAGCACGGGCAGCATTAACTACCTGATTGCGTGCAAAAAAGGTCTCCCGCCCCTCTTTTGTCCGGGGCGCTCCCAAATCAGCTGTATAGTCTTCTAAACCAATCGCCAGCGCGGCAACGCGCTCTGAGGAAGAAGCAATTTCAAAGGATTTGATTACTCCCAGCGCGCTTTCAATAATGGGCATGACATAAACCGGATAATCCATACCAGAATCAGATAGGATTTCGGTGATCTTCAAATCTACTGCTTGAACCTGGTCTGCAGATTCACATTTTGGAAGTAAGATCAGGTTTACATGATGTGGAACAATGAAGGTTAGGTCTACTAATCCCATTGGAATCTGGTTGATCCGGACCATTCTTTCCGCTCCATAAAAATTAACCTGTCTTAATGCATTCCGAACCACCAGGCGCGCCTGAGCTTTTTTATCCGGAGCGACAGAATCTTCCAGATCAAGGATAATCCCATCCGGTTGGTGGACACCTGCATTCAACATTAATCTGGGAGTATTGCCGGGGAGGTATAACCTTGATCGCCGGGTCCGGTCTTTTTCAGTTTGGTACTGGTTTTCCGGGATCATATCCAGCCAAAACTCTTCTCCGGTCTCCAGACATTCTTTTACGGCAGACTCAATTCGCGCGGCAAGTACAAACGTCAGTGCTCCCCGATCAATGATTTCTAGTTTGGCGTCCTTTATATTGAAAAAATCCAGGATTTGATGAGCTAAATCCTGGATTGACTTTTTATATAATGCGTCTACTTTACTGGTGAGAATGATTTCTCTACTCCCACTGGATTTCAATTCAAAGGCAACATAACAATCTGAGCGTATTTCCGGTCCCTGATTTCCAGCTGTTCCTTTTTTACCCAAAATGCCCTCCCAGTAATCCTGTTTGGTAAAGATTGGATGAAATTTGATCTCATTCCTACAGGTAAGGATGGTTTTTCCTGCTCCTGAAATCATTTATCAGTTAAAAAAAAATTATATCTTATATCAGAGATTGGTTCAATTCTTCCTGGATTTTTTAATGCAATAAAAATCCATTCTTTTATCTATCAACTTCAATTTAACGTGCTTGACACAGAACGTATGTTCGTGTATAATTTTGACTAGCACAAATATTCTACTTTTTAGCTAGGCAACGGGAGGATTCGAGAATGGCTCCGAAAGCCCGGAAACAACTAAAAGAACGCCATAAGCAGGTCCTGGATGTTATCCAGGAATACAGCGCTAAACATGGATATGCACCATCCTACCGGGAGATATGCTCCCGAACGGACATCACTTCCACCTCGATGGTCAATTATTACCTCGAACAGCTGGTAGAGATGGGATACATTGAACGCAGTGAAAATATATCCCGCAGTTTAAAAATCAAAGGGGCTGCCCAGGAGAAGGTTGACCAGGTCCTGGGAAATGTCAAACAGGTTGTTGAGGACATTTCCCACTCTTTAACAATTCCAATCGTTGGACGAATTGTAGCCAGTGAACCGATTCCTATCCCAGATTCTGACTTCAGTCTTTTTGATGCAGAATCAAATATTGACATTCCAGAATCATTAATTCCATTTAATGTCCAGAAAGAAAATCTATTTGCCCTAGAAGTGGATGGCGATTCGATGATCGACGCCATGGTCAATGACGGGGACGTGATCATTATGAAACCCGTTCAGGAAGCAAAAAATGGTGAAATGGTCGCAGTCCGATTAATTGATCAGAACGAAACCACTCTGAAGCATTTTTATCACGAAGGAGATCGGGTTCGACTGCAGCCTGCTAATCCCACCATGGATCCAATTTATGTGAATTCTTCTGCCGAAATTGAAGTGCAGGGATCGGTCGTACTGGTCATCCGTCAGATTTAGTTTTTTATTGGGATCACGAGGGAACGCTTCACCCTCCTCATCTAGAGCCGCTTCCGCCAAGAAGCGGCTCAATTTATTTAAGGACAGATTTCAAAAACTTCTCCGTTAAGTTTTAATCCCGGAGAATACAATCTGTTATCTGCATTTGGTATCTCACTATGAACCCCGAGTGGATATCCTATTAGGTCTGGATTCCTGGTTAATGACTGATTTAATCCACCTTCTGAACCATAAGATAATCGCAGCCGAAGATTTCCTTCCTCATCCCAGAGCGAAATCGTATCCCCGGCATTGTTTAAAGCCAGGGACCCAGCTGTCAGTACCAGACTGCCGCCAAAATCCCCTTCAGGAGAACCTCCTCCAAACACAATCAATGGGCAGTTAGGGGAAAGCACTGTTCCCGCTGGAAAAATAAAACGTGTTCGGACTGCATCGGAAATTTCCCAATCACTGATATCCAGATCCGTATCCAATAGATTAATCAATTCCAGAAATTCGTCATCATCGTTATTTACCTCTCCATCACCATTGGCATCTCCATTTACTGGATCAGGGTCCGCAAGAATTTCATTTAACACAATCTGGACATCCTCAATATATTCCGGGGTTGAAGTATGTGTAGGGGGTGCAGGAGTCAATGTTGATGTTTCAAAAGGAAATACTGTGGCTGAATAATGAGGGGTCAGAGTTGCAGAGTCAGTGAGTGATGGCAGAGGAGTCAGGCTCGCTTGGATCGTTGCCGTTAATGTATTTGCTTCAGTTACAGAGGGTGTCTGTGAAGTGGAAGTAGGAGGCACATGCGTGTCAGTAGCTGTCTCTTGTATCGTGAATAGGGGGGAAGGAGTAGGGCTTTCCTGGATAGTGAGAGAACCGGTAAGAGATGGCGATGATGTTAAACTGGGAGTCAATTCCAGGGTGGGAGTTCCAGATGCAGACGGGGCAATTGTGGGTGTACTGGTTGGAGGTCCAGGATTTATTTCTCCCGGGGAAGGGAGATCAGATTCTATCCAGTCACCGGTTGTATCGGTATCAATACCTGCCGGATATCGCGCCAGAGAATATCCCTCCGGCGCGGCTGATACAGATGGCTGGAATAATATAAAATCCGAATTGCCATATGCCAGGGTATCTACAATATCATCCCAGCCATCCAGAATAACCAGTTCATCTCCCGAATTACTGAATCTGATCTTTCCTCCAGCCCAGGAGTGATAAGGAACAAGCAGCTTAACAGCAGAGTCAGATGCAGACATTTCATAATCTGGTTTGAAACCATAAGTTGACTCAAAGTCCGCAGCCTGGTAGGCAATAATAATCACCTCCCCGGGTTCAATCATATCCCCATCCGGGAAGAGCAGCATGCCCTCCGGGTCTCCGGGATGGACAGCATCCCCGATTTTAACACTCGTTAAGGGCATTGGTTCGTTTTTGGGATTTAATATTTCGATCCACTCCCCCTCCGGTTCAGCTCCAGCAGGGTTCGCCATTATTTCATTTATCAGTAACCATATTGGCGCTGGAGTTATTGATGGAATGACAGGTGTATAGGTCATGGATGGGGAAGGTGATAATGTTGCTATCGGTTGAGGACTGGGTGTTGAGATAATCACAGGCGTTGGAAGGGTCTGGTCAAGTCTACCCGGTGATCCCCCTGCTCTTTCCCTCCAATCTCCAGCTTGATTCTTGTCCTGTTCAGGAGGATATCTTTCCAGAGTATGCCCCTCCTTAGGAGCTGCTACTGGTTTTTGAAAGGCCGAGTATTCAGAATCTCCATAACTGACCTGATCGATAATATTATCCCAAGGATCCAGCAGGAGCGCCTCATCTCCTCCATTTCTGAACTGAACAGAATTTCCACTCCAGTCCAGGTACGGAATTAGATCCGGGATCAAATAATCACTATCTTCAAACTCAAAATCTGGATTAAACCCATAAACCGATCTAAAAGTGACTGCTTTATGGCCTATGACCAGAACTTCTCTAGCTTCAATAATATATCCATCCGGGAAACGGAACATTCCTTCTTTACCGCCGGAGGTAGTTTCATCTCCGATCTTGATACCGGTTAACGGTAAAGCGTGTGCCCCGGGATTATAAATCTCAATCCATTCTCCATCCGGCTCCGTTCCTTTTGGATTGGGTAATAATTCCGTAATTAACAAATCCACTGGGTAAGGAGTTGGCGTACCTGTCAAAGTTATATTTATTGTTGACGATGTTGTTGGTGTGTGATTTTTACCAGCCTTTGCTTCAGATAAGATTATCCCAAATGAATCTTTGGATTTTTCCAGGACCACACTCTCGGGTTCGATTAGGTACAGAATATAACCGTCATGATCCTGGCGAACCAAACCTTTCAGATCAAAGACATAATCCCCGACTACAGCTGAAGACAGCCGTAAATTAGTCTGATCCTGGATAATCCGCAGTATCCCCTTTGTCTCAGCAGTAATATGAATTTGGGAATCAATCCGATTAAAATTCGGAAGGACTAAAAAACTACCCTGCTCAGCAGCTGATTCAACAACAACAGCAGAGTGAAGAGATACACGCATTCCTTCCCAGGGTTCATATTCAGTTGAGTTAACTCCAATTAAGATTCCTGTGTCAAGATTGATTAAATCTGGCAGGGGATTGGTTACAGAGATGATCTGGATCGAGTCTTCCCTGGTCACAAGCATAGTCTCCCGGGAAAACTCTACAACAATACCACTGACAGACACCTCATCCCCCCGGGAGACCTGATCCAACCCCCTTGAGGTGAGAACGAATACACCACTTGATATCCCGGTTTCTATTCCATCACTGCAAACGTTATCCTGGATAAAAAATCCTGCAGGTGATTGATTTTCATAGTCAGCAGTGATTATTCCCGAAATTTCAACTTTCTGTCCAAAATATGGGGAAATTTCACCTTCTCCCTGCAAGTCACAGATAGATATTCGGTGCGGTGATTTTCCACATCCAACACAAATCAAACTCGCCATCACAAATCCCAGGAAACAAGAACAAGCCTTTCTTATATAACCCCCATTGGTCTTCACAATTTCCACCCTTTGCGTTTTCCATAAGGTTGAGCTAAATCTAACTCCCTTCAGGAATACGCTTGTTATTCACTATACACTTTTTGATTCTGATTTTCAATAGAATCCTATTTAAAAAGGAAACTGTATCCTTAGAGGATACAGTTTCCTTTTTTATTATTGGATAGGAGCACAATTTTTTTTATTCTGCGGGCAAATTATCCACCCCTACCAGGTAGGCATCAGCGACCAGGGCAGATCCAACCATAGTGAGGTAGGATGACATGAAACAGAGCACAAATGGATATAAACAACACAAGATTACAGTAGCAACCAACAAATATGAACCGTAATATAAAACAACACTACCACCAATGATGATCAGGAAGGCAACCAGGAAACCACTCCAATTGGCCTTAAATATGTTCCAAATTTCTCCAAATTTAAAGGCAGCAGAAAAATCGTTTTTTACAACTGTATGGGATCCTGCAATAGGGAGAATTACACCAGTAATCATGGCTAAAACGGCTCCGATTCCCATCAATCCGAACCCAGCCAGGTATCCGGCAATCATCAGAATCATGCTTTCCCCATCACTCATCCTTCCAGTTTCCATAATTACTATAGGTATAAACATGCAGGCATACCCAACAATTAATAAGAGGGTTGAGGGGATCAAATATAATGCTCCTGCTCCAAATAGTCGGAATCCATCTTGAAAATAAACACTCAGGTCATCCCATTCAGGGAGGGATGGTGCTTCTCCCTCTACAGCGATCCTGCGAATAATCTCAGCCAGGTATCCCAGGAGAAAGACTATTGGTATTACCGGAATAAAACTGATATAGATTAATAAACTGGCAATAGCCAATTTTTTTACCCAGGCTTGATCTTCAAATGGAAATACCAGCACTTGCGATATATCTGCTATCGGTTTTTTCTTGGCCATAGGGATCTCCTTCAAATCGAGTAGTACTTTTATTATACTCAATTCAAGCTGGCTTTAAATACCTTCTGAGAACCAATCTTTCATGAAAATCAACATTGTTCTTTCAGATAGTTTTTTTCAATTTTTAATGAGGCCGTCTCCATCATTAAAAGTCAATAATTGGAGGCAAAACACCCCCTTTTTTATCGAAAAACAACCCCTTACCCCACGGAGTACAGATTTTTCTAAAACTGGTATAATCTAGCTGGTTAGATAAGAAAAGGAGTATGAAGTGGCATTTTCTCCCTTCGATTGGCTGTTGGGATATTTTTCATTAGATATCGGGATTGATTTAGGAACAGCGAACACCCTGGTACATGTCCGGGGAAAAGGAATAGTAATTCAGGAACCGTCCTGGGTTGCGATAAATAAACGAACCAGAGAACCGATCGCGATTGGTTCCGCTGCTAAGGAAATGATCGGCAGAACGCCTGCTAATATTATTACCCTTCGTCCCCTTCGGGATGGAGTTATTTCTGAGTTTGAGATCACCCAGGCAATGCTGGAATATTTTATTGCCAGAGCTCACCAGCAGAGTGTTGTCCCAGTTCCCCGCCCTCGGGTTATTATCGGTATTCCCGCAGGGGTTACAGAAGTGGAAAAACGAGCTGTATACGATGCAGCTATGGCTGCTGGATCCCGTCATACCTATCTAATTGAAGAGCCTGTTGCCGCAGCCCTGGGCGCCGGTTTACCGATTGATGATGTCGGCGGCAGCATGATTGTTGATATAGGCGGTGGAACTTCCGAAGTTGCTATCATGACCATGGGTGGGGTCGTATCCTCCCGCTCTCTGCGTGTTGCAGGCGATGAGTTGGACGAGGATATTATTCAATATATACGTAATAAATACAACGTTCTGATCGGTCAACGCTTGGCTGAAGACGCAAAAATCAAGATAGGATCCGCATATCCTTTAGCAGAAGAGAAGACCATGACCCTCCGGGGTAGAAATCTAGTTACCGGTCTGCCAGATTCAATCGAGATCTCGTCGATTGAACTGCGTGATGCCATATCGGATTCAGTCCAGACGATTATCGATACCGTGCGCGATGCATTGGATGAAACACCTCCAGAAATCCTTTCCGACTTGATGGATAACGGGGTTTGCCTTGCCGGCGGTGGAAGCCTGCTGCAAGGATTAGATCAGCGGTTATCTGAGGAACTCCAGATTCGAGCCTGGCTGGCTGAAGATCCTATCAGCTGCGTCGCCAGGGGTGCGGGGGTCGCCCTGGAAGAACTCGATAAATGGAAATATTTATTTGTTGGTTTGGAGCGCAAGAGCGCCCAGAGAGATTAAAATATCTGATTTTAACGCCCCTTTCTCTTCCCTGGGAGCCTTTTTCTTTTTTCCTTAGACACGACACAATTCACACCAGAGGGGTACTTATTTTTCGTGACTTGCGTAAGCTCGACAGTAGGTAATTAAATAGGTTCGTATGAATATACGTTTTCCAAAATCACTCCGGATATTGGCAATAAGCCTGGCAGCCATAGGAATTCTTGCCCTGGCACTCAGTGGTGTCTTTACCTCTCTATCAAGGTTAGTTGTTTCGCCATTAACTTCTATCCAGACCTGGGTCTCACAACAGTACCAGGGAGTAGAAAATTTTATGTCAGCCTCCCAGGATATCCGTGAGATCCGTCAGCATAACACAGAACTGGAAGCTGAAAACGCCCGAATGCAAGCCCAGATCGTAGAACTTCAGCAGCAGTTGATTGAGTATGAAATTTTATCCGCATTGCTGGAATTCGCCCGCGCAAATCCGGAACATAAATATATCGGAGCTTCGGTAATCGGCAGAGATCCCAGTCCATTTCTAAATTACATTATCATCAATAGGGGATCGGATGATGGACTTAAACGGGGTATGCCTGTTGTAACCCAGAATGGGTTAGCTGGCAGGATTGTCCAGGTAACGGCTACCGGAGCCCGTGTCAGCTTAATCACCGACCCAGTGACCAGAATTAACGTTCGCATCGAACCTTCCAGAAGCGCAGCAGTATTATCCGGGTCAATCACAGGAGACATCACCCTGGAACAAATACCTCAGCAAGCGGAAGTGAACCCGGGAAACCTGATCTTAACTTCAGGCCTGGGCGGGAACTATCCCCAGAATATTATCATCGGCCAGGTTACAAGTGTCCGCAATCTGGAAAATGCCCTCTTTCAGAGTGCATCTGTGCAACCTGTAACTGATTTTGATGACCTGGCCATCGTCCTGGTAATTAAAAATTTTAATCCAATAGATATCACTCCACTTTTACCCGACGCCGATACACCCTAATCTTTAACATCAGAATTAATTATGTCTGTTATTCTAAGCGTACCTGTACTTAGTATTATTACTATCCTCCAGTCTGCAGTGATTAGTCGGCTGCCTCTGATCAGCGGAACTGCGGATCTAATGCTGGTGGTATTAGCTGCCATCACGCTCCAGAAATCGGTTAAAACTGCCTGGCAGTGGAGTATCGTGGGAGGACTCTTGACAGATTTCTTTTCTGGATTACCTTTTGGTTTGTTTACGGTCAGCTACTTAATAACGACGGGCATTGCCCATGTCCTGAGAGAACGAGTTTGGCGGTTTTCCTTTTTAATGCAGCTGCTGGTTGTCCTAAGCGGCATTATAATCACCCACACGATTTCATATCTGGTACTATTCCTCCAGGGCAGCTCAATTCAATTCACATCAGTTCTCCAAGCTGTAACAATGCCAAGCATTATACTTAGTTTTATGCTCTCCTTACCGGTATTTATCATTGTCCAGGATGTAATTGAGCAATTAAAACCTCCGGAATAACTATGACATCTTCACCAGTAAAATCTCACAATAAAATTACAAATTTTAGGATCATTTCCTTCGCCGCAGTGATTGGTATTGTATTCCTGATTTTTATCCTCCGTTTATTTAGCTATCAAATCATCAATGGGGATGTTTATGTAGCCCTGGCAGTAGAGAACAGGTTGCGGGAAGTCAGCTTGGCTCCTACCCGGGGTGTGATCTTTGATCGCAATGGCATTGTCCTGGCACGGAATGTCGCCTCCTACAATGTGGTTGTCACCGCGGCTAATTTACCCGATGATCAGGGGGCTATCCAGGACATTATTCGTTCGCTGTCAGAATATATTGATGTACCGGTATCCCAGAGTGAGATTTCTCAGGAAAATCCATTTGTTCCCTGTGTTTCTGATCACGGTATTAGCCAAATAATCGAGTATGGTGAACAAAGCGCTCCGTACAGGGATGTAAAAATCGCCTGTAATATCGAGCAGGTAAAAGCCTTGATCATCCAGGAAAAAACCATGGATTGGCCTGGAATATCTCTTGAAATTGAAACAGTACGGGATTATCCAACCGGATCTCTCACAGCCAGTTTAATTGGTTTTCTTGGACCTATCTCAAGTTTAGAGGAAGAATATTATACGGATCGGGGATTTGTGACTAATCGGGACAAAATCGGCTATGCCGGTTTAGAAAGATTCTTTGAGTCCATTCTATCAGGGAAACCCGGGAAACGTGTCGTCGAAGTGGATGTCGGTGGTCAGATCATACGCGATGCAGTACCGGTGATTGCTCCCCTACCAGGGCAGAATATCTATACCACGATAGATACTCGCCTGCAGCAAGCGGCTGAATCGATCCTACTGGGTGAAATTAATGGTTGGAACGCGTATTTAGGTGATCTCCGGATCACCAGCGGGGTTGTTATCGCGATGAACCCACAAACCGGGGAAATATTAGCGATGGTTTCCTATCCCACCTATGAAAATAACCGCATGGCCAGAGTGATACCGGCCTATTATTACGAACAGCTAAATGCGGATGTCCGCAATCCACTACTTAATCAAGCAGTAGGGGCAGAACTGCCTGCCGGGTCTGTCTTTAAATTATCAACCGCGCTTGGCGCTCTTAATGAAGGTGTGGTTACCCCAGAGCAGGTCATCACGACACCTCCGGAGATTCAACTGGCGAATAAATACACTCCCAATGATCCAGGTAACAGTAAAACCTATGTAGACTGGAAAGATGAAGGATTTGGGGAACTGGATTTTATTGGAGGCATCTCGAATTCCAGCAATGTATATTTTTATCAACTGGGAGGAGGCGACGCAGAAGAATTAGGTACCGGCATTCCCGGAGAAGTTCCAGAAGGATTGGGTATTTGCCGATTGGGCACCTACGCGCGAGCCTTGGGATATGGGGATTACCTGGGTATTGAACTCCCTGACGAAGCGGATGGCATTATTCCGGATCCCAAATGGAAGCGTATTGCTCACGGAGAAAACTGGTCAACCGGCGACACATACATTACCAGCGTAGGCCAAGGATTTGTGACCGCTTCTCCACTTCAAATCCTGATGTCTGCCGCAACAATAGCCAATGACGGAAAACTCATGCAGCCGACCGTCATCAAGCAAATTGCAGATGCAGAAGGAGAAACCGTTCTCCCTTTTAAACCGGAAATGAAATGGGATGTAACCGTTGATCCCATTATTGATATTTACAGTGATCCCACCAGTGCCGGGGGTTGCGAAGCTAAATTGACAGGAGAAACCACCACAGTAGAACCCTGGGTAATTGAAAAAATCCAGGAAGGGATGAGGGCCGTTGTGACCCAAGGCACCCTGGAAGATATATTTGAGAACGTTGGTATTGCAGTAGCGGGGAAAACAGGTACAGCTGAATATTGTGATACTTTTGCCAATGAAAAAGGGCTTTGCATCCCGGGTAGTTGGCCTTCCCATGCCTGGTCCCTGGCCTATGCACCCTATGACAATCCGGAAATTGCGGTGGTTGCTTTTGCATACAATGGTGGTGAAGGTGCGAGCGTGGCAGGACCCATTGTGCGCCTCACGATTGAAGCCTATTTCGAATTGAAGACCATCGACAGCAGAGCATATCTTCCCTGATGTATCATGCTATAATTTTAGCAATCGGTTAACCCCGATTTTATTTGCCTTTAAGGATGGGATTTAGTCCATGCAGTCACAGGAAATCGAAGTAAAAGGCATCAAAAACGGCATTTTGATTGAGATCAAAGAAGGCGATTGGTCTCTAGAGGAAGCTGCCCTTTTTGAGCATATCGATCAAAACAAGAGTTTTTTTGAAGGGGCAAAATTAGTAATTGATGTCGGCGGCAGAGTGCTGAAATCACCTGATTTGTCATCCTTGAGAAATGCCTTATCAGATCGTGAGATCAAGCTCTGGGCGATTCTAAGTACATCCCTTGTGACAGAACGTGCTTCCCAGGACCTTGGTTTGTTAATCAAGATCGATCAATCCTCACCAGCTCCTGAAAAAGACCTCATAAATTCCCTCTTGGATGGGGATGAGGCAATATTTCTCAAACGAACTCTGCGATCCGGTCACAAAGTGAAACATCCTGGACATATTGTGGTTTTGGGAGATGTTAATCCCGGGGCAGAAATCGTTGCCGGAGGAAATATTATCGTGTGGGGAAAACTACGGGGCGTGGTTCACGCCGGCGCTGCGGGAGATACAAATGCAGTTGTGTGCTCCCTCGATTTATCCCCCACTCAACTGCGGATCGCTGACAAGATCAGTATCTCTCCTGCGAAGAAGGGAAAGACTCGACCGGAAATTGCTCAGCTGGAAGATGGTCAGGTAACTGCCCGGGATTGGTACAAATTTTCTAAAGAATAGATAGGAAATATTTATGAGCGCTAAGGTTCTCACTATCACATCCGGAAAAGGTGGTGTTGGTAAAACAACTGCAACAGCCAATATTGGCGCTGCCCTGGCAAAAACGGGTCAAAGAGTAGCCTGCATTGATGCAGATATCGGTTTAAGGAACCTGGATGTTGTTATGGGGTTGGAAAACAGGATTGTTTACGATCTGGTAGATGCCGTGGAGGGACGCTGCCGGTTAAATCAGGCGATGATCAAGGACAAACACATCCCCGATCTCTATTTAATTCCATCAGCCCAGACCCGGGATAAAACAGCTGTGTCACCTTCTGACATGATTCGAATATGTGATGAACTTCGAAAGGATCTGGACTGGATCATTGTCGACTCTCCCGCTGGCATCGAACGTGGTTTTAAAAACGCCATAGCCCCTGCCGATGAAGTCATCGTAATCACAAATCCCGAAGTTTCCGCTGTCCGTGATGCAGATCGCATCATTGGAATAGTTGAGGCAGAAGAAAAAGGCTCTCCCCGGCTGCTGATAAACCGACTGAATCCAGAGATGGTAAAACAAAACAATATGCTATCTTCAGACGATGTAGTGGATTTATTGGCGATCCATCTACTTGGAATCATTCCAGAAGATATAGGGGTTCTCATCAGCACCAATAAAGGCACACCGATTGCCCTGGATGATAAAAGCCTGGCTGGGCAGGCCTATCGCAACATCGCCCAGCGGATTTTAGGAGAGAATGTTCCCCTGCTGGATCTGGACAAAGGCAGTGGTTTTTTCAATCGGATATCAAGCGTATTCGGATCAGGAGAAAAATAGCATGGAAAATTTTATCAACCGCATCTTTTCAAAAGAACCGAGTAGCGCTGATCAAGCAAAAGACCGTCTGCGGCTAGTATTAATTAATGACCGGACAGATTTATCCTCAGATGCCCTTGAATCTCTCAAAGATGACCTGCTAGATGTTCTTTCTCGCTATATAAAAATCGATCCAAAATCAATGCGGATTGACATTACCCAGGAAGGCAGGCAACAGCGGTTAATCGCTGATATTCCTATTGCAGGACCAGTAAGTCGTAAGTACTAATTTATGCGTAATATTTCTTGGCGACATTTTGATTTTTGGTTGCTCGGCGCAGTTGCCTTTCTGACCATCTTCGGTGTGACCATGATCCGCTCCGCGATCGCTGGGAATATCGAATTAGTGGAAGCCAACACTGTCATTAAACAAATAATTTTCGCTGGAATCGGGTTAGTGATTTTAATTATCACTGCGATGATAGACTACAGGTACTGGGGTGCGTTAAGCAGTATTCTGTTCCTGGTAACAGTCGGCGCGCTGGCTGTTCTATTTATATTCGGTGGGGCGCTCTTTGGATCTTCCCGCTGGTTTTCAGTAGGTCCTATCCTGATTCAACCTTCCGAATTTGCCAAAATTGTCATCATCCTCGTACTGGCAAACTTTTTCTCCCAAAACATTGAGAAAATTAAAAAACCAGTGACGGTTTTCCGCAGTCTCATGGTCACCTTCTTTATCATCGTTTGGATCATACTCCAACCCGATTTGAGCACCTCAATTGTGATCCTGGTTCTTTGGTTTGCTTTATTATGGGCCAGCGGTCTTGACATTAAGCTGCTGCTAATTTCTGGAGGAGCAGGGATCTTGATTCTCGGGATCGGAATACCCCTGATGCTGTTGAATTATGATCCCGAAAATACTGGCGGATTAATAAGACCCTATCAGCTGGACAGAATAATTAACTTTGTATTTCCAGATCCTAACGCAAGATTTGGAGCCATATATAACGTCCAACAGGCTCTGATCAGTATTGGTGAGGGTGGCTGGTTTGGACAGGGTTATGGGAGTGGATCCCAGGTTCAGCTGCGATTTCTAAAAGTCCGGCATTCTGACTTCATATTCTCTGCACTCTCTGAAGAATTTGGCTTTGTGGGTGCATTTGTAGTTATCGCAACCCTGGCATTTATTATCGCCAGGTGTTTAAGAGCGGCCCGTTTATCAAGTGACACCTACGGTGCATTAATTGCTTTCGGTGCCGCAACTTTAATTTCCTTCCAAACTATTGTAAATATTGGAATGAACCTTAACTTACTTCCTGTGACCGGTCTCACCTTACCTTTTGTGAGCTACGGTGGCAGTTCTTTAATTACATTGTTCCTTGCGATTGGCCTGGTAGAAAGCGTAGTTCTCAGGCATAAAGACCTCGAATTCTAATAACTGGTAAAATTGTTACCCCTACTTAACTCAGGAAAATGAATGTCATCAAAACAAAATCCCGCCCGCGTTCGATTTGCTCCTTCACCCACTGGCTTCCTTCATATTGGTAGCGCCCGGACTGCCCTGTATGATTATTTACTTGCCCGGCAGACCGGGGGTTCATTTATTCTGCGCATCGAAGATACCGATCAAAAAAGATATCAAGAAAGCGCAGAAGAAGATTTTTCGAATGCTCTGGACTGGTTAGGGATACTACCAGATGAGGGTCCTGAACAAGGAGGTCCTCACTCCCCATACCGACAATCCCTACGGAAAGATCTGTACCGTGATCACGCGGAACAATTAATTAATAGTGGCGATGCGTTTTATTGCTTCTGTTCATCTGAACAATTGAACCTGGTGCGAGAAGAACAGATTAAGAGAAATGAAACCCCCCATTATGATGGATCCTGCCGGAATTTATCACAAGAAGAAGCAGCTAAAAGAATCCAGGCTGGAGATTCCCATGTGATCCGCTTTAAGGTTCCCAAATTAGGGATTACAACCGTTACGGATTTTTTAAGGGGTGAAATCACAGTAGAAAACAGTACCCTGGATGATATGATCCTGATCAAATCCAATGGCTTCGCAGTATACCATCTGGCTGCAATTGTCGATGATTATTTAATGGCTATTACACATGTTATTCGCGGATCAGAATGGCTGCCAACTTTTCCGATCCATGCATTAATTTATCGAGCTCTTGGTTGGAAAGAACCATATTGGGTTCATCTCTCGGTATTATTAAAACCAGACGGTAAAGGGAAAATGAGCAAACGAGACACACAGCTTGCTCAGGATCAAGGCTTGCCAATCTTTACTAAAGACATGGAGGAATTGGGGTATTTGCCCGAAAGTGTGATTAACTGGATCGCATTAATGGGCTGGAGTTATGACGATAAAACCGAGTTTTTTACATTAGAAGACTTAATTAAGAAGTTCAGTCTTGAGAAACTCAATCCATCACCTGCAGCGATTAATTTCAGCAAATTAGATCACTTTAATGGCTTGCATATTCGAAATTTATCTATTGAGGATTTTGCTGCCAGAATTAAACCCTGGTTTGAAAAAGCTGGTTTCACTGTAGATAATAGCAATCTGCTCCAAATTGCCGCTGCTATTCAAACCAGAACCAAAAAGCTGACAGAAGTTGTTGGCATGGCGGGTTTTTTCTTCCAGAAAAATATTGACCTGACCCTGGACCGTATCATTTCTGACAAACTGACTGCTAGCCAGGCTGCGGAAGCTGCCCAAAAAATCAAAGATCTCTTCCTTGATTTGCCTGAAATAAATGGGGATACTGCGGAGCAGCCGCTGCGGGATATAGCTGCTGGGATGGAATTAAAAGCTGGCCAAGTTTTTGGACTGTTACGAGAAATTCTCACAGGGCAAAAAATTAGCCCTCCCTTATTTGACATAATTCCCATATTGGGAAAAGATCTTGTTATTCAACGGCTGGATTCTGCGATAGAGATACTAGTGAGTTAATAACAAACTATTTTATAATAAGAAACGGCTTCCTTCAAGGAAACCGTTTCTTTTTCTTTAATTTACTTTAAATTTTGCTGCTGTTTTTCTATTTTCGCCCAGGAATCCCTTAAGGCAATTGTTCGATTAAACACCAATTTATCCTCTGTGGAATCCGGATCGACACAAAAATATCCCACACGTTCAAACTGAAAACGGTCTCCCGCCTTGGCAGATTTTAGGCTGGGCTCTACTTTGGAACCCGGAAGCACGCGGAGAGAATCCGGATTTAGATGATCTAGGAAACTTTCGCCTTCTTTATCAGGAAAAGGATGATTAAACAAACGGTCATACAACCTGACCTCTACATCCAGCGCATGAGGTGCAGAAACCCAATGCAGCGTTCCTTTTACAGGGCGTCCATCCGGGGCATTTCCACCTCTGGAATCAGGATCAATTGAACACAACACTTCAGTGATTTCTCCCTGATCATCTTTGATAACTTCATCGCATGTAATTAGATACCCATAACGTAGGCGAACTTCTCTGCCCGGCGCCAGCCGCCAGAATTTTTTCGGGGGTTCTTCTCTGAAGTCATCCTGTTCAATATATAATTCCCGCGTGAATGGTACTTCACGCACACCCTGGGACTCGTCATCAGGGTGATTGGGAAATTCCATCATTTCCACTTTATCTTTCGGGAAATTGGACAAGACAACTTTTAGTGGATTTAGGACACCATTAATTCTGGGAACTCGTTTATTAAGATCATCCCGGACAAAATGATCAAATTTTGAGTGTTGAATAGTACTGAGAGATAATCCAACCCCGACGTGTTCAATAAACTTCCGGATCGCTTCCGGCGGTATACCCAATCGCCGCATACCTGATATGGTTATCATACGGGGATCATCCCAACCATTTACATAACCACCTTCAACTAGTTGAATAATCATTCTTTTACTCATGATGGTATAGGTCATATTAAAACGCGCAAACTCAATCTGTTGAGGATGAAAAATCTCCAATTCATCCAGGAACCAATCGTACAGAGGCCTGTTATTCTTAAATTCAATGGAGCACAAGGAATAAGTAATACCTTCAATGGAATCAGATTGACCATGCGCCCAATCATACATGGGATAAATACACCATTTATCCCCGGTGCGGTGATGGTCTTCATGTAAAATGCGGTACATAACTGGATCCCTTAAATTCATATTAGGGTCAGCCATGTCAATTTTGGCGCGCAGTACCTTACTGCCATTTTTAAATTCACCGTCGCGCATGCGCTGAAAGAGATCCAGATTTTCTTCAATAGATCGATCGCGTTTGGGGCTATTCTTCCCAGATTTGGTTAATGTTCCCCGGTACTCCCGGATTTCATCTGCGGTCAAGTCATCCACATACGCTTTACCCGCATTAATCAATTTCAGGGCATATTTATATAACTGGTCAAAATAATCGGAGGCAAAAAACAAACGGTCTTCCCAGTCGTAGCCAAGCCATTGGATATCCTTCTTGATGGCTTCCACATATTCGTCTTCTTCTTTGGCCGGATTGGTATCATCAAAACGAAGGTTGCATTTTCCGCCAAACTGCTCCGCCACACCAAAATCCATGGCGATGGCCTTAACATGGCCTATATGCAGATAGCCGTTGGGTTCGGGGGGAAAACGGGTCTGAACCTTGTCAAATCTGCCCTCAGCTAGATCCTTCTTAATCCAGTCGCGGATAAAATCGGATAATTCCATTGGTTCTTCCATGATTATTTTTCCTCAGTAAAAGAGAGCAATATTATTCTTTGTGGTACCTATCCCCAAATTTTAACATACTCTCCTGAAATGATTTGACTAAGGTACTTAGAAATGATAAAATTCCCTTCGCTGGTGGGGGCTCGTCTAACGGTAGGACAGCGGTCTCTGGAACCGTAAGTCGGGGTTCGAATCCCTGGCCCCCAGCTAACAACCCCGAAAGGTTTTTTCGGGGTTTTTCCCTTCCTGTTATCACTTTTATTAATTTCGCGGGTGATGGCTACACTTTATAGTAAAATCAATTGAGTAATTAAACGGAGAAATTTTGCATAAGGAGAGGTAATAATGGCAGACATTGTTGAATATACCATTTTTGGTGATGACTTGCAAATGGTCGAAATTCAGCTCGATCCAGATGAAGGGATCAGGGCAGAAGCAGGGACGATGATCTACATGGAGAAAGGCGTTGATATGCAAACCGGCACTGGTGGGGGACTATTTAAGGGTGTTCAACGAATGTTTACAGGGGAAAGTTTCTTCATTACAACCTTCCTTAACTCCGAGGCTGATGTAAAACGGGTTGCTTTTGCCGCACCTTACCCTGGTAAAATTATCCCTCTTGATCTGACCAGTCTAGGAGGCACCTTCCTGTGCCAAAAAGATTCTTTCTTATGTGCAGCCAGGGGCATTGAAATCGAAATTGCGTTTAGCAAAAAACTGGGTGCCGGGTTGTTTGGTGGAGAAGGTTTTATTCTCCAGCGTCTGGTTGGTGAAGGATTGGCTTTCGCACATGCTGGTGGAACAATCATTGAAAAAAATCTCGCGGCTGGTGAAATTCTCAGTGTGGACACAGGATGCCTGGTAGCTTTCTCTCCCACGGTTGATTACGACATTGAATTTGTCAGCGGTTTCACGAATGCACTTTTTGGCGGTGAGGGGTTATTCCTGGCTAAACTTACCGGACCAGGAAAAGTATTCCTGCAGAGTTTACCTCTTTCCCGTCTGGCAGACAGAATCGCGGTAGCAGCAAATCTCCATAGCACTGGAGAAACCAAGGGAGCTGCTGGTTTAGGTGGAGACATCCTGGGAGACATAATCAGCGGGTTGTAATAATTACAAACTATGCAAATCATTATTGGAGCAGTGGATGGATGATAAAAAACAGGGTATTTCCCTGAAGTGGCTCGCACGCGTTAGCGGTATGGTAGTTACCTCAATTTGGGTTTTTTACTTCATCCGCTATGTATTGGATGTGGGATATAAATCACTCCAGACTCAAAACTCGGTAGGAATCATATTGTTCCTGCTGATATTTACCCTATCTATCGGTGTAGGGATTGCCTGGAGGAATCCGCTCTCTGGCGGGAAGTTTATCGTCGTTCTGAGTATCCTGCTAAGTATCTTCAACTACTTTACTGCCGAAACTAGCCGATTTATTTCTGTCCTGTTCCAGGGATTTCCTTATTTCTTGGTTGGTGTATTCTTTATCCAATCTCATTTTGCGAAAGGGGAAAATCCCTAATCCTCGTCCATTGATTTAGACTGCTCCCAAAGACTATCCAATTCATCCAATTCCATCTCAGATAGCTCGCGCTGTAGGGCGCGAGCTTCTTTTTCAATAAATGAAAAACGCCTCTTAAAGCGCCTGTTTGCTCTCCTCAAGGCACTTTCTGCGTCAATATCCAGCCAGCGGGCAATATTAACAACTGAAAATAACAAATCACCAACTTCAGCTGCCCTTTGAGAGGATTCCTTGGCTGCTTTGATCTCCTCGATTTCTTCCGGGATCTTTTTTAATACTCCCTGGATATCTTTCCAGTCAAATCCTACCCGGGCTGCTCGTTTTTGATAGGTCTGAGTTTGAGTGAGAGCTGGCAGAGAGGTAGGTACACCATCCAGCAATCCCTTTTCTTCATCACCATTAGATTTGCGTTCCTCAGCTTTAATTTTCTCCCAATTCCTCATCACCTCACCAGTCTTATCAAATGAAATATCCTCAAAAACATGCGGGTGACGTTGAATAATTTTTTGGTAGATTCCCCGGATGACATCGCTCATGGAGAATTCACCGTATTCGCTGGCAATTTGAGCATGTAGTACTATTTGCAGCAGCAGATCCCCAAATTCTTCCTGCATCGCCTCCGGATCATCTGCATCTATCGCTTCTAACACTTCAAATACTTCTTCCAACAAGTTTGGCCTTAGAGACTGGTGATCCTGCTCCCGATCCCAGGGACAACCATCAGGGGCGCGTAGATGAGCGATGATTTCCTGGAAAGATTCCAGGGAGGAACCTTGTTCCAGAGGAGGAAGAAAAACCGAGGATCGATTTTTTATTCTCTGGCTCCTGTCCAATTCAAACAAAGGGAGCGTTTCAACCAATTCCTTGTTTGTCCCGGCATAATGGATTAGATATACAGGATGATCATCCGGATATACCGCCATTAACGTCAGTTTTAAATTTGAGGCTACTTCTGGTGAGTATATCTGAGCAATTAATACAGGAGTATCCGGTGGAAATGGCGGATAATGCGCTTGCTGTAATTCTAAAGCATCCAGGATAGTGATCTGAGGGAGTGGGTCCGATTCCACAGCAGAAAAGGACGGTTCCAGGAAACTCACACCCGGGATAACTTCTACAACCAGGTTCAGTTCCCTGGCCTTATTCAGGATCATAAGTGGAGTAGCTTCCGCCACAAATGGATCTCCCGGAACAGCGTAGACCACACCTTTTCCCTTCTGGCTGAGGTTAATAATTTCAGCGGTAATTCTCTGGTATATGATCTCAAAATTGTCTTCTTCCTGATAATATTTATCGAAGGAGTGGATTTTAAGATCAGGGGGAAATCCTTTAACAGTAAGATGTTCTTTTGTTCTTAAATAAATCTCTTCAGAAGAGGTGATAACTTCCCAGGCTCTCCGGGTTAATAAATCCGGATCACCTGGTCCTAATCCAATGATGGTTATGTCTGGAGATGTATCTTCTTTTCGATTCATAAACTGATTATATCCCTACTGTAAATACAAAGCGGAGAACACCTATCAATTGGATGTGTTCTCCGCGTTCTGGATTTTTTATTCTCACCTGTTTTACATACAAACAGCCGGATTTGATTAACGTTTTGTATAAGTTGGTGCTTTCCGTGCGCCTTTGAGACCAGGTTTCTTCCGTTCTTTGATCCTGGCATCCCGGGATAAAAATCCCCCGTGGCTTAATTCTGTCCGCATCTCAGGATCCATTTTGAGGATGGCCCGTGCCAAACCCAAACGAACTGATGATGCCTGACCAATAACACCGCCGCCTTTTACCAATACGCTGATATCATAATCCGATCGATTGGTGTCGAGGACATCCATCGGTTCGGTAACGGTTTTATTGTCTCTCTCGGTCGGAAAATATACTTCCAACGTTTTTTCATTAATCACAAATGAACCGGACCCTTTCATAATCCGTACACGTGCTGTGGCTTCTTTTCGGCGTCCGATACCTTCATAATACTGTGCCATAATGACTCCTCTTACAAATACTCTTTTATTTCTGTTGGTAAAGTTTTATACAACAGATCATCTATACTAGATTTGGGTAAATCTCACCCACTGGAACTGGCTTTTGTGCGTGATGGGGATGATTCACTCCGGAGTAAACTTTGAGTTTCTTGTTTAATCTCTGTCCCAATCGATTGTGAGGAAGCATACCTTTAACCGCATGCTCAATCACATACTCCGGTCGTTTTTCCAGTTGATTTCGCAGGTTGATCTTTTTTAGACCGCCCTGGTATTTCGATTCCCGGTAATAATACTTGTCATCCATTTTTTTTCCCGTAACTACGATCTTTTCCGCATTGATGACAACAACAAAGTCACCAACATCCACACCGGGAGTATACTCTGGTTTGTGTTTTCCAAGGATTATGCCAGCTATTACCGTGGCTAAACGGCCCAGGTTTTTGCCATTGGCATCCACCAAAACCCATTTCCTTGAGATATCTTCTGCTTTTGGATAAAATGTTTTCTTCACTGTTACCTACTCCACTTTACATCCACTAATATCAGCGTCCTGCAGCTGATTTCCATACTTTAGTCGTATCGGACCTCAACCAATGATAATCCACTGGCAGGGGCTAAACCCTGTGAGGTAGATCCCGAAGGGTTTGATAAATACTCTTGAAAAGCGTTTGGCTTTGTCTTTCCCTGTCCTATCTTTACCGTTACTATCACAATCCGACGGATCATATGATATAAAAAGGCATTGCCAACGACTTCAAAAATCAGTAACTCTCCTTGTTTTTTCCAGGCAACCCGGATGATATTTCTAACTGTACTACCTCCCGGTTGATGAGGTTTCCCGAGAGCGGCAAAATCATGGGTGCCGATTAAATCCCTGGTTGCTCTTTTCATCAATCTGACATCAACTTCCGGCCAAATCCTCCAAACAAATCGTTCTTGGAGAGGATTCCGGATCTGGCCGCACAGGATCTGGTATTGATATTTCCTTGACAGAGCATCATACCGGGGGTGGAAATCAGCTTTTGTCTTCCTAACCTGTACTGCCGAGATGTCTTGCGGAAAAACCGCGTTTAATGCCTGTTGTAACTCTGGTTCGGTGTGATCCCATTGATAATCAAATGCGATCACCTGTCCTGCTGCATGCACACCGGCATCTGTTCTACCGGCGAATAATACCGTTTTTCCCTGCCAATTGAGTTTTCGTAAGGCTTTCTCAACTTCTCCCTGCACAGTTCTCAACTCAGGTTGAAATTGTGATCCATGGAATCCTGTTCCATCGTAAGCCAGTCTAACTCGAAATCGATCACTCATCAGCGGTTTACTGACTCTGGTTTACTCTTCCACCAGTTCTAATACAACCATTTCAGCTGCATCACTGGTCCTGGGAGGAAGTTTAAACATTCGTGTATATCCTCCAGGCCGGTTCATGTACCGGGGAGCCAGCTCGTCAAATAACTTTTTAACAATATCCTTATCATTATCCAAACGGGAAGCAGCAATCCTGCGGGCGTGTACTTGCTGAGCCTCATCAGCTTCCTGAACTCGTTTTGCCAGCGTAATTAATTTTTCGGCGGGCTGCCGAATAAATTCAGCTTTGGCTCGGGTGGTTTGGATACGCTCATTTTCGAATAATTGTTTAATCATAGTTCGCCTCAGAGCTGCCCGCTGTCCTGAATTTCGTCCTAGTTTTTTACCTGCTACCTTGTGTCGCATAATCCTTACTCCAGCTCAGTATTAATTTCTAAGAGGTAACCATGTTCTTCCAGCTTATCCTTCAATTCTGTGAGACTCTTCACTCCAAAATTTCGGATTGAAAGAAGGGCATCATCACCCTTTGTGTTCAGTTCCATCACCTCTCGGACAGTGGTAATTCCTGTTCTTTTCAGTGAGTTGAATACGCGAACTGAAAGATCCAGTTCTTCAATGGGTATATCTACTATTTCATCCACCGGTTCTGCGGGTTCTTCTACCTCTACCAGAGCGGCTAAAGATTCCGCAGTTACTCCGGCCAAATGCTGCAAATGTCCCATGAGTATTTTTGCGCTGTTGCTTAGTGCTTCTTCAGGTTCAAGAGTTCCGTCAGTCCAGACCTCGATCTCTAAGTTGTCATATTCAGTACTTTGACCAACCCGAGCCGATCCAACCTCAAAATTGACTCTAAGAACTGGATTATAGATTGCATCGATCGGCAGTTCACCGATCGGCAATCGGTCTTTCCGTTCTTCTGTGGGCAGATATCCTCTTCCCTTCCCAACAGTCATTTCGATGGTGAGGGCTTTACTTCTACCGTCAACTGTCATCAGATATAAGTCCGGATTGACAATTTCGATTTCTGCCGGCGTGATAATATCAGCTGCTGTTACCACACCTTCTCCCTTAACCTCCAGATGCATGTTAGAGAGATCTCCTTCATGCAATATTAATCGCAGTCTTTTGATATTCAGCATCAAACGCAGAACATCTTCCTGAACGCCCGGAATCGTATCATATTCATGGTCAATCTCCGTGATGCGGAGTGACGTCACCGCAGAGCCTTCCATCGAAGAAAGCATCACCCTGCGCAGGGCATTTCCAAGGGTAATGCCATATCCGCGTTCCAGGGGATTTATTTCATACTTCCCATAGGCTCGCGCTTCAGCAACCCTTTCAATCTTTGGTGTTACCATATTGTTCATTCCTAGCACGGCTCACCTCTCCCAAATTGTAGCATTTTTTGATGGCCTTTCACAATTACCGAGAATAATACTCAACGATTAATTGTTCATCTAGATTTCCATCAATCTCTGATCGTTCAGGTAAACGAACTAAATTACCCGATAAGGTCTTTATATCCCTTTTAACCCATTCAACCGGAGTTCTATCCTCGGCTTCTTTGGTTAGGTTTTTGAAGAATGGTCTCTTCATGGACCCTTCTCGAACACTGATATTATCAGTTGTTTTCACGACCACTGATGGCACATCTGTACGTCGGTTATTAACATTAAAGTGCCCATGAGTAACCAGCATACGGGCCTGGGCACGGCTTGCAGCGTATCCCAGCCGGTAAACCACGTTGTCCAGGCGGGATTCCAAAATCTGCAGAAGGTTTAAACCAGTTAATCCACGACGCTGTTGAGCTGTCGCGTAATACCGTCTGAACTGTCGCTCGGAAATATCATAAATCCGCCGGGCTTTCTGTTTTGCACGCAATTGTCGTGAGAAGTCTGACTCACGGCTGCGCCGGTACTGTGCACCCCTTCCATGCTGTCCAGGAGGATAACTTCGTCGCTCAAAAGCACATTTTTCAGTAAAGCAGCGTTCTCCTTTCAGGAACAACTTTTCACCTTCTCGACGGCAAACTTTACACTTTGCCTCACGATATCTTGACATAACTACTTCCTCTTTGCAGTATCTCGCAATTCAAATAATTTCTTTTTCTTTTCTACTTCCAATGGAGATAGTTCCATCAGAAAGATCTGTCTATACTCGGCGCTTCTTTGGAGGACGGCAGCCGTTGTGGGGAATCGGTGTTACATCGGTAATAGAATTAAGTTTTAATCCCATCGCCTCAATTGCCCGTAAGGATGCTTCGCGTCCAGGTCCAGGTCCGTTAACGAAAGCATCTGCCTCCCGGATCCCCATTCCCATTGCTTTCTTTACGGCGTCTTCAGCTGCCAACCGGGCAGCAAAAGCTGTACTCCGGCGGGAACCTCTTAGCCCTACTGCACCCGGGCTGCTCCAACAAACCGTATTTCCCTGATGATCTGTAACCGTGATTATTGTATTGTTAAATGTCGCCTGGACATGAATCTGTCCTGAAGCCAGGGATCGTTTCTTTCTTCGACCGCCTTTTTGGCGGGATGATTTTTCAGCCATTGTACCTCTTCTATTATCCTAGGTTGATTTCCGCGTCAGCCAATTGTTGATTTTCATAGCCGCAGGGAGGAACGGCTCCCTCAAGATGATTATCAATCCAACCGGCAGATCTCCCATCAATCCTTCCAGTCTCCTGGATGGTTTGGAAACGAATGATAACTTAAGTTTAAGTCTTCTGCATACCTCGACGACGTCCGCGACCTGCAACCGTCTTCTTCGGACCCTTCCGGGTGCGGGCGTTTGTCTTCGTTCGTTGTCCATGTACCGGTAGTCCTCGTTTATGCCTGATACCACGGTAACAGCCAATTTCCACCAGACGTTTAATATTCATCTGCACTTCACGTCGCAGATCACCCTCAGTTTTATAATTCTTGTTGATAAAATCCCTTAATCCGGTAATCTGAGAATCTGTTAATTCCTGCACCCTTGTCTCAGGATCCACGCCAATAGCAACCAATGTTTCCTTAGAACGGGTTAAACCGATTCCATAGATATAGGTTAAAGCAATTTCAACACGCTTGTCACGGGGTAAGTCAACACCTTGAATACGAGCCATACTTTTTTATCCTTGCCTCTGTTTATGCTTCGGGTTTTCACAAATAACGTAAACTCTTCCTTTACGTCGAACTATTTTACATTTATCACAGCGTTTCTTGACAGAAGATGACACTTTCATGATTTCACTTCCTTATTTATCCTTCTTTGTTTCATACAGCTTTCCAGCAAAAGTATTATTATATCGTATCGAATAAGCCCAGTCTAGGGAACTTAGTTTTTCTCATCCCTCACCCTGGTTAATATCAGGGGACCATTTTTTGTCACGGCTACTGTATGTTCATAATGAGCAGTCAGCGAGTGATCGGCTGAGATTACCGTCCACTGGTCGGAAAGCACCCTGGTTTTTGGGGTTCCTACCAACACCATCGGTTCGATTGCGATAGTCATCCCTTCCTGCAGAAGCAGGCCTTGTCCCGGGACACCATAGTTTGGCACCTGGGGGGGTTCATGCATTTTTTTACCTACACCATGACCGGTATACTTTCGAGGAACATGGAAGCCGTGGCTTTCTACATGGTCCTGTATCGCTGCTGATACATCTCCAATATGTTTTCCGGGCAGCATTTGTTCAATTCCCTTATAAAGGGATTGCTCTGTAACCAGGATCAATCGCTTTTTCTCTTTGCCGATTTCTCCCACACCGTGTGTAAATGCGGAATCTCCGATAAACCCATCCAAAGTTGTTCCACAATCCACCGAAACGATATCTCCTTCCTTCAGGATTCTTCCACTCGGTATCCCATGAACCATTTCCTCATTAATACTTATGGTTAATGTTGCAGGATATGGATATGGACCAGGATATCCTTTAAAGGTAGGAATTCCTCCATGATCACGGATTATGGTTTCTGCTGCGGTATCCAATTCTTTGGTAGTGATACCGGGTTTGATCATGGATTTGACTTCTTCCAATACGAGGGCATTAACACTGCCCGCTTTCCGCATCTTATTGATCTCCACTTCAGTTTTGATCAATTGTTCATCAATAGAAGTCATCTTTAATCCAATCCCGGGACCTAATTACTACCGTATCCTGGAAACATGCTCATTAAATTATTAACGTACAAGTAATTTCTCATCATATCCATGCAGTTTTAATTCCGCATCGATATTCTGGAAAGTATCTCTTACAACACCCACCACAATCAGCAGCCCGGAGGAGGCTACCAGCATAATTCCTGTACCACTTGCGTTGAATTCAGCTAAACCTAAACTGGTCAACGCGACACCGAGAATAAAAGGAATAACCGCGATTGTACCCAGGAAAAATGCCCCCGGGAATGTAATTCTTCGCAGTACTTTTGTTAAATACCTCTGGGTAGGAGCTCCCCGGCTGACACCAGGTATCTGGGCTCCGGACCTTTTGAGGTTGCTGCCGTAATCCTGCTGTGCAAATAACACATCAGTATAAAAGAACGTAAAACCAACTACCATCAAGAAGTAAAGCAACCAATACCAGGGAGAAGTTCCTCCGAACAAAGCCTGTACATTAGTTGCCAGGTTGGAAACCCAGAATGTCTGAGAACTGATGAAAAAACTGGCGACAATTGCCGGGAAAGTCAATAATGATTGTCCGAAAATTAGCGGGATCATGCCTGCCATATTCACTTTCAGGGGCAAAGTCCCTTTCACCGGCATGGATTGCCGATTTCCTACCCGTCTTCCGGGGTACATAACCGGAATATTCCGCTGTCCCTGCTGCACAAAAACAATTGCATAGATAATCAATATCGTAATAACTATGGCGATTGCCAGAGTAATCCAGCGGTTTTCCTGGTTGCTGATGATCTGGGCAAAGTTGGTTGGTATCCTGGAGACAATACCGGCAAAAATCAGCAGGGAAAGACCCTGGTTCCGGATACCGTATTCAGAGATCAATTCACCCAGCCAGATGGCAAACATGGTACCTGCAGTCATACTGGCAACAATAGCAAAACTGGGCAGCAGCGCACTGCCGCTGAATCCAAAATTATCGATGATCTGGATACCTCCAGCCAGGCTGGAAAAGATCCGGATCTGGCCAATTGCCTGAAGGGCAGCCATTGGCACTGCCAGAATATAAGTCCAGCGTTCCATCCACTTTCGCCCTTCCTGGGGATCTTCTTCCATTTTTGCTTGTAAAGCAGGAATAATGGGTACCAGAAGCTGAAGAATAATCTGGGATGTAATATAGGGATAAACACCCATTGCCAATACTGAGAAATTGGATACAGTACCACCGGAAAGCATATCCAGGATTCCCACAAAAGTACTTCCCGCGCCGCCACCAGTAATGATTTGAGAGATCGCTTCCCGGTTTGCACCCGGGATGGGAACATGTGCTGCCAGACGATAAATTACCAGGATCATCAAAGTGATCAGTAATTTTCTCCGGATATCTTCTGCTTTCCATAAATATCGCCAAGCAGATGTTTTCATTTCTTTACACTCCTATAATCAATCCCGTTCGGGAAAGAATTGGATCCAAAATTCCTCACAGAGATCGGTAAATCTCTATCCTTCGATTACCTCTACAGTTCCACCAGCTTTCTCAATCTTTTCCTTGGCTTTCCGGGAAAAACGATGGGCTTTTACTTTTAAGGGTTTCTTCAATTCACCACGGCCTAAAATTACCACCGGGCGGCTGAGAGTATTAATTAATTCAACCTCCCGTAGAATTTCCGGGGTGATCTCAGAATCCTTTCGAAAAGCAGAGAGGTGTTCCAGATTCACTTCCTGATATTCCACCCGGTTAAAATTTTTAAATCCGGGTTTTTTCGGCATCCTGCGGTAATAAGGTGTATCTCCACCCTGGTGCCAGAGGGGAACGCCCCCACCTGCCCGGGAGTTCTGACCTTTAGTGCCTCTACCGGCAGTTTTACCCATTCCGGAACCGTAACCACGTCCAACACGTTTCCGATCTTTTTTTGAACCTTTGTTTGGTTTCAAATCATGCAATTTCATAATAATTTCCTTCAGACCTGTTTACTCAACCTGGACCAGGTGTTTAATACGTTCAATCATTCCCATGACACTGGGATGGTCCGGGCGTTCCACGGTTTGATTAATTTTTCTTAATCCCAGAGCTTCCAACGTTCGGCGCTGGGGCTGGGTCCGCCCATGGGGACTTCTCACCAGTGTAATCTTTAACATTGTTGCTTTTTTCTTCCTTGCCATGATCCTATCCTCGATCCCAGAAGGGAATCAGTTTTTCTACATCTACTCCCCGGTTGGCTGCTTCTTCATAAGGATCTTTTAATTGCTCCAGACCCTTAATTGTGGCTGCAGCAATATTCATTGCGTTGTCGCTGCCGAGTGATTTCGTTAAAATATTCGAAATTCCGGTAACTTCAACAACTGCACGAACACCACCGGCTGCAATCACACCAGTACCTTCAGAGGCGGGTTTCAGCAGAACTTTCGCCCCACCGAGTTTACCAATCACCTTATGAGGAATGGTGGTGTTATAAACTGCCACAGGATGCATATCATCTTTTGCGTTTGCAGCTGCTTTCCGGATAGCATCAGGTACAGATTTGGCTTTTCCCATTCCCATACCAACGGTGCCTTTGTGATCACCGACTACCATGGTTACTCTGAAGGAAAATCGGCGTCCACCTTTTACAACAGCAGCAACACGCTCAATATTAATGATCCTCTCGTCAAATTCATTTTCAGGTTTATCTTTATAACCGTTTGTCATAACCTTCTCCAGGTCCGTTACCTAAAACTGCAGTCCATTTTCGCGGGCACCATCAGCAAGGGCTTCTACTCTGCCAATGTATTTGTATCCACCGCGGTCAAAAACTACGCTTTTAATGCCTTTGTCTTTTGCTCGATCAGCAATGGTTTGACCCACCAACTTTGCCTGTTCTTTTTTGGTCATCCCTTTAAATTTTTTCTTTATTTCCTTATCAACTGTTGATGCGGAAATCAGGGTATGACCTGTGGTGTCATCAATAACCTGGACATAAATCTCATTCAAACTTCGAAATACATTTAGCCGAGGTCTATCTGATGTCCCGAATACCTTTTTCCGAATTCGCAGATGTCGCCTTTTGCGAGCATCGCCTCTGGTTCGTTTTTTAGCCATATTATGCTACCTTGCCCGCCTTGCCTGCTTTACGGCGGATATACTCGTCTTTGTACCGAATGCCTTTTCCTTTGTACGGTTCAGGCGGTCTTACTTTCCGGATATCTGCAGCAATCTGGCCAACTTTCTGCTTGTCAATTCCAGAGATAAAAACCTGCTGCGCCCGGTCACCCACCTCAAAACTAACACCCTGGGGGGGTTCTACTTCAACCGAATGTGAATAGCCAACATTCAAAACAAGGTTATTTCCCTGCATAGTAGCGCGGTATCCCACGCCAACCAGCTGCAGTTCCTTTTGGAAACCATCTGTTACTCCAGTGACCATATTCTGGATCAAGGACCTGGTGGTTCCATGCAATGATCGCATTTCTCTGGCATCAGAAGGTCTGGTAACAATGACCTCATTATCTTTCAATGAAAGCTCAATGCTGGGAGAGAATGTAAATTCCATTTCTCCTTTAGGCCCTTTGATCTTTACATGCGATCCAGTTATTTTTACATCCACGCCGGATGGGACTTCAACCGGCAGACGTCCAATTCTAGACACGGCTCATTCTCCTTGATGTTCCTTACTTGCTTTTCGCAAGCCGGGTAACAATCTCCTACCAAACTTTACAAACAATTTCTCCGCCAACGCCCAACTTCTTTGCAGCCCGGCCAGTCATTACACCCTTAGAGGTTGTCAGAATAGAAATACCCATTCCAGACAAAACATAAGGAATCTCTTTTTTTGCTGCATAAATCCTTTGCCCAGGAAGACTTACTCGTTCGAGGTTGGTAATTACGGAACGTTTGGTCCGTCGCTTACCAACATACTTCAAGTCCAGGGTTAAAGTTTTATGGGCTGAATTTATATTCTCAGTGACTTCATAATTACCGATAAATCCTTCTTCAGCCAAGATTTTTGCAATGGACACCTTCATTTTTGAACTAGGCATTCCTACTTGAGAATGCTCAGCTCTCACTGCATTTCGGATTCGCGTTAGCATATCAGCAATTGGATCATTAAAACTCATTACTTATCCTCCATCCAACCTACCAAGATGATTTGACAACTCCGGGAATCTTCCCCTCGAGTGCCAATTCACGGAAACAAATTCTGCACAAACCGAATCGGCGCATATAACCACGCGGCCGACCGCATTTTTTACAGCGATTTATTTCCCTGACCTTATATTTTCGTTTTGTTTCGCGCGCAATCATGCTTTTCTTTGCCATTAGCGGTTTTCCTCCTTAAACGGCATCCCCAATTTGCGAAGCAGCTCCCGACCTGATTCATCATCCTGACTGGAAGTTACAATAGTTACCTCAAATCCTCGAATCTTACTAACATCGTCATAATTCACTTCTGGAAAAACCAGCTGCTCAGTGAGGCCGAGCGTGTAATTACCCCGTCCATCAAATGAATTTGGGGATACACCTCGAAAGTCTCGAACACGGGGTAAGGCAACATTCATTAATCGATCCAAGAAGGACCACATTTTATAACCTCGTAAGGTGACGGAAGTGCCGATTGCCGATCCAATTCGAAGTTTAAAATTCGCAATATTCCTTTTGGATTTATTGATTACAGGTCTTTGGCCCGTAATGCTTGTCAAATCACGTACCGCCTCATCCAGGAGCTTACCATTATCGATGGCATCACCCACACCGATATTCACAACGATTTTTGTGATGCGGGGACACTGCATAATGTTCTCTAATCCAAGATCTTTTACAAGACCTGGTACAACTTCTTTTTGATAACGCTCTTTTAATCTACTCATTCTTCTGCTCCCAGCAATTAGTCAAATACCGCTTCACAGCGTTTACAAACCCGTTGGGCTTTTCCGTCTTCACGGGAAATTCCTATGCGGGTGGCTTTTCCACACGACGGACAGACCAGCATCACATTGGAAATATGGATTGGTCCTTCAAATTCAATAATTCCGGGGGACATTGTTCTGCCTTGGGCTTGAATTTGACCCTGGTGTTTTTTCCTGATATTAATTCCCTGTACGGTAATCCGTGATTTTTCCAGGTAAACTTTAAGGACTTCTCCTCGTTCACCTTTATCAGCTTTTCTGCCACTGATTATTTCGACGGTATCACCTTTTCGAATTTTTAATTTCACGTCATTTACTCCTGCTTCTAATATCCTAGACTGTCTCCGGAGCCAGGGAAACTATTTTCATGAATCCCCTTTCTCGTAATTCACGGGCAACCGGACCAAAAATTCGGGTGCCTTTCGGGTTTGTACCGTCTGCATCCAGGATAACTACGGCATTATCATCAAACTTTACAGTTGAGCCATCTTTTCGGCGCCATTCTTTTGCCGTGCGGACTACAACTGCGCGTACAACTTCATGAGTTTTTACCGATCCTTGTGGAGTAGCCTCTTTAATCGCTCCGACTACAACATCACCAACGCGGGCATATCGGCGGGTTGAACCACCTAAAACACGAATAACCAATAGCTCGCGGGCTCCTGAATTGTCGGCAACATTTACTCTTGATTCTTGCTGTATCATTGCTGACTCCGTTTAGGCCTGCTGGGTAGAAACCGCTTTACGAACGATTTCTTCCACAACCCACCGTTTTGTTTTTGAGATCGGTTTGGACTCCACAATCAGAACCTTGTCACCGATATCACAATCCAACACATCATGTGCCTTGACTGAAATGTGGCGTTCGATGACTTTTTTGTATAAGCGATGTCGAAACCGCCGGGTCATCTTGACCGATACTGTCTTTTCCATTTTATTGCTGGTCACAACACCAGTCATGCGACGGCGTTCACTCATGATTCACCTTCCACTGCGGCTTCCAGCTCGCGTTCTCTTAATATAGTTTCGAACCTGGCAATTAGACGCCGGGTTTCTTTTATCCGGGAAGTATCCAATAATTCACCGGTAGATTGTTGAAACCTGAGATTCATCATTTCTTCCCTGGATTCATCAATCTGAGCTTGAATTTCTTCGTCCTTTAAAGCTCGGATCTCATCTGCGTTCATGCGCTATCTCCTACTTCTTCTCGGCGGACAACTTTCGTTTTAATGGGTAATTTGTAGGAAGCTAGCCGTAGTGCCTCAATCGCTACACTCTCCACAACATCTCCGCCTATTTCAAACATGATCCTTCCAGGTTTGACAACGGCAGCCCAATACTCAACATCACCTTTGCCTTTACCCATCCGGGATTCTGCCGCTCGTTTTGTGATCGGTTTATCCGGGAAAATTCGGATCCAAACTTTTCCACGGCGTTTCATCTCTCTCACCATGGCTCGTCGGGAGGCTTCGATTTGCCGGGCAGTGATCCAGGCAGGTTCTAAAGCCTGAAGCCCATAATCACCGAAATGTATTTCTGAGCCCCGGTAGGCTTTCCCTTTCATTCGACCACGCATCTGTTTTCTGTATTTGACACGTTTTGGCATCAACATTGTTCTAATCCTCTCATTACTCCGCAGAAGTCTTTATTTGCTGACGTAAACTCCGTCATGCGCTTCTGTTTCATCTTCTTCTTCCAGTGTGGGCATAACTTCGCCCTTATATATCCAGACTTTGACACCAATATTTCCATGCGAGGTAGCTGCTTCAGCTAAAGCATAGTCAATATCAGCTCTTAAGGTCTGGCGCGGAACTCGGCCTTCCCTCATATGGATGGTTCGAGACATTTCCGCTCCACCCAGGCGGCCTGCCACTTCCACTCGGATACCCTCAGCTCCTTCCCGCATCGTTCGTTGAATGGTCCGACTCATGGCACGTGAGTAGCTAATCCGGCTTTCAATCTGGCGAGCAACATTATCAGCCACCAGGTAGGCATCCAAATCCGGGGTTTCAATCTCTTTAATATCCACATCTATGGTCTTTCCGACCAACTCTTCCAAACTTTTGCGCAAGATCTTAACATTTGAACCTTTTCTGCCGATTAATACCCCGGGTTTAGAAGTGTGGATGATTACTTTTACTTTCCCGGGGAAGCGTTCAATTTCAATCTTGGAAACACCTGCTCGATCCGAATCTTCATGAATCAATTTACGAATCGCAATATCTTCCTGCAAATGTTCCACGTATTGTTCGCCTTCAGCAAACCATCTTGCATCCCAGGTTTTTGTTATTTTCAATCGAAATCCAATTGGATGTACTTTACGACCCATAATTTCTCCTACTGATCACGTCTGCCCGATGAGAACTTAGATAGGGGCAGTTTTTTCAATAAATACTGTTATGCCTATTCGCGTTCTCTAAGGGTGATAGATAAATGTGATGACCGGCGTAGACGGGGTTTTACTCGTCCCCGGGCACCAAAGCGACGCCACTTGCGGGTTGGACCTACATCAGCAACAAGATAATGAATGTACAAATCATACCGGTTGAGACCTAAGTTATTCTCCGCATTCGCAATCGCTGAATTAATCAGGTTTGAAACAGGGATTGATGCTTTATTGGGTACAAAACTCAACATTTCCAGAGCTTCCACAACATCTTTACCTCTCACCAGATCAATTACCAGACGGGCTTTTTGGGCGGATATGGGAATATGGCGTGCTTTTGCTCTAATATCATTTTCCATATTTAAATCTCCGTGGCATCTGAATCCGTCGTACGGGAGGTTCGCTTGGCCGCTAAATGTCCGCGGAACGTCCGGGTAGGAGCAAACTCGCCCAAACGGTGTCCAACCATGTTCTCAGTAATGTAAATCGGAACGTGGCGGCGTCCATCATGAACCGCGATCGTGTGGCCCACCAACTGGGGAAATATCACACTGGCCCGGCTCCAGGTTCGAATTACTTTTTTCTCTCCGCGCTCATTCATCGCTTCGATTTTCTTTAATAACTTTGGGTCTATGAATGGACCCTTTTTTAGTGATCTTGACATAGCTTTAACTCCTCATGCATTGCTTTGATTGCTGCAATACAGGATATTTTAGCGACCCTTCTTCTTTCCAATCCTACGATCGCGGACAATATACTTTCCGGTTCTCTTATTCCGGCGGGTCTTGGCACCCAGAGTTTTCTTACCCCAGGGGCTCTTGGGACTCGGCATACCGATTGGAGATCGGCCTTCACCACCTCCATGCGGATGGTCCCGGGGGGACATCGCGGATCCGCGAACAGTGGGACGAATGCCCAGATGGCGCTTTCTGCCTGCTTTACCCAATTTGATATTGCCATGATCAACATTGCCTACCTGGCCAATTGTTGCCGTGCAGGTCTGTAGGATCAATCGGATTTCTCCCGAAGGTAAGCGGACCTGGCCATATTTCCCTTCTTTAGCAATTAATCGTGCAGATGTTCCAGCAGAACGGACCAGCTGTCCACCTGCGCCTTCTTTCAGTTCAATATTATGAATTCGAGTACCAGTTGGTATATTACTTAAAGGTAATGTATTCCCGGTAGCTACTTCCGCATCTGGTCCGGATACTATAGTATCGCCTACTCTCAAACCAACAGGAGCAATGATATAGCGTTTCTCACCATCAGCATAATTTAACAAAGCTAACCTGGCTGTTCTATTGGGGTCATATTCAATTGCGGCTACCTTGGCGGGAATATTAATTTTTTCCCTTTTAAAATCCACCAGACGGTATTTCCGTTTATGACCTCCACCCCGATGACGAACGGTAATCCGTCCATAGGTATTGCGTCCACCTTTCTTATTGAGTGATTTCACCAATGAACGTTCTGGTTTATCCTTGGTAATTTCTTCAAATGTATAGCCTGTGCGCCCACGCATACCGGGGGTAACCGGTTTGTATTTTTTTACTGCCATCACCGAACTCCTTCAAACACAGAAATCGTATCGCCGGGGGCCAGGGTGACAATAGCTTTTTTATATGCGCTGCGTCTAACTAATACCCGGCGGCTTTGTGCACGGCGAGATCTTTTTGCTGGCATAACCATCGTATTTACGCGGAGGACTTTGACATCAAAAATCGTCTCTACGGCTTCTTTGATCATGCTTTTACTTGCTTCATCTGCCACTTCAAATACAAACTGGTTCAGTTTTGCATATTGGTGACTTGATTTTTCAGTTAGTATCGGACGTCGTAAAACGTCATAAATCGAATTCATCGCCTTACTCCCGTAGCAAAGTTTCCGAGATCCGGTCCAATCCTGATTTAACAAGAATGACCTTCTCGTGTCCTAATAAATCTCGAATATTTAAGTAATCCACCAGCAAAATATTCGCATCTGGTAAATTGTTAATTGCCCGAACCAATAAATCGTAGTTTTCATCTCGTTCAGGATAAACAACCAGGCAATCCAGACCACCGGTGATTTTTTCCAATGTTTCGACCATTAGCTGAGTTTTGGGCTCCTTGAGAGCAAACTCATCCACAATGAACAATTCCTCAGCGGAATATTTCAGAGTGATGGCCGACTTTAAAGCAGCTCTGCGCATTTTCTTGGGCATTTTCTTCCCATAGGACCTGGGTTTAGGCGTAAAAATCTTGCCTCCTCCCACCCACTGGGCTGCCCTGATTGAACCTTGACGAGCTCGACCAGTACCCTTCTGCCGCCAGGGTTTTCGACCACCGCCAGAGACTTCACTTCTGCCTTTTGTGCTGTGCCTTCCAAGCCGTTGATGCGCCAGTTGGCGAACAAAGGCTTGATGCATCATATCTACGTTAACCGGGGCTTCAAAAATCTCACCTGGCAGTTCGACAGTATCAATTTTTTTACCCTTCATATTGATAATATTTGCTTCCATAATCTTTTGCTCCAGCCGGTTATTGTTTCCGGGCTTCTTTAATAATGACTAACCCGTTTTTAGGACCGGGAACTGAACCGCGGACTGCAATAATATTATTCTCAGGATCAATCCGGGAAATCAGCAAATTTTGAGATGTCACTGTATCGGTTCCCATTCGTCCAGGCATCCTCTTACCCTTAAAGACGCGCCCTGGCGTTGATCCAGCACCAATGGATCCGGGTGCTCGTTGGCGATCAGACTGACCGTGAGTTTTTGGACCACCGGAGAATCCGTATCGCTTTACAACACCTGCAAATCCACGTCCTTTGGATTTTCCAACAATATCAACCCGCTCACCTTCAGTAAATACTTCTACTGTTAGTTTTTCTCCTTCTTCCAGTTCTTCATCTGTCCGGAATTCCCTCAAGAATCGCAGAGGGGGGAGATCATTCTTCTTCAGGTGACCAAGTTCACCACCGGTTAATCTCTGGGGTTTAGCTTCTTCAAAACCCAATTGAACAGCGCTGTATCCATCCTGGTCCAATGAGCGGACCTGTGTGACATAACAAGGCCCAGCTTCAATGACAGTAACGGGAACTGCTTTCCCTGAATCATCAAATAACTGGGTCATACCAACTTTCTTTCCAATTAGCCCTTTCATCTCATTTGTCTCCTACTATCAATTTATTTTCTGGGACTGCCAACTAGGGCTTAGCTTACATCATCCCAAACAACGCAGTAAACGTATCCTTCGCGAACAACTGGATTTTGTGTTCTCGCTAGGTAACGTTCTTACGTTATCCTATATTTTCACTGGGAATTAATTCTTTTATCTCCAGTGAGACTCTGCCTGCCTTGTGGCAGAGTTGGTCGAACTTACTTTCCGAAATACTTCCTGCTGCTTTTTGACACAGAATGACTATTATACACGATTAAATCTTAATTTCAATATCAACACCTGCAGGTAAATTAAGACGCATCAACAAGTCAATCGTTTGCGAATCAGGCTCCAGAACATCAATCAACCGTTTATGAGTCCGGATCTCAAAGTGTTCATGAGAATCCTTGTGGACAAAGGTAGATCGACGAACTGCGAACTTTTCGATTCTTGTTGGAAGAGGAACCGGACCGACAACTCGGGCTCCGGTTCTCTCTGCGGTTTCAACGATCCGTCGTGCGGACTGATCCAGCACTCGGTGGTCGTAAGCTTTCAGGCGAATTCGAATTTTTTGTTTAGCCATAGGATTACTCTAAAATCTCAGTGACCACGCCGGATGCAACCGTGAGACCACCTTCTCGAATAGCGAACTTTCCACCCTGCTCCAATGCGATCGGTACGATCAGTTCCACTTCCATATTCACATTGTCACCAGGCATTACCATCTCTACACCTTCTGGCAGGGTGATTGACCCTGTCACGTCGATGGTCTTGATATAAAACTGCGGCCTATAGCCGGTGAAGAACGGTTTGTGTCGTCCTCCCTCTTCCTGCTTCAGCACGTAAACCTCAGTCTTGAATTTCGTGTGCGGCTTGATGCTTTTTGGTTTTGCTATCACCATGCCCCGCTCCACTTCTTCCCGATCCGTTCCACGCAGCAGCAGACCTACATTGTCTCCTGCCTGTCCATCATCCAGGATCTTGTGGAACATTTCCACGCCAGTCACTACCGTGTTTATGATCTCATCCTGCATACCTATGATCTCAACAGGATCTCCTGTGTGGATCTTACCGCGCTCGATCCTGCCAGTTACCACTGTGCCGCGTCCCTTAATCGTGAACACGTCTTCAATCGGCATCATGAACGGTTTGTCGGTTTCTCGTTCCGGTTCTGGTATATATTCATCAACCACTCTCAGAAGTTCCCGGATGCTCTCATATTCCGGCGCATCTAGATCTTCGCTTTTGCTCTCCAGTGCAGCCAGCGCACTGCCTTTTACTATCGGGGTTTCTTCTCCGGGGAACCCGTACTCAGTCAAGAGCTCTCTCAGCTCCAGTTCCACCAGTTCCAACAGCTCAGGATCTCCCATCTGGTCTATTTTGTTCAAGTACACCACCACGCTGGGTACTTCCACCTGGCGAGCCAGGAGCAGGTGCTCCCGGGTCTGCGGCATAGGTCCGTCGGAGGCTGCTACTACCAGGATCGCTCCGTCTACCTGCGCTGCGCCGGTGATCATGTTCTTGATGTAGTCCCGGTGTCCGGGCATATCCACGTGGGCATAGTGCCGGGCTTCGGTCTCATACTCTACGTGCGAGATGCTGATTGTGATCCCGCGCTCTTTTTCTTCTGGCGCTTTGTCGATCTCGTCAAAGGCCATGAAGTTTCCGAACCCTTGCATCGCCGCCACTTTTGTGATCGCCGCTGTTAAGGTTGTCTTCCCGTGGTCAATGTGGCCCATTGTGCCCACATTCACGTGCGGTTTCGTTCGTTTAAATTTCTCTTTCGCCATAAGTCTTCTCCTGACCTAATAAAATACCTTTTCCTATTTTTATTTAAATTATTATTCGGTGAAATTACTCACCCGTGATAATTTTTTGTGATAATTCCTTTGATACTTTTGAATAATGATCAAATTCCATCGTAAAAGCACCCCGGCCTTTAGTTGCGGACCGAAGTTCAGTCGCGTAACCAAACATCTCAGCCAGGGGAACCATTGCCCG
>Ga0255364_10022_pt1 | contig 49238 bp, 57 predicted proteins | sample ANMaggSSYBR01G12_FD_182087 | JGI IMG/M metagenome (GOLD analysis project Ga0255364, IMG submission 182087) | Sediment cell enrichment communities from methane seep in Santa Monica Basin, California, United Staets - ANME aggregate JGI... | ecosystem: Environmental > Aquatic > Marine > Cold seeps >...
AATAGATCAGGATCCGTATGCCAGGCTGCTTCAAAAGCCGTTCTCGATGACTGATATCCTGATTCTCGTTCAGGAAATAAGAGATGCAGACGAAATCAATTTTCAATAGAAAGTAATCAGAAAATATTTACGTGATCAGTATTCTATCTCACTGATGGGATTCAGCTTGTCAAAGTTGTGTTTTGCGTTGATCCATCTGACTGTGCCGGTTCTCCCACGGATGACCAGGCTCTCGGTTTCGGCGCCATGTCCGGTATACCTTACTCCGCCGAGTAATTCCCCATCGGTTATCCCGGTTGCAGCGAAGAACACATCATTTGAGGATACCATGTCATCCATTGTGATAACTTTATCGAGGGAATAACCCATTTTAAGCCCCAGCTTCTTTTCTTCTTCGTTCCTGATAAAAAGTTTTCCCTGCAGTTCTCCTCCCATAGCTCTAATAGCACAGGCTGCCAGAATGCCTTCCGGTGTTCCCCCAATACCAAGCAAGGCGTCAATGCCTGATTCTGGCAAGCAGGTCATGAGGGCACCGGCAACATCTCCATCAGGGATTAACCTGATCCGGGCGCCAATCTCTCGAACTTCCCGGATGAGCTCATCATGCCTTGGCCGCTGAAGTATTATCACAGTAAGGTCATTGAGGGATTTATTCTCTGAAAGGGCAATTTTTTCCAAATTTTCCTGCAAGGGCGCCTCAATATTTATGAGTCCTTTTGCCTTGGGACCAACAGCAATTTTATCCATATAGACAAAAGGACCGGGGTCAAACATGGTTCCCCGGGGAGCAATTGCCACGGTAGCGATTGAATTCAGAAACCCATTTGCAAGCGGTCTGGTGCCGTCAATGGGGTCCACTGCGAGATCTACCAGGGGCGGTTTTCCCGTCCCAACCTTCTCCCCATTAAATAGCATTGGTGCCTCATCTTTTTCACCTTCTCCGATCACAATCAAGGCATCCATATTAATGGAATTAAGTACCAGGCGCATGGCGTCCACTGCGGCTTTGTCAGCAACTTCTTTTTCTCCGCGGCCCATTAAACGTCCTGCTGATAATGCAGCTGCTTCAGTTACTCGGACAAGTTCTAGGGCTAGGTTTCTAGTTGGTTTTTGGGAGTTCATGGTCACCTCATTGAAGGAATATGTGAAGAATCAAGTAATAGCCAATTGGCGCAGCCCAAAACTGGGAGTCAAGCTTGTCAAATATGCCCCCATGTCCGGGAAGAATGTCGCCAGAATCTTTACTGGAAGCCTGCCTTTTTATCATGCTCTCAGTTAAATCTCCCAGAGGTATGGCAGCGCTGATGATTAATGCTAAAAACCCTGCTTCAAAGAGTGTAATATTTATTCCGGCACTGTAAACTTGTTGGTAAAGATAAGTTAAGCCAATTCCGCTCAAAACTCCAAACAGGATTCCGCCAAAGTATCCCTCCCAGGTTTTATGGGGGCTGGTTTTGGCAGCAAGTTTGTGTTTTCCGAAACGGGATCCGATCAAATACGCTCCACTGTCAGCAAACCAAACTATTGGCAAGACAAGGAAAGTCCACCACTTGCCGTCCGGCAGCATCCTGAGAGAAATCAGGTAAGATCCCAAAAATCCGATATAAAAAAGAATGCTGAGGGAAGCACCAAAATCTGCCGCTGGATTTCCGTTATTCCGTTCATGCTGGAGAACATAATAGGCTGCTGTACTAAGTAAAAAAAGTGTCAAGAGTACTGAGCTGTAGGAAAAATTGAAAAGAAATCGGCTCAAAGCCAGCAGAATTACTCCCCCTAATACCAGCGGCACTGCCGGTTTAAGGTTGATAATCCTTAATAATTTTATATACTCCCAGGCAGTGATGACCAGCAGGATAGTGATTAGCCCTAAATAATAATATCCGCCTAGGTGGATAAAAATTAATGCAAGCGGAGTGATGATAGCAGCGACTATTGTTCGTTGGCGCATAATTGGTTATTTTCCCTTGACTTGTTTTACTTTTCCGTATCGTCGGTCCCGCTCATTATAAGCCACCAACGCCTGATGGAGTCCTTTTTTATTAAAATCAGGCCAATATGTGGGGGTGAAATACCATTCAGCGTAGGCGCTTTGCCAGATCAAGAAGTTGCTGCACCGGAATTCTCCGGAAGTGCGGATGACCAAATCAGGATCAGGGCTTTCGGCTGTGTAAAGATACTTCTCAAATTGAGCATCATCAAGATTCTCAACATTTACGCCATTGGCGACTATATGTTTTACTGCCTGAAGAATTTCATCTCTCCCGCCATAATTGAAAGCCACATTCAGAACTAGAGTTTGATTGTTTTTTGTGAGCTCGATAGATTCATGAACTTTTTTCTGTAATTTTTTATCAATCCCGTCTAATCGCCCAATATGCCTGAGCTGAACCCCATTTTTATGCAGATTATTCAGTTCCCTGTCCAGCATGGTTCTGAAAATCCTCATCAATCCCTGGATTTCTTCCTTTGGGCGGTTCCAATTCTCAGTAGAAAAGGCGTAGATCGTAAGATATTTGATCCCAAATTCAGCGCTGGCTTCGATAACTTCGCGCAGATTTTCAGTTCCTGCCTTATGACCTGCAAGCCGTGAAAGTCCTTTTTCAAGTGCCCAGCGTCCATTCCCGTCCATGATGATTGCGACGTGTGTGGGTATTTTTGGAAGGGTTTCAAAAATTTCTTTACTCATGGAAAATTACAGCAGCGGTCTGCAGATATTTCAAGCTGGTTTTCTGGTCCTGATATTGACAAATTTGACGAAGATGTTTGAACTATATTTTAACAGGAGATTAAACTTCCATGATTTCCTTTTCTTTTCTTTCACAAACACCGTCAATGTTTTCAATGAAATTATCGGTGATTTCCTGTACCTTCTCCTCTCCCCGGTGCAGGTCATCTTCCGCGATAATTTTTTCGTCCTCAAAATCACGCAAGTCCCGGATGCTTTCCCGGCGAATATTACGAATAGAAATGCGGGCTTCTTCACCTTTTGCGCCTACCACCTTAACGAGCTCGAGTCTTCTTTCCTCTGTGGGAGTTGGCAGAACCAGGCGGATATTTTCTCCGTCATTATTGGGATTTAATCCCAGATCTGAGGTCAGGATTGCTTTTTCTATATTTTTTAGGGAGGCTGGATCATACGGTCGAATAAGAAGAGAGCGGGATTCCGGTACACTGATGCTGGCTAATTCCTGGAGCGCTGTTGAAGTACCATAATATTCAATTGGCAGCAGCTCAACAAGGGAAGGATTTGCGCGTCCTGTCCGGATTGAATTAAGCTCCTGGATTAAGGCGCTGATCGTTTTTTCCATCCGGTCTTCAGTTTCTTGATAAACATCCTTAAGCATTTTTTACCTCCAAAATCCAATACCGCTATTTGGACACGTTTTCTCTCGGTCTGTGAACAAGGAACGCTGAGATTTCAGCGCTGCTTAATACTATACTCGATTAACCGTTCTTGATAAAGGTAGACTTTCCTAATGGGTTCATGCTTGATTTTATTATAATAATAATCAGTCAGGACACAAGTAGAAAAACCCATCACTGAGGCGCGAAAAAGAGAAACTTCAATAATATTCAAAGATTTATTTGCCTGTAATTAATTGAAATCCGGTAGGAGGACCGCTCGATGGAGAGTCAGCGTTATTATTCAGAAACTAGTGTACCCACTTTTTCTCCCAGAAGTCCTTTTATCAGAGCATCATGATCCCACATATTTACGACCAGAATGGGCAGTTTATTGTCCATACAGAGGGATAAAGCTGTGGTATCCATTACTTCCAGGCGGCGGTTTATTGCGTCAATATAAGACAGATTAGAAAACAAAACCGCATCAGGATTTTTCGCGGGATCTGAATCGTATACCCCATCAACTTTTGTTGCCTTGATCAGGATATCTGCATCAATCTCCATTGCGCGCAGGGCTGCTGCTGTATCTGTGGAGAAATAAGGGTTTCCTGTGCCAGCTCCAAAGATTACTAACCGCTTCTTTTCAAGGTGGCGGATTGCCCGGCGGCGGATATACGGCTCTGCGACAGCTCTCATTTCAATTGCCGATTGCACCCGGGTGATTACCCCCTGGCGTTCCAGTGCATCCATCAGTGCCATGGCATTCATTACTGTCCCCAGCATGCCCATATAATCTGCCGTGGCCCTGTCCATACCCCTGTCCAGCCCCTGGCGCCCCCGCCACAGGTTTCCGGCACCGATGACGACGGCTATTTCAATCCCTAAATCATAAACAGCTTGGAGGTGTTCAGCCAGATCCTCTGCCTTAACCGGGTCTATGCCGAATCCTTCTGGTCCTGCCAGGGCTTCACCGCTGATTTTTAGCAGAATACGCTTATATACCAGGTTTTTATTCATAGATAATCCTTGTTAGATAATTCTTCTGGTCATTATTATATAAGAAAAAAGCCAACCTGCTGGTTGGCTTTTTATTCTTATTCTATGCTTTCGCCTCGTTCCCATCTCTCAAAACGGCGGATGACGATATTTTCACCGATTGTTGCGATCTTATCATGCAGAAGCTCTTGAATAGTGAGCTCATCATCGCGGATATATGCCTGTAGCAGCAGGCAATTTTCCGCTTTGAATTTCTCCACCATCCCTTCCAGGATTTTATCAATGATGTTATCCGGCTTTCCTTCTTCCTGATATCGAGTACGGGCAATTCCTTTTTCGTGCTCTATCACTTCGTCTGGAATCTGGTCTTCCTTGACCCACCTGGGAGCTGCAGCGGCAATTTGCAGGGCAACTTCATGGGCAAATTGTCGGAATTCTTCTGACCGGGCAACAAAATCAGTTTCACAATTGATTTCCACCATCACGCCTACCCGACCATCTCCGTGAGAGTACAGCTCAACTACACCTTCAGAAGCATCTCGGTCAGACCGTTTAGCAGCCTTTGCCAATCCTTTTTGCCTTAGGTAATCGACGGCTTTGTCAAAGTCGCCTTCAGCGTTCTGGAGCGCTTCCCTAACATCCAGGATACCGGATCCAGTCGCGTCACGTAATTTTTTAATTAACTCTACAGAAATTTCCATTTGATTTATGCCTTCTCTGTATCTTCTTCTTTGTTTTCTTCAGCTGGTGTATCACCAGATTCTTCTTTTTCACTTTCTTCAGCTGGCGCATCACCAGGTTCTTCTTTTTCACTTTCTTCAGCTGGCGTATCACCAGATTCTTCTTTTTCATTTTCTTCAGCTGGTACATCACCAGGTTCTTCTTTTTCACTTTCTTCAGCTGGCGTATCACCAGATTCTTCTTTTTCATTTTCTTCAGCTGGCGTATCGTCAGATTCCTCGACTTCTTTTTCCTGATCTAATTCGACCGCTTTATCATCTTTTATCTTAGCTAATGTGGATGCACCCAGCAGGTCCTCGTCACTCAATTCGTCCCGGAGTTGCTCTGGCATCTGGGCTTCAGCATCAGCTGCTTCCAGATCAGCTTCGTGGTCTTTCCGCATATTGATGCCGTCGCTGACAGCCTGGGCGATGATCGAGACGATTAATTGAATGCCCCGGATCGCATCATCGTTGGCAGGAATAACATAGTCAATTTGTTTCGGAGAGCAGTTAGTGTCAACCATTGCCACAACTGGGATCTTTAATAAGTTTGCTTCATGAACAGGAATTTCCTCTCGAGAAACATCAACCGCAAATAGCAGACTGGGGATTCCATCCATTTCACGGATGCCACCCAGGCGGCTTTCCAAACGTTCAATTTCCCTGGTCATTCCCAGTGCTTCTTTTTTCGTTCTGATTTCAAATTCACCACGATCGCGCATGCCTTCCAAGCGTTCCAGCTCGTGGATCCGTTCCCGGATGGTTTGCCAGTTGGTGAGTGTGCCACCCAACCAGCGCCCGATCACGTAGGGCATGCCTACTTTTTCGGCGTTCTTTTTGATGATATCCTGCGCCTGGCGTTTGGTGCCCACAAACAGGATCGATCCTCCACCGGCGACGGTATCGCGGACAACTTCGTAAGCTTCTTCCAAAGCCTGGACAGTTTGCTGGAGGTCAATGATGTGAATATCATTCCTGGCAGCAAAAATGTATTCTTCCATGTATGGATTCCATTTCTGAGTGCGGTGACCGAAATGAACTCCGCTTTCCAATAGTTCTTTCATCGATACAATAGGCATATTTAGCTCCTTGCGTTTAGCCTCCGTTTCCGTCGTTCCTTCCGGCACCAGAGATTAATCTCTGGCACGCACCGTTGGGTCGGGAAACGTGTGTGATTCAAAATTTGTCCCGCATGATTGCGGGATCGAGAGCAGTATATCATGTGGGAGAGATTTCGTCTAGATTAGGGGAATCCCGGGTCGATATTCAGGAGGAATAATTTAAGTGCGACCTGTTCTTATGTTAGACTATTTCTAGAGTGATTGAATCTTTAACCTTTTTCTACAGTAGGAGGAGGGATATATGAGCGAAGAACAAGTGAGAAGAGAGGAATTTAAAGTAAGTGGGGAAGCCCTGGTTGATAAAATCAAGGAATTAGCCCATGAAGGCAATATCCGCCGGATCATCATCAAGGATAAATCTGACCGCACCCTGGTTGACATTCCCCTGACATTTGGAGTGATAGGAGCCCTGCTTGCGCCCCAACTGGCAGCTATCGGCGCTGTTGAGGCATTGGTTACCAATGCAACCCTTGTGGTTGAGATTGTGGAAGAGGGTTAATTAATAAAAAAGGATCCCGGAGTTTTTAAAACTCCGGGATCCTCTTAACTCCGGGATCTTCTTAAGTTGACGCTTTATGGAGAGGGTAGTATACTCTGGTTTGAAAATTGAATAAAAACCTTCGGGGCAGGGTGAGCGAAAGCAATTCCCAATCGGCGGTAAAGCCCGCGAGCGTCAGGAATGGCGCAGGATCCGGTGAAACTCCGGGGCCGACGGTATAGTCCGGATAGGAGAAGGTATTCCAGGTTGTTCTAAACCTGTGTGGCACTCTGAAAGCCCCGAAAGCTAATTAGCTTTCGGGATTTTAATTTCAGAAGACCTTTATCCTAACTTATGCCGCCCCGCCATCACCGGCGGTTTTTTGGTTAAGGGTTTTAAATCTTTATGAAAGTTATTCTTAAATTCCTAAAAAAAGTCGGATTTATCATACTTTCTTTAGCAGTTGGTTTAATTCTCTGGCAGGCTTTTACAACGTATAGCGATATTCCCTCTTTTATTTTTCCTACACCCTTTGATGTTTGGGAGAAATTCCTTTCCGTAGCCCGGGATGGATCTTTGTTATTCCACACCTTGGTGACCCTCCAGGAAGTTTTGCTCGGGCTTACCCTGGGTTTGGGTGCCGCTACTCTGACTGGATATTTACTGGCGAAATCACGAACTGTAGAAAGAGTGTTATCTCCCTATATTGTTGCCAGTCAATCAATTCCTATTGTAGCCATTGCACCCTTGTTGGTAATCTGGCTTGGACCAGGCATCTTCTCCAAAATCCTCACCAGCGCTTTGATTGTCTTTTTCCCGGTGCTGGTGAATACAATTGTGGGTATTCGTTCTGTTCCAGTGGAGCTATATGAACTAATGAGGTCCCTCCAGGCTAACCACTGGCAGCGGATAATCAAACTCGAAATTCCAGCTGCCCTGCCGGTTTTTCTGGGTGGATTAAGAATTGGCGCGACTCTGGCGGTTATCGGTGCCGTTGTGGGAGAATTTGTGGGAGCTGATAAAGGATTAGGATTTTTAGTGAACGTTGGCCGGGGATTGTACGATACATCCCTGGTATTTGTGTCGGTATTTACCCTGGTTATTCTGGCCTTGGGACTGTATGGATCGGTTGTATTCCTGGAAAGCCGCTTGCTTTCCTGGAAAAAAAGGGAATAACGGTTACTTAATGTATGTCTGGGAGAAATGAGATGAGAAGGTATATCGGAGTATTGTTTGCTGTCCTGGTTTTGTTCTTAACCGCTTGCAGTGGGAAAACACCGCTTCAAGAACCCTCCAATGAGCTTACCCATATTCGTCTGCCAATGGGTTATATTCCCAATGTCCAGTACGCTGCTTTTTATACTGCGGTGGAAAAAGGATTTTTTGCTGAAGAAGGGATCGAACTTGAGTTTGACTATGCTTATGAAACTGATGGTGTGGCATTGGTCGGGGCAAACGAACTCCAGTTTTCGATTGTATCCGGAGAGCAGGTTCCCATTGCCCGGGCAGAGGGATTGCCTGTTGTGTATGTCATGGCCTGGTATGAAAAATATCCCATTGCCGTTATATCCAGGTCAGAACTGAATATCCAAAAACCTGAAGATTTAGCGGGAAAACGAGTTGCGCTGCCGGGATTGTTCGGGGCAAATTATGTTGGTTTTAGAGCTCTCTTAGGAGAAGCAAACCTCAAGGAAAGTGATTTGACCCTGGAGTCGGTTGGATTTAACCAGGTAGAGATCCTGGCTGCCGGCACTAGCGACGCAGTAGTGGTTTACGTGGCTAATGAACCAGTTCAATTAGAAGCCCAGGGGTATGATTTAAACCAGATCCTGGTATCTGACTATTTGGACCTGGTATCGAATGGATTGTTGACCAATGAAATAACCATATCAGAAAATCCGGATCTGGTCCGGAGAATGGTCTCAGCAGCTTTGAAAGGTATCCAGTATACAGTGGAAAATCCTGAAGAGGCCTATGAAATCAGTAAAAAGTATGTCGAAGGGTTGGAAGATGCCGATCAGGAGGTCCAGATGGGAATATTGAGAGCCTCAATAAATCTTTACCAGACTGATCCCTACGGCTACAGCCATCCTGCTGCCTGGACTAACATGCAAGAAGTGTTAATGAAGATGGATTTGATGAAAAAAGAGATTAATTTGGAAGAAGCTTACACAAATGAATTCAGTCAATAATCAACAACCCTTGCTTGAAGTAAAAAAATTGGGTGTGACCTATACCGATGAGAAAGGGTCTCTGCAGGCGATTAATGAGATCAGTTTTTCCGTTGAACGGGAACAGTTCATCTGTGTTGTAGGGCCGTCTGGAAGCGGAAAAAGCACTTTGATTCGCATTCTGTCCGGTTTGTTGGCTCCGACCACTGGTGCAGTATTTCTTGATGGATCAGAAATAAAAAAACCCCGCCAGGGAGTGGGTATCGTATTTCAAAAAGCCAATTTAATGCCCTGGCGCTCAGTACTGCGGAACATTACCCTCCCGCTGGAGATTAAAAGTGTCCCGATTAAAGAGGCAGAATCCAAAGCCAGGGAATTAATTGAACTGGTTGGCTTGAAAGGCTTTGAAGATTGGCTTCCCCAGGATTTATCTGGTGGTATGCTGCAGCGAGTGGCGATTGCCAGGAGTCTGGTACAGGATCCTGAATTGCTGCTTTTAGATGAACCCTTTGGAGCGCTGGATGCCCTTACCCGTGAAAAAATGGGAGCTGAGCTGCTGCGAATCTGGAGAGCCAGAAAAAAAACTGTTATTATGATTACCCATGACATATCTGAAGCTGTCTTTTTGGCAGATCGGGTGTTGGCGATCAGCCCCCAGCCCGGTAATTTAAGATTGGACTTAAAAGTGGATTTAGAACGACCGCGTCACGAAGAAGACAGATTCACTCCAGAGTTTGTGGGGTTAACCCAGCAGCTGCGCGAGGCAATTGAGTAATTCCTTGTCTTGTTTTTCGTCACAAGATCAGGACAGAAAATAATCCCGACTAGAGAAATTTTGTGTTAACATTATTCAGTCGGGTTTTAATGGTTATTTAATCAGTGGAGTTAATGTTTATGGAAGAATTGCAGCCTATAGAAGCGCATCCCAGGAAAGGAAATCAGTTAAAATTTATTATTGGCGGAGTGGTCATTGTTGCGGCAATCGTTTACTTGATTGTCTCCTCGTTATCTGCCAACGTGCAGTACTTTTTAACAGTTGAGGAAGTTCTGAACAAGCAGTCGGCAGGGGAACTGGCAGGACGCAATGTTCGCGCCTCAGGAGCTGTTCTGGGGGACTCAATTCAATATAATATGGATACGCTGGAATTGTCGTTTACTATTGTTCACGTCCCGGGGGATAATCTATTGCTTGAGGAAGAAGGCGGATTAGCCAGAGCCCTACACAATGCCGTGATGGATCCAAGTCGGCCCAGACTGGACGTGATATATTATGGACCCGTACCAGACCTTCTTCAAAATGAAGCTCAAGCCATCATTACCGGTGAGGTTCTTGCTTCCGGAGTATTTGAAGCTGATGAAATTTTGTTAAAATGTCCTTCAAAATATGAAGGATCTGTTCCGGATCAAATAGAGACAGAATAATAATACCCATAAAATATTAATGGCAGGGAGATAGTTAATGGCAGCTGATATTGGTTTTGGATCTTTGTTAATAACTTTGGTCGTTTCAATTTACGGAATTGGTGCAGCATTCTATGGTGAGCAGAAGAAACAGAAAGCCTGGGTTCTCAGCGCAAAGCGGGCAATGACCCTTGTATTCCCGCTTCTGACTATCTCTGTTGGATCCCTTGTATATCTCCTATTGACGAATCGATTTGAATTTGAGTATGTCGCTAAAGTCTCCAGTTTGAGCATGCCGGATTATCTCAAGATCACCGCTCTCTGGGGAGGACAAGCAGGGTCGCTGCTTTTCTGGTCCTGGCTGCTGGCGGGTTTCACTTCTGCTGTTACGCTTCGGAAATGGGACCGGGATCAGGATTTGCTGCCTTGGGTAATTGTGATCAGTTTAGCAACCCTGGCATTTTTTGTATTGTTAAATACTTTTTTTGAAAATCCATTTGTCAGTTATTGGCAGACTTCAGAGGGAATCACAACAGCATTTTCCCGCCCTCCTGGTGGTATTCAACTCTTTCCCAGGGATGGATCTGGATTAAATCCGCTGCTGCGGCACCCGGGGATGATCATTCATCCTCCCATGCAGTATCTGGGATTTGTTGCTTTTATTATTCCCTATGCGTTTGCCATGGCTAGTTTAATTACCAGACGTGCAGATGACCGCTGGATTCAGCTCTCCCGGCGCTGGACATTATGGGCTTGGCTCTTTCTTTCCCTGGGATTGGTTTTAGGAGCCCGCTGGGCGTATGATGTCCTGGGATGGGGAGGATATTGGGGCTGGGATCCAGTAGAGATCTCTGCTTTGATGCCCTGGCTGGCGGGAACGGCTTTTTTACATACCGTACTAATCCAGGAAAAGCGGGGCATGTTTAAACAGTTAACCATGGTTTTAATAATCCTGACCTATAACCTGGTTATCTTTGGAACTTTCCTGACTCGCTCTGGATTACTATCCTCGGTGCATGCTTTTTCGAAAAGCTCGATCGGCCCAATATTCTTGGGCTTTATCGCACTGAACCTGATTGGTTCATTGTGGCTGCTGAACAAGCGATGGAGTTACCTCAAATCCCGGCAGGTGCTGACTTCATTCTTTTCCAAGGAATCATTGATCATCATCAGTGTCGTGCTCCTTTTAGGGATCCTGGTTACCTCCTTCTGGGGAGTGATGTTCCCAAAAATTTCTGAACTGGTGACAGGGCAAAAGGTTACAGTAGGGCCGCCATTTTATGAACGGGTTGCTGGCCCAATCCTGGGCGGCATGTTAATGATTATGGTGATCTGTCCCCTGGCCGTCTGGAGTTATGCTTCATTTAAACACCTGGGGCGCTTGCTTTGGAAACCATTTATCGTGTCATTAATTGGAATTGCCTTGCCGCTTTATGGAGGGCTAACACGCTGGCCTGCAGTAGTGGCTTTCTGGTTGGTGGCATTTGTGCTGGCCGTGAATGCTTTTGAATTCTTCCGGCGCACAAGAGTGCGGAGAAAGAAGGGACAAGATTCCCTGTGGGGTTCGATAGTGCATGTCCTTAAAAGGAACCAACGGGCTTTCAGCGCGATGATCATCCACATCGCCGTTGTCATGATGGCAATGGGGATCATCGGGATTGAGTTTTTCCAAATAGAAACCCAGGGAACAATTCCAGTGGGAGGAGAACTGAGTCTGGGTTCCTATACAATGGTGTATGAGAAGCTTGATATCTTTGATACCACTGATGGAAGAAATGTAGCCCGGGCTATTGTAAGTGTAAACAAGGATGGTCAAACCATAGACACCTTGTATCCCCGGCGAGATTTTTATTATGATTCAAACCAACCTGCGACTATTCCTGGTGTACGCAGCACATTGGTAGATGATTTTTATGTAATCCTGGTGGATTGGAAAGTGGTCTCATCAGAAGGTGCGACGTTTAAGGTTTATCACAATCCGCTGGTAAAATGGCTCTGGATAGGAGCCTGGGTATTCATTATTGGGGTTGTGGCGACAACCTGGCCCGACAAGAAATCCAAACCGCTTCCAGTGAGGGCTCGATGATAAATTATACAAAACGTTATCTATTGTTATTAACATCCATACTAATCCTGGCTGCCTTAATTCCAGGATCTGCAATGGCGCAGGGTTCATATCCAACAGACGATGATGTAAATGCAGTCGCCAAACAGCTTTACTGTCCGGTCTGTGAAAATATACCCCTGGATGCCTGCGGCACTACAGCCTGTGAACAGTGGAGGGGTATTATCCGGGATAGGCTCAGTGAGGGTTGGACAGAGGACCAGATTAAGACATATTTTGTGGACCAGTACGGCGATCGAGTTCTTGCGGAACCCCCCAGGAGCGGGTTTAATTGGTTGGTTTACATTGTGCCCTTGTTGATTTTTGTGGGAGGCTTTGTCCTTCTAATAGGAGCATTTCAACGCTGGCGAAAAGCAGAACCGGAGGTGAGTTCCCGGAAGAATGCCAAGCAAGCGGCTAAACTCAAGAAAGCGCCAGACGAGTACATCAGCCGGGTGGAAGAAGAATTAAATAAAAGATCCAAAGGATAATTATGAAAAAATTATTAATCTGGGGAGGATTAGTATTACTTCTAATGATTTTGGGAGTGGGTTTAATTCAATCCCAGCAGGGACAGGTCGGCCGGGGAGAGATAGCTCCGGATTTTGAGTTAATATCGTTTTCAGGTGAAACATATCAGCTTTCTGATTACCGTGGCAGTGTAATTGTGGTGAATTTTTGGGCCTCATGGTGTCAATCCTGTAAACCTGAGGCATTAGATCTGGAGGCTGCCTACAAGTTTTACCAACCCCGGGGAGATGTATTATTCTTGGGAGTAGACTATGTGGATACCGAACCTGAAGCGTTAGCTTACCTGGAAGAGTTTCAGGTCACCTATCCCAATGGGCCGGATTTGCGAACAAAAATTTCCCAGGCATTCCGAATTACTGGTGTTCCAGAAACATATATCATTGATCAGGATGGTGTCATTGTCCATGTCCGGATCGGTCCCTTTATGTCCCTGGAGGAAATTAAATCATACATTGATCCTTTATTGGATCTCTGAACTATAGATGGGTGGTGTTCATGGCTGTGAGTTCTTTTTTAATCGTATTGGGTATATTTATTCTGACAGGGGTCATAATTATTCGCCCTTTTCTGGTAGAGACGGATACTCGTGGGGCACAGGTGCCTAGAAAGTATGATTCTCTCACCGCCGAAAGGGAAAGATTATTATCCTCTATTGAAGATTTGGATCTGGAATTTGATCTGGAAAAGATATCCTCCGTGGAACATACTCGGAACAGGGATATTTTGCTTTCCCAGGCTGCTGAGATAATTAAGCAGGTGGATAAGCTGGAAAAAAATATCCCGGCCGATAAGCGTATTTCCTCAGTTCCAGCAAGTGAGGATGACCTGGAAGAGATGATAGAAGCCCGCCGCCGTGAGTTGAAGAAGGAAAAAACCAATTTTTGTTCGCATTGTGGAAAGGCTGTGAAAACGGGGGATCAATTCTGTGGACAGTGTGGAGAAAAATTGTGAATCGGCGAATATATACTTCAATCCCTGTCCTTTGTATCCTGGGCATCAGTTTGTTACTTTCCGGCTGTTTGAACCTGTCAGATGATGTGACCCCGCCTCCAGAGGCCGTTAAGACCAATCCGGTGGTAAATACACCCATTCTTCCAACTGCAGTGCCGACTCAGGAACAACCCCTGCCCAATGAAACTACACCGGAAGAAACTGAATTGAAAGTAGTTTATGTTGAGGTAAGTGATCATACTGGAGGAACGCTGCTGGATCTAGACCTGGATGTTAGACTGGAAGCGTATGACAATTTTGCCCAGGTTTTCCAGGAAACCCTGACACTCCCCTCAACTGGAATAATTGATTTTAACGATGTTCCCTTCCTGGAAGGAAGAGTGTACTTTGCTTCGATTACCTACGGCGGTGCAGTTTACCGCTCAGAAATCACTGAATTTGCGCCTGAGGCAGCTGAATTAGGGCTGCATGTCCAGTTATTTGACACTACAGCAGATGATTCCGGATTGCACATTGACCGAATCCATGTTCTGGTTGAATTTTCAGAGCCTGGTCTGCTTCAAATCGTAGAGATATTTATATTTTCTAATAATGGAGAAGCGACTGTGGTCGCTGGATCTCCTGATCAACCGACAGTTTTTTTCCCTCTTCCTGAAGGCGCAGCTGCCATTGAATTCGAGGATGGACTCCTGGGTCAGCGCTATCTGGAAACCCAGGATGGTTTTGGCGACACTGTGAGCATTTCACCCGGGGCCGGGGTGTACCAGGTACTGGTGTATTACACGCTGCCCTATCAGGGAAATACACTGGATTTTGCTCAGACAATTAATTACCCTGTTGGCGCAGTAGTAGTAATGACCCCGGTAAATCAAATAGAAGTGAAAGGAAGTTACCTGGAAGATGTTGGTGTTCAAGATATAACCAGCGGCGCATTCCAGGTTTATGCCGGCGGAGGACTCAACCGGGGGGAGGAACTGCAGTTCCAGATCTCTGAGAATTCTGAAACTGCTCTTGTTCAAGATGAATCTTCTCCACTAGAGATCCAGGGATATTTGATTGGATTGACAGCCCTGGGCGTGGTGATGATCCTGGCAGGGAGCTGGCTTTTCTTCCGGAATAGACGATTGAGTGGAGAAGAGCACGAGTTAGAGGAAGATCATCAAGAGGTAGAAGAAGATCGGAATCAAATCCTGGATCAAATTATTGCGCTGGAGAGTTTATTCGATTCAGGAGAAATCAGCGAAAAATCTTTCTTGAAAAAAAGACAGGAATTGAAAAATAAATTGGGCTAACTGGTCAGGAATTCAAACTCAACTTTATGATCCAGGTAAAAAAACTAGTTAAGCGATTTGGTCCAATAACAGTATTACGAGAGCTGGATTTTGAAGTCCGCTCTGGGGAATTCGTGGCGTTGTTGGGACCAAACGGGGCCGGGAAGACTACCTTATTAAGAATCCTGGCGTCGCTTTCCAAACCGACCTCCGGTTTGGTCCAGGTGGCTTCTTGCCGTTTGCCGGAAGAAGCGGTTGCAGTTAGAGCTCATCTGGGTGTAGTTTCTCATCAGCCGCTGCTTTATGGTGATCTCACGGCCGAAGAAAATTTGTCCTTTTATGCCAGGTTATACGATGTAGAGCGACTTCGAATAGGGGAAGTGCTTGACCTGGTGGGGCTCTCCAGCCGTAAATCAGACCTGGTGCGGGTTTTTTCCCGGGGGATGCAGCAGCGTTTGGCAATCGGCCGCTCAATTTTACACAACCCCCGGATATTGTTAATGGATGAACCTCACACCGGTTTGGACCAGGAAGCGGGTGAAATTCTGGATAGTGTGCTGCGAGAGATTGCCCTTGCGGGGAGGACAGTTGTAATGACTTCTCACGATTTAGTCCGGGCTGCTGAATTGGCATCCCGGCTGGATATCCTGTCCAAAGGAAAGATAAAAGCTTCTGTAGCAACAAAAGATCTTAATTCGGCTGATTTTGTGACTTTTTACCGCAAGGCGCTGCAGGGAAATGGGGGATCAGTATGAAATCTTACCTGAACGCGATCCGGGCTGTGATCTGGAAGGACCTCACCGCGGAATGGAGGACACGAGAGAACTTGTCCGCTATGCTGGTATTTGCCTTGCTGGTGATCCTGATCTTTAACTTTGCCCTTGAGCTGGACATTCAGGCTCAGGAATCCCTCTCCGCGGGAGTGCTGTGGGCAACATTTATTTTCGCGGGAACTATTGGGCTTAATCGGTCTCTGGCGGTTGAAAAAGACCGAGGATGCCTGGATGGCTTGCTGCTGGCCCCGGTTGATCGAAGTGTGATTTATTTTGGGAAGGCAATCGGCAATTTAATCTTTATGCTGCTGGTGGAAATAATAGTCTTGCCAGTGTACAGTTTCCTGTACCAGGTTCCGGTCTTTCAACCCGGATTTTTATTAGTGGTAGTATTGGGTTCCATTGGATATGTTGCAGTGGGAACGCTGCTGGCGACAATGGTAATTCAAGCCAGAACGCGTGATATCCTGCTTCCAATCCTGCTGTTTCCGCTGTCTTTGCCGGTTATTATTGCGGCTGTGAAAGCCAGCCAGGGATTTTTGTTAATGGTTCCGCTGACGGAAATCTCAGCCTGGCTGAATTTGTTAATCGTTTATGATTTGATATTTACCGCAGCGGCCTTTATGGTATTTGATTTTGTAGTGGAGGAATGAAGTATGAATGAAAAACCAAATTTACTTACCATTCTTGATGTCGTCGCCGGTTTGATGATCCTGGTAGCTGCCGGCCTGGTGTTCTTTTATGTCCCGGTAGAAGTGATGATGGGATCGGTGCAGAAAGTATTTTATTTTCATGTAGCCACCGCCTGGGTAGGCATGCTGGGATTCCTGGTAGCCGCGATAGCTGGAGTTGTTTATCTGCGCAAAGGGAATTTATTGTGGGATATTGCAGGGAATGGCGCGGTGGAAATCAGCTTGATATTTTTTCTGACAGCAATTGTCCTGGGTTCTATTTGGGCCAGACCAATCTGGAATACCTGGTGGACCTGGGAACCACGGTTAACAACAGCAGCAATTGTTGAGCTGATTTATGCAGCCTACTTGCTGTTGAGGCAGGGAGTGGATGATCCAGAACGTCGAGCAAGATTTTCGGCGATTTATGCCATCTTTGGTTTTTTCAGCGTACCTCTGACGTTTATTTCCATCCGGATGCTGCGGACTATTCACCCGGTGGTTATTGGCAGCGCTGAAGCTGCCAGCCAGGGCGGATTTAATATGGATTCACCGATGAAATTAACCTTTTTCTTCAGCCTGGCAGCCTTTACGGTCTTTTTTGCTGATTTGCTCTGGCATCGGATTCGATTGGGGCAATTACGAGCTGAGGTTGATGTACTGCGGATAGACTCTTATTCAAAGGGAGAGTGACCCATGCTGTCCAGATTTTTTGTACCTGATACTGTAAATTACATGATTGCTGGTTACCTTGTGTTTGGGGTGATGATTTCAGGATATGTCATGAGTTTAATTTTGCGCTGGAGAAAAGCTCACCGGGAATATGTATACCTCCGAAAGGATCAGGATTAACTAAAAAAGCCCCGTGAGGGAACTGACCCCCTAAAACAAGACACAAAAATAAAGACACCTCTCGTACAATATAAATACGGGAGGTGTTTTTGATATAAGAATAGGGTTTTCCATAAACTGAAATCATGAGAATCTCAGAGACAAAGCGATCTTCTGTTTATCATGATATTTGCCAGGGGACTGCCCCGCCAGGGTTGGCCCTGAATTTATTGAAGAGCTACGCAAAAGTCCCAGCTTTGGGTCTTCGGCTACGCTCAGACCGAGCATCAACCTCCGTCGATGCTTAAGCTTTCCACTGATCCAGTAATCCATAGAAAAATCTAAGCATCCCTGAAGAGGGATGCTCAGCGTAGCTCCTGCTACGACTTTCGCGAAGCATCTACCCTTTGGGTAAAGGACAGTTGGCACATAAAACAAAACTGACGCCCTTGGAATTCAGACGTCAGCTTGAATAATTAGCTACAAGAGGCCTTTATTTATTTGTCCGGCATACGGGGTGCACACCACCACAATGAGGGGCTTTTTTTTATTTGTTTCGAATCATAGTAATTAGTTCAAAAGTTAAAATTGCCAGCAATGATCCGACTCCACTGGCAGCAATATCCCAGGGATCATAATGTGTACTGGCCCCCCACATCGGTTTGAGCTCTTCAATGGTCAAAATTATAAAAATCACTGTAGAACTGAGAATTGCTATTAAGCGGCTATTTTTGGACTGTTTGCTCAAAGCTGCATTTACATATGCCAGACTGATTAAATAGGCAGCTATGAAATTTGGAAAACACCCCGTTATAGTACTAGCGAACTCTGAATGGATTGACATTGGTCTCAATGTTTCTTTATTTAATGAGACTAAACCGAACAAAGCAGCGATTATGAATAAATTGAGCCCAATAGTTCTAGTTCTACTTTTTAATTTTGATTCCGGCATATATGTTTCCCTTTTTTTCTGCAGTATCTATTTGATTATTCTTTCCCTGGAGATAGTTGGTAGATCCCTGCGATCTCTGTTCACAATCTGATGGTTAGGCCAGAAGAGGCGTAGTGACCTGCGAGATTTAAACGCGTCAATTAATTGATTCCTTAAAATCTTAATGACAGACAGCTGAGACCACCATCAAGTTTTTGAAACTCGGATACCCCAACTTCAATTACTGAATAACCAGCCCCAAGTATAGTTTCCCGTGCTTTGGGATAACCACTGGGTATTAACACTCTGTCGTTAACCCAAATGCAATTGGCTGCATAGCTTTCATCTTCAGCTATTTCCAGGAGATTAAATTCCTTAAATTCTTCTTTTAATAGAAACTCACCACATGCAATCAGATTGTTTTGTTCTAAATAGGCAACTCCAGTCTTCAAATGGAGAGTTTCTTCCAGCTCAACCAGAGACCCACTCAGTCCATTGTTTTCCAGGAAGCGGATGACTTGTGCCGCTCCATCCACGTTTGTTCTTTCTGATAGTCCAATATAAAAATGGGATCCCACCATCATGATATCTCCCCCTTCGACTGTTCCCGGAGCCTGGACTTCTTCAACCTCCCCGTAAAATTCTTTCAGAATGTCTTTGATTGCCGCGGTCTCTCCTTTACGTGATGGCGCTCCAGGATTGGTTATGATTGCACAGTTCTTTGTTAATAGGGCAATATCTTCAACAAACGTGGAATCAGGGAATTGTTCATCTGGTCCCAATACCAATACTTCTAATCCGCACTCTTCCAGTGCTTCGATATAATTCGCGTGTTGAGCCAGGGCCTTTTTGTAATCTGGAATACCAAGATCCGCAGTGGTCAATCCATGGATCAAGCTTTCCCCCGGGGTTCTGACGATGGCTCTCTTGTACATAGATTTCCTGGATAAAGACAATAATTTAGATATATTTTCGCAAGAGTTGTTTGGTCCTCAGCCTGGGCGGAAGAAGAAAAGTCAATCTTTGTGAGGAGTTAGACAGGGTTATCAGTTCAAAAATAGATAAAACAGGATTGCCTGCGGACCATAATTCATTATGCCATGCAAAATTGCCGGGGCGATTACACTTTCACTTTTTTCACGCACGAGTCCAAAGATCAATCCAGCCAACATTGTCCATAGAACATGCGGCCAAGCCAGGGTTTCTGGATTCCAGCCCCAGTGCCAAAGACCAAAAAGAACAGAAGAGATAATTAACCCCCACCCCCATCGAATGCCAAAGATTTGCTTAGGGCGCCCAAATACTGAATTCAGGCGTGATTGGATATATCCCCGAAATAAGATTTCTTCACTTAACGCAACAAACAAGTAGAAATATATAATCGCAACAATAACGTTCCCAAGCTTGTTTGAAATTTGTGATGCAATTGGAATGAGGGCTAATCCACCAACGACCCCCATTTTTTGCCCTGGGGGTTGTTTTTCTTTGACCATCCAGGCAAACCAGAATAACAACCCGATCTCGATGATTGAAATCAGGATTGCCCCTGTCCATTGGGTCCAATCAATCCAGCTGAGCAGAACGCTAAGAGTGAAAACGGGAAAGAACCCTTGAGCAATTATTTCGACTTGATAGCGGAGCTTCTCGGAAATCGGGAATTTTTGCTTATGCTGATCTCTGATAATGTAAATCAAGAATGAAATAACCAATAAAACAGCATAACCCGGGAAAAGAAAGCCACCCAAAGGGTCCGATATCTCTGCGGATAGGGGAATGGACTGAACGTAATTAAAAATGTAACTCATCAGGATGAAGACAGCACTAACTTCAATGACCCCTAGAACTTTTGCTTTCATCTCAGCACTCCATTAATGAATATGTATTTGATCATCAAACACTATTTGCGGGCAAACAGGGTTAAGGTGAGTTTGTTTTGTGTGTGTGGACATACTTCTATTTACACTAACACATAAATATCACCTATCCTCTGGTTTATATGCTTTTCGTCATGTCATTTATTCTTGACACTTTTAGTAAAACGTGTAGAATTATGGTCAAACATAAAAAAAAGGCAAAAATAATATGTCTAGCCAAATAAAAAAAGAAATGAGCGAGAACGAACAGATGTATCTGGTAACGATTGCCAAATTGGAAGAGCAAGGTTATGAAAGCCCGGTGGCTCTCTCTGAATTGGCTAATGCGCTTTCTGTTCTACCGGTTTCCGTCAATCAGATGATTCATAAAATGGAAAAGAGTGGGTTAGTGAAATACTATCCCTATAAGGGGGTTGAGTTTACATCTTCCGGGCGGCAGCTCGTTATGCGCATTTTGCGCTACCGACGTTTATGGGAGGTTTTTCTGGTCAAGGATTTGAGCATGTCCCTGGAGGGGGCCGATGCTCTCGCCTGTAATTTGGAGCATATTACCTCTGACGATGTGGCAGATCGTCTTTCGGAATTTTTAGGGCATCCAGCGGTTTGTTATCACGGAAATCCAATCCCTCAGGTTGAGGAGGATGGGATGACGCTTTTTGAGGGGATGATGTTGAGCGATTTAAAGATTGGAGAGTCCGCTCAGGTGATGCAGGTAAATGCGGATGCGGTGGTGACCAATTTTCTATCAAATGAAGGAATCGGTCCGGGTATACGCGTGCGAGTGCTGGCAATTGGTAACAGTGGCGATATGCTGCTGGAATCTCAAAAGCGGAGCGTGCACTTATCCGCAGAGATGACATCCGCAATCAGTGTGGGATGGCCAAAAAATAACTAAAAATTGAACTGTTCACCTGGAAAACAATAACCTGGAATTTAAGGTCATTGTCCAGCCCGAAAACATCGGGTCGCATTCACAGAAAAAAGGAGTGTTTTATGTCAGTACCATTAAGTGATTTAAAAGTTGGCGAAACAGGGGTGATCGCCAAAATGAACTTTAAAGGGGCTGCCCGTCAGCGATTATTGGCGATGGGCCTGGTGAAGGGGGAGACGATTTTAGTGAAAAGGGTAGCTCCTTTGGGGGACCCGATTGATTTTGTGATCAAGGGTTATCATCTTTCGTTACGCAAAACGGAAGCCAGTGAGATATTGGTTGAGCCGCAGGGATAGGAGAAATGATGTCAAAAGTGTTCCCCCTTGTGATGGCTGCCATTGGCGAGCAAGTTTTTCTGGAAAACATAAAAGGCGGCAAAAAGATGTTGCACCGTCTAACCGCGCTGGGACTGACGCCGGGTGTTGAACTGAGCGTCGTTCAAAATACTGGTGGGGTTCTGCTGCTTTCTGTGCGTGGTTCTCGTATTGCTTTGGGGCGTGGTATGGCGCGGAAGATGATGGTTAGTTTGACTGGCAATAACGGCGATCAAACAAATATCGAAGGAGAAGAAAAGTGAAAGAGTTACGCATAGCTCTTGCCGGTAACCCGAATGCTGGTAAAAGCACAATTTTCAACGCGTTGACCGGTTCCCGTCAGCATGTGGGAAACTGGCCGGGCAAAACGGTCGAGAAAAAGGAAGGCAAATTCAAACATGGTGAGTATGAAATCGAAATTGTTGATTTACCCGGAACTTACAGCCTGACCGCATTCTCACCCGAAGAAGTGATTGCCCGGGACTATATCATCAACGAAAATCCCGATATGGTCGTAACGGTGGTGGATGCCGCAAATTTGGAGCGCAACCTCTACCTGACAGTGCAGGTTTTAGAATTGGGTGTCCCTGTGATTGTTGTGCTTAACATGTCTGATGTCGCCGATTCACGCGGTTTAAAGATCAATCAAAATATGCTCAGCGATGGATTGCAGTCTCCTGTAATCAAAACAACCGCAAGTAAAAGTGAAGGGATTGACCAATTGGTAAGAACAATCATCAAACTTGCGGAGGAGAAAATAGCATGAAGTCACATGAGCGCGCTTATACACAACGAGATGGTTTTTCGATTGACTATGGCCGCGAAGCCGAGGAAGAAATAGTCCGCTTGCAGGAAGAGATCACCCGCCAGACGAATATTGAGAGCCAATTTCCCTCGCGTTGGCTGGCAATCAAGTTACTGGAAGGGGATCACGACATTCAAACAAGTTTGAAGGAACTTAAAGGTGGCTCCGAGTTACTCGCTGCCGTAGAGAAGAGCATTGCCCATCTTGAGAAAATTTACGGCGATGATGTGGACGTGATCATTGCCGATCACCGCTACGGCTGGATAAACGGTCTGGTGCGCGAAGCAGTCAAACATAACAGCCCCGACCGCCTGACCAAATCCGATAAAGTAGACCGCATTGTAACCCATCGTCTATTGGGCATCCCGATTTTCCTGATCGCGATGTGGGTGGTTTTTAAAATGACCACAGATATTTCTGCCCCTTATCTAGATTGGGTGGATGGCGTGATCAGCGGTCCCATCACCAACTGGATTGTGAGCATCTTAGGCGTACTTGGTTTGGACGGTAGCTGGGTGGAAAGTCTCTTTGTGGATGGCATTATCGCAGGTGTGGGAGGTGTGTTGGTCTTTGTTCCAGTGATGATGTTCCTCTATCTTGCCCTCGCCATTTTGGAAGACTCTGGCTACATGGCGCGCGCGGCTTTTGTGATGGATCGCCTGATGCACATGTTGGGACTGCATGGGAAGAGCTTCCTGCCGATGTTGATCGGTTTTGGATGCACTGTCCCAGCACTTTACGCCACCCGTACCCTGGAAAATGAAAAGGATCGCATCCTGACTGGACTTCTGGTCCCGTTTATGAGCTGCGGTGCTCGGCTTCCGGTTTATATCCTCTTCGGAACAATCTTCTTCCCTGAAAATGCGAGCGGGGTCGTCTTTGGTTTATACCTGCTTGGTATTATCACAGCGATTATTTTGGGAATCGTTCTTAATAAGACGCTCTTTAAAAACAAAGAACAATCTACCTTTGTGATGGAATTACCGCCTTATCGCCTGCCAACATTGCGCGGCATCTGGTTCCACATGTGGGAGCGCACCAGCTCCTTTGTCCGCAAAGCGTGGACGATTATCATGGCGACCAGTATTGTCTTGTGGATTTTAATGGCGCTCCCCGTCAACGGGAACGGCAGTTTTGCAGATACAGATGTCAGAAACAGCGCTTTTGCAACTGCAAACGAGGCAATCGCCCCAGTTTTGGCGCCTCTGGGCTTTGACAGTTGGGAAGCCAGCAGCGCGCTGGTTACAGGCTTTGTGGCTAAAGAGGTTGTCGTCAGCACAATGGCGCAAGTCTACACAGTGGAAGAAGTTGAAGAAGAAGCGGAAGCTACCACCTTCTTTGAAGATGTTGGTGAGATTATCACCTCCTTTATCGGAGCAACAGGTGATACCATCAAGTCCCTGCCGCTTATCTTTGGGGTCAACCTTTTTGAAGAAGGAGAGGAAGATGAGTTGACAGATCTGATGTTGGCTGTGCGCAGCGGCTTTGAAGAATCAAGCGGCGGTCATGGCGCTTTGGCTTCAATGGCTTTTATGGTCTTTGTCTTGATCTACACCCCTTGTATGGTTGCTATTGCTGCAGAGAAACAGGAATTGGGCGCAAAATGGATGTGGTTCAGCATCATAGGACAGCTTGCGCTGGCCTGGCTGATGGCATTTGTCGTCTTTCAAGGCGGCATCCTGTTAGGGTTAGGATAGTTCTTAGATAACAGTGATCAGTAATCAGATGAGTAAATGATAATCGATCACTATTCACTGGAAACAGAGTAAGGAAATAAGAAAGATGCTCAATCAAGTACTGCAAGAAATCAAATTCGCACAGAGTGTTCTAAATTTGAGCGATCTTAGCCACAAATTAGGCATTGAGCACAGCGCATTGGATGGCATGATCCAGTTTTGGGTACGTAAAGGAAGATTGAGGGATGATGATGCGGAGTTAGCCGCGGTGATGAACGCGTGTTCTCCACCCAGTTGTGGTAGCTCCTGTACAGGCAAGGCGGTTTGCCCTTTCGTCGCTAAAATGCCCAAAACGTACTCAATACCTGCCCAAAAGATTGATTGACCTGTTGAGAATGAAAGCATTTTTGAATAGAAAAAACTAGACAACTGAAGCATAAACTGGAATGAGTAAATCAAAATGAGATCCAATACAAACTCATTAAAAATCGAAGGGCTCTGTAAAACTCCTTCGAGGGAAGCGTAGCTTAAGGGAGCCTGTCGAAGAGAAGCAAGGGGTTAATGGAATGTAGTTATGATGAGGTGCGGCAGGTATACGGTGCTCTTTATTTGACACCGATCTGGGGTTAATAAGGAAAGATATCAATAACCTATTCAGTTGGAATTGTGTAGAGCCTTTTCCAGAAAAAAGATCAAGCGCAAGGAATTTGATGGCAGATTTGGTTTGTTAGTTCATGACACGCTCTTCAGCCAAGTCATTCTTGTTCCTCTTATATACCTCGTGGCTGTATGGATAATCAGTCGTCGTGTTGCTAAGATGTCAATTATAAAAAGAGTCAGAGCTCTGAGCTCAGGATGGTTCTAATAACCGCAAACTGAGATTGGCGAGCAAGACAGTGACAATGATTGCCAGCCCAGGAAAAATCATCAGATAGGGTCGGGTTTGCAGGAATGGGCGGGCAGCGTTGATCATTGCCCCCCATTCCGGATGGGGGAGTTGGACGCCGAATCCCAGGAAGCTCAAGCTGGAAATACTCAGGATGCCGCTGGCGAAGCTCAAACCGAAAAGCGTGATAATCAGCATAGTGATGTTGGGCATGATGTGGCGCCGGATGATATGAACTGGCTTGGCGCCAAGTGCCTTGGCAGCCACCAGGTATTCAGCGCTCAGCAGGGAGTAAACCTGTCCTCGCAGAATACGCGCGTAACCAGGCCAGCGCACTATGGCCAACGCGATCACCAGGCTGCGCATGCCAGGCTCGAGGATACTGATAAGCAGCAGTGCAAAAAGCAGCGCCGGGATGATCATTAAGATATCTACAATCCGCGTCATTAATTCGTCCCAAATTCCACCCAGGTAGGCGGATACGGCTGCCCAGATTGCGGCGATCAATGTCGATCCGCCAGCAATCACCAAGGAAGACCCAATGGTGACACGTCCTCCAAAAAGCAATCGGGTGAACAAATCTCGCCCTAATTCATCTGTTCCCATTAAATGAATCCGGTTGGGTTGGGAAAACTTTTCAGCAAAATTGATTGCGTTTGGTTCGTAATTGGTAAACAGCCCGGGGAAAGCACAAGCTAATAAAATAACGGCAAGCAGGGCCAGGCTGAGAGCTCCGATGATTGTGCGCATCATGATGTTCGCCCTCTTCCCATTTTTTCAATGGTTGTCGGATCAAGGAAAAGGTACAGGCTATCGATCAATATATTGATCAGTGCGAAGATTCCCCCTGTATAAAGCAGGATACCCTGAATGATTGGAAAGTCGCGTGCCATGATGGAATCAACTAACAAGCGACCGATCCCGTTCCAGGCAAAAATTGTCTCAATAATAAAAGAGCCGCTGACCAAATTGCCCAATTGAATCAAGAGTGCGGTGCTGATAGGGAATAACGCCGGTTTGAGTGTGTGGATCAGGATGACACGAATCTGTTTCAGCCCTTTCGCATGAGCGAATTGAATGTAGGGCTTTTCCGAGATCTCCCGGATGCTTGTGCGGATGACTTGAGTTGTCCAGCCAGAAAGGTGCACACTGAGGGCAGCGACTGGCAGTACATAGTGCCTTCCTGTTTCATGACCAATTGCAGGCAATAACCGCAGATCAACTGCGAAAAACCAGATCAGGAGGACAGCCAGGAGGAATACGGGGACAGAATAGTTAATCCAGGCCATACTCTGGATCCATAGATCAAGGATCTTATTATTTGTGACTCCGGCCAAAAGGCCAAGAGGGAAGGAGATGATCAGGGTCAAACCGAATGTGATCAAGCCCAGGCGCAGGGATGCTGGCAGACTGCTCTGGATTTCTGCCAGGACCGGACGTTTTGTGCGTGTGGAGTAGCCCAAATCCCCATCAAATATGACCCTTTGCAGCCAGCATCGGTATTGCTCTACCATCCCTCTGTCGAATCCATACTCGTGTCGGATGCGTTCAACCAATTCTGGCGGCGCTTCCGTCTCACGATCCTGGTTGGCAATCAAGACCGCTGGGTCGCCCGGCATCTGGCGCACCATCACAAACGCCACCACGGAGATGACGAACAGGTAGAAGAGTCCTAATATGACCTTGCGAATGATGATTTTCAGCATATAGTATCAGATGCTCCCCTGAAGGTGATTCAGGGGAGCATCTTCGCTCCGTATTACTAGACTATTTATTCTGCAAGTTTGTACACTGTATTCAGTGAAGGGCGGAAAACAGCATCCAACGTCAGATTAAAGACAGTATCCTTTGCAGCATAGAGGGTGACCTCATGATAAATCGGTGTAAAAGGCGTTTGTTCAATTAAAATCGCCTGGATATCATCATAGTACGCCTTCCGGGTTGCCAGATCCACTTCAGAAACTGCTTGATTGATCAAGACCTCGATTTGGTCATCATCATAGCTGATACTGTACTTGCTGTTGAAGATACCTTCCGGCCGCGCCCAATAGGTCATGAAATCGTCCGGGTCGCCGGAGGACATGGTGTATGGGCGCATGCTGATATCATACTCATCGTTTGCCAGCATCTCGTTCCAGGTACCGCCCTCAACCGTCTGGATTTCAATATCTATTCCCAGGTCTACCAGCGCAAACTGGATAATTTGGGCGATCTCACCATAAGGCCAACGGTTTGCCAGACCGCTGTGGAGCACAAAGGTCACCTGGATCCGCTCGTCTCCCAGTACGGACTGCGCTAGCGCTTTCGCTTCGGCCAGATCGTAAGCAGGTGAAGCTGCCGGGTTGACCCACTTCTCGGCAAGTTGGGTGATCAGGCTCGTACCGGGAACCCCATAGCCATAAACTGTCTCATTAACAATCAACTCCCGGTCAATAGCCAGGGAGACGGCCTGCCGCAGGATTTGATTATCAAAGGGAGGTTTGTCGTTATTGAAGAACAGATAATGAGTGGTGAGCACGTCGACGGTGAAAAGATTGAGGTTTTCATCGCTTTCAACGATCTCGCTCTGACTGGGTATGATAGATCCCACATCGGCGATGGCATCGATTTCCCCGGACTGCAACGCTTGCAACCGGGTGATGGCGTCGGGGATGTAGCGGTAGATGATGCGTTCGACTTTAGGTGGCTCTCCCCAGTAGTTTTCATTGCGTTCCAGTACAATGCGCTCGCCGTCCACGTACTCAACAAATTGGAAGGGGCCAGTGCCGTAAGGAACTGGTTGGTCCGTGCCTTCCTGATCGCGTGTTCCGGGGGAGAGCATGGCTGATTGGAAGTAAACCAGCAAGTCCGGAAGCGCCGGGGTGGATTCGGTCAGATAAATAATAAAGGTGCTTTCGTCCACGACCTCCATATGGTCCAGCGTTGGCAGCGGGGTGTAATTCTCGTGGATCTCCATCAGGTTATCCACGGCCACCTCTGCGGTAAGCGGTGATCCATCATGGAAGGAGATGCCTTTTTTCAGCTTGAAGGTCCAGGCGGTGAGATCTTCGTTGGATTCCCAGGACTCGGCCAGGTAGGGCTGTGGATTGAGATTTTCATCCGGATAGAGCAGCGGCTCCCAGACATGCAGGGACCCATGGATCATGTGCCACTGGGATTGACCGTAATACAGATTTCGTCCGATGCCGATGATTATTTCTTCAGCATAAGACGGCTCGCTGTTCCCCGCCGGTTCATCAATGGGTGCATTAGTGGGCTCCACGGCTGTCTCTTCGACTACCGGACTCTCCGCTACAGCAGCCTGGGTGGATTCTTCCACCGATGTGCTGCAGCCGGTAAGCAGCAGCAGGCCGATCAGTGCAAGTATTAATATTTGAAAGCGGGGGTGTTTCATAGTGTTCTCCTCGCGATAGATGATTATGAACCTATTTATGGATTGGTATTGTGTAAATCTTTCCGATTTTGTTTTTCCCGGTCAATGTCTACCAACGCCATTTTTCTTTTCTGAAAGATACCCACCTGTCCGTCCCGTTTCAAAATCAGCGGGCGCAGAGCGTCCTGCAGTTCCCTGCGGCGTGATGATGGCAGCTTCAGGCGTTCCATCCACCAGTCGATCAGGGCTTTTTCGTTATCATAGGGGTAATTTTGACTGGCGTTGATGATGCGCACATCAGCAAATAAACCCATCTCCAGCAGCACCGGATACAGCAGGTCCAGCTGGGGTGGGATTACCCTCTCCTCTCCAGAAAACTGGCGGTAGAGGTCCTGGCTCCAGATCGACCGCGCACCGGTGCCAAGTAGAATCATCAGATGCTGAGTCAGCGGTAGAAGATTGCCAATCACCAGGTCAATATCCGGTATGTTGTAGAGAGAGAAGGAAGCAAAGACTAACTGAAAGGGTCCGCGACTCTGGATATTGGGCAGGGATTCTTCAATCCGTTCAGACAGCAGGTTGACGTTGGATAAACCTGCTGCCTGGAGATTGTCATCCAGATGTTCTCTCATGGTCCGGGAAGGTTCGATTGCCAGCACTTCCCCGGCAGCGCAAGCCAGTGGGAGGGTGAAAGCCCCTGTGCCCGATCCGATTTCAAGCACCCGGGCGTCTGCTGGAAGGGCTTCCTGCAGGTAAGGGAAAACCTTGTCGACATAGTCATTTTCCTGGACCCAGCTGCCATACCAGCTAGCAGTTCGATCCCATTGTTCGCTGTCGGTCTGAGATCGCTGCCGTCGGCAGGCGATGATACGCTGCTTCCAGGCTTCTAGAGCTGTCATTATCGCCAAATCGCTACCCGGAGGATTTGTTCTTTTAAGGAGAGAAATGCGGTGTTGATTCTGGTTGACATGGGTTCTTCAGCCCAGAGGGGCTGGCTGGTTGAGGGTGTTGACAGTGATAGATCGCGTCTTTTGGCCGCGGCAGTTTTTGCACAGACCTGGAATATTTAAACGGGTGAGATCGACCTGGAAGCCGTTCTTTTCCATCAGAGTGGCGGCGAAAGATTCCGCGGGATGGATATCCACACCAAGCACAGCGTCGCAGCGCACGCAAACCAGGTGCAGGTGAGGTTCTTCGGCACCTACTAGTTTAAAAACCCGGTGATTCTCACCAAGGTCTATGGATATCACCAGATTGAAATCCTGGAGCAAATCCAGGGTGCGGTAGACAGTAGAAATATCAACCGCATTACTAACCTCCTGAACCTTCGCAAAGAGCTCTTCTACGGAGGCTGGCGAATCCATTTGATGCAGGATGGACAGCACAATTTCGCGTTGTGGTGTCAGGCGAAATCCTTTTTTCTGCAGCTGTTCTATGAAAAACGACTCGCAGGACATAGTTTTTCTCCGTTTATGATAAACAGACTAGATAATTATCTGCATTCAATTTAGAAATTAGCGGACTGATAGGGCACAACGAAAAAACTCCTAATACTCACTAATGGCAATAATTGCTAAAGCGTATAGTCGCAAATGCAAACGATAGCAATAATTATATTGGATGTCGAGAAAAGTTGCAAGAGTATTGGTAACCGATCTGAACTTATATTCACAATATGGTGTTCTCTGAAAAACAGAGGATTGTCAAATTGAAGCTAAAAAAGATAGAAGTCAACCGGGTGTTTGAAGAAATGCATATTCTGCTAAAGGTTTGCGAATGGTTGCAGTTCGCTTAGGCACACGCTGGAAAGCTTAGTATCAGCAACTGAAGAACCGCATACATCCTGCTGCGAAAAAATCATTGTTGCTGCACATGTACTTGCAGCGCAGGTGTTGCTTGCAGGATGCTGGTTTCCCTCTGTTATATTCTCGCCAAGCGTGAACCGTATCGTACTTCGATGAGGAAACCATCATCAATAAAATACTTGCGTCTGTCCCCCTTGTGGGGATCTTGGCTTGGGCTCTGGATGAGAAACCGCGGAAAGGCCACCTGAATGTGAGTGGACATGCCTTGGGATGGGTTTTCGTTTTTTTTATTTTAATTATCTCTTTGAAAAATAGACTCTTTGAGTTTTTGGGCAGTTAGCTCACAAGAAATGTGTCACTCCTGCATTAGGGGAATTAGACAATCCCCTTTAACAGGGACAATTTTCACCCCGCTTACTTCACAACTTCAGCTGGCTGGTGTACCATAATAGATGGTACCAATGCTTGGTTTGTGTCTGGTTGCTGAAAAAACACTAATAGATGAAAAGAAACCTAATTGCTTTTTTCGTTAGCATAATTATAATGACAGCCAGTTTGCTCTGGGTGTCTGGTTGCACTGCCTCGCCTCCCACCGCGGAACCCACCTCCACATCCGTAATAGTGCCCATCCCCACCTCTACCTCTGTTTTCAGCGACACTCTTGTCCGCGGGCCGTACCTGCAATCGGTAACCCCAGACTCGATCATCGTTGTCTGGGAGACTGAAGATTCCAGCCGGGGAAAAATCGTTTATGGGGAGACTGATGAGTACGGTTTGAGCGTGACTGACCCGGAAGTGGGAACAAATCATGTTGTAACCCTCACAAACCTGGCACCCTACACCACTTATCACTACCGGGTTGAGGAAGATGGTGTTCCCCTGAGCGTAGATGCGGCCTTTCGTACTGCGGCAGGTCCCGATCAAACCAAATTCACTTTTGCCGCCTTTGGGGATACTCGCACGCAGCACCAAATCCATCAGGAGGTGGTGGACAGTATGGTGGCGATGGAACCAGATTTTGTGCTGCACACTGGCGACCTTGTGAATTCGGGATATATGTTTCCTGATTGGGAGACTTTTTTCGAGATTGAGAGAGAATTGATGGCCCGTGCACCTCTGTTCCCCGCGCTGGGTAATCACGAGGTCAATCATCAATATTATTTTGATTTTTTCTACCTGCCCGGCAATGAGCGCTGGTATGCCTTCGATTATGGTAACGCCCGTTTCATCTGCTTACAGGTGGACGGTATCGTGGATTTTGGCCCGGGCAGCGAACAGTATGACTGGCTGGAGAGGGAATTGGCGGCCAATACACAGCCCTGGCTCTTTGTTTACTTTCATATTCCACCCTATACTTCATCTCGGGAGGAGCCTGACATTGAGCAAGACGTGAGGGAGGCGCTGGCCCCGCTTTTCGAACAATATGGGGTAGACGTAGTTTTCACCGGTCACCATCACAACTACGAGCGCAACGAAGTTAATGGCGTCACTTACATCGTTACTGGCGGAGGAGGCGCACCGCTGTGTGTAATGGAAGAGCCGGAAATGACGCGGGAAGCCTTCGCGGTGGCTTACCATTTTATGCTGCTGGAAATTGATGGCAATCACCTGCGGGCGACAGTTTATTCAAGCCAGGGGAAAATACTTGACGAATTCGAGCGTATGGGTCCTTGATTTTGAATGCCCATTTGACTGACTGGGTAAATGCTAGAAAATCCTATGCGCCAGGGAAAACGCGAGTGACTAATAATCATCGGCGAGGAGATTTGACTATGAAAAAGCAAGGATTCCCCCGTTGGGTCTGGTTGATTGTGCTGCTGATTGCCAGTTGCGCTGCCCCTGCGCCCACCGCGGAACCCACTCCTATTTCTGATGACACTATCATCCGCGGGCCGTACCTCCAATTAGTGATGCCAGACTCGATCATCATCGTTTGGGAAACTGAGGGTTCCACCAGTGGGGAGATTGTCTACGGGGAGACGGATGAGTACGGTTCGAGCGTGACTGACCCGGTGATGGGCACAAGCCACGCTATCACCCTCACAAACCTGGCACCCTACACCACTTATCACTACCGGGTTGAGGAAGATGGCCTTCCTCTGAGCCCAGATGCGGCCTTTCGTACTGCCGCCGGTCCCGATCAAACCAAATTTACTTTCGTTGCCTTTGGAGATACCCGCACGCAGCATCAAATCCACCAGGAAATAGTGGACAGAATCGTGGAGCTAGAACCCGATTTTGCGCTGCATACTGGCGACCTGGTGTATAAGGGAAATGAGTTCCCTAATTGGGAGGTTTTTTTCGAGATCGAGAAGGAATTGATGTCCTACGTGCCTCTCTTCCCTGCATTAGGAAATCATGAAGAAAATCATCAGCATTATTTTGATCTCTTCTACCTGCCAGGCAACGAGCACTGGTATACCTTCGATTATGGCAATGCCCGTTTCATCTTCTTGCAGGTGGATGGCATCGTGGACTATGGCCCGGGGAGTGAACAGTATACCTGGATGGAGAGGGAGTTGGTAGCCAATACGCAGCCCTGGCTCTTTGTTAATTTTCACATCCCGCCTTACACTTCAATACGACGAGATGAATCTGATATTGAACACGAGGTGCGGGAGGCTCTAACCCCGCTCTTCGAGCAATACGGAGTAGATGTGGTGTTCACTGGTCATAATCACAACTACGAGCGCAACGAAGTCAACGGGGTTACTTATATAGTTACCGGTGGGGGTGGCGCGCCAGCTCTGTACAAGACAGAGGAGCCGGAACTGACGAGGGAAGCTTTTGCGGTGATGTACCATTTTGTGCTGCTGGAAATTGACGGCAATCACCTGCGGGCGAAAGTGATATCAAATCAGGGGGAAATACTCGACGAATTCGAGCGCACGGGTCCTTGATTTTGGATATCACTTTGGCAAATCGACTCAGCAGTTGCTCTAGTGGCTGAAACTCTCATCGTCCCGCCAGGCGAGAATGGAGAAGTATATTATCAACGCTCCCTGGACGATGGGAAAGATCGGGTACCACCAGACACCATTTTGATCGGGATTTCCCTGGATTACATGGACCAAAATCCACTGAAGTGCCGCCCAAACGGCTGGTACGGCGCCGATAATCAACCCCCATCGATTCTTGAAATACAAAAGTACGATAGCGAGCCCAAGCATTAAGGCAGCTGTAATCGTAGCAATGCCCCCAATTGGACCCTCCAATTCTAATGAGCCGGGTATTTCGCGCACCAACTTGTGAACAAAGAGGATGAACATCATTGCCATGGCCGCCTGAACGGGAACGGACAATCCCCGGGACGGGTTTTTATTTCTTTTCATTTTAATTATCTCCTTGAAAAAAATGGCAAGGTTAATTTACTTCCTGAGGGAAAACCTTTATCCATGCCAGAACACAGAAGTAGATAAGTGATAACGCTGGAATCATTGCCGCCAATAGATACTGCCAGGCGGTACTTTGACCGAGCTGCACCCCAATTGCGATCAACAATACAGGCAGAATGAACATCCACGCTCCGGCAATAATCCCCAAAACCAAACCCCACTTGATTTTCAAAATTGCCATCACCATTGCCACGACGAGTAGCCCGCTAACGACAAATGTGATCATTCCTACGGAGCTGCCAGTAGCTTTGGATAACGTTAAAATTTCGGAGAAATCTTTGATGATTGGCATTGTTTGAATCAACATCATCGCTATGGCTGCCTGGATGTAGATTGATTTCAAGCCCCTCTTACCTCGTTCGCTTTCAGGTAATTTGGGGCTGTTGTCTTTAATTCCTTTCAGACAAAGAACAAAGATAACCAAACTCGAAAAGAATACGGCGATCGCGTTAATGGGAAAAGTGAAGCCTTGCGGCGTTGGACCTCCAAGCGCGGCTGTACGGCTGACACGGGTAAGATACTGGAAGGCAGTGAGCACCATGTGGGGGAAGCCAGCGACGGCTCCAAGCACGTACCCCAAAATATTCTTACGCAGTGTAAGAACTAGAATAGCCGCAAAGAGCGGAATTCCACCCAGCACAACATATTCCACTTTGAGGTGCGGCAACTGCGCTGAGAACTCTGCCAGATGCTCGGTTTCGATCATTATCAGCCAATACAGCCTGACGTAAAGGGCAATTGAGAGAATGGAAAAGAGATTGGATTTCAATTTACCTGTGTCCAGCCCCTTCTCTTTAGCATAGACTGTGGATGAAATAATCAGGATGAGCAAAGCAGCGGCAATCAGGTAAATATAAGTGAAGAGCATTTCATTCAAGAAATACTCATATCCACCAATGGCGATTGCCTCCGCCAGCACAATGTTGGGTGTCAAAATAAGATAGACAACCGGGATGAGTATCAGCCCTTCCAGGCTATATTTTTTCAGCCTGGTATTATCAGACCGCAGCATAATCGCGAGGCTGGCAAGGACCAGGGCATAACAGGCCATTGCAACCGGGAATCCTGCGCGCAGGATTCCTGTCAGGAATAACACTGGCGTCACAATCAGCAGCGTGGCTGTTGAAACCATCAATAGGTTTTTGTAGGATATGTTCATTTTTCTTCTCCTTCTAAATAAGTGAATAAGCAGAAACTTATAGTTGCTGCTAAAAAAAGGGGTTGGGGGAATTCCCAGAGCCCCAGACAGCTAATCTGAAACTTCCTCGCAGGTGTCGATTTGAGAACATTCTGTAAAGGCCAATTCAAGCAATTCATCCAGTTCGGTTTTATAGGCCAGCATGACCTTGGTGTTGATGCGGTAGAAGACCCGGAATCCAACTTTGTTAGCTTCAAGGATGCCGACGTTCTTCAATACTTTGATGTGTTGGGAGGTAGCTGGTTGGGTGCTGCCCAACCGATCAGCCAGATCAGCCACGCAGAGTGTGTCTGCAGGATTGGAGGCCAGCATCCGGATGATCCTGAGCCTGGTGGGGTCACCCAGCGATTTGAAAACCTCGGCCATTTTTCTAACTTTTGTAATCATCACAACACCCTAAGAATATAAGCAATTACTTATGATTATACATTGATTTCACTCATTGTCAAGCGCCGGTTTAGAATCCATTGTTTCTCCTGGGTTGACAAGGGCTAAAAGGTGAGTATAATATATAAAGAGTTATATAAATAACATATGATATATAAAGCTAACAACCTATGATAAGAAAGACAAAGGACACACTATGCCATTAAAACATGCCCTGTTGGGTTTCCTGAATTACCAGCCAATGACCGGATACGATTTGAAACAGCACTTTGACCGCTCCATCTACTATTTTTGGAACGCCAAGCTCAGCCAGATATATCCCACCTTGACCCGGATGAAGGAAGATGGCTGGTTGACAATGGAAGTGGATTACCAGGAAGATAAACCCAACCGAAAGGTTTACCACATCACCAAGACCGGACGCGAGGAATTTCAGCGCTGGCAGCAGGAACCGACAGTCATGTCACCGATACGCGAACCCTTTTTGATCAAAGTGTTTTTCGGTGGACGACTAAAGAAGGAAGAGATGTTGGAACAATTGCGCCGCCAATTGGCGCTGCACCAGGAACAGCTGGTGACTTATCGGGAAACAGCGGGAAAAGCGATTGAGGAAAATGTGGAAGCTACAGGGTTGGTGAGGGAAGGCGTTTTTTGGGGTCTGACCCTGGAGATGGGAGTTAAGTATGAACAGGGGTGGATCGAATGGTGCCAGGAGGCAATTACCAGGATCGAGAATCTGGCAGACTGAGAACGCGAGGATGATTTGACTTCCAAATACATGGTAAATATCAAGCAGACACGAAAAGGCACGGCATCTAAAAGGTTAAGGGAGAAGGAGCTATAGTAATGAAAATCATAGTTTTGAACGGCAGTCCAAAAGGGATGACCAGCGTCACCATGCAGTATGTTCATTACATCCAAAACAAATTCCCGCAGCATGAACTGAAATTCATCAATATCTCACAGAGGATTAAGAAAATAGAGACAGATATGCGCTCTTTCCAGGAGATTCTCGATGAAGTTAAAGGTTCGGATGGGGTTTTGTGGGCTTCTCCGGTTTATTTCTTTCTAGTGCCCTCCAATTACAAGCGCTTCATTGAGTTGATTTTCGAAAGAAACGTTGAAGCTGTTTTTGCGGATAAGTACACTGCTTGTCTGACCACATCTATCCATTTCTTCGACCATACGGCGCACAACTATATCCACGCGATCTGTGACGATTTGAAGATGAAATTCGTGGGGTCGTTTTCTGCCGATATGGGTGATCTGGGGAAAGAGGTAGAAAGAGAACGCCTGGGCTTGTTTGCGGGGAATTTTTTCGAGATCATCGAAAACAAAACCCCTACTTCAAAGAGATATATGCCAGTAATTCAGCGGGACTTCGACTATCTTCCTGGTGAAGCCGGGGAGGTAGTGGACGCAGCCGGCAAAAAGGTTGTAGTTGTGACAGATACCCAGGATCATCAGCTGAATCTGTCCAGGATGGTCGAGAGATTCAAGGACTCCTTTTCCGGTGAGATCGAAGTGATCAATTTGCGCGCGCTCGATATCAAAGGATCGTGTCTGGGCTGTATCCAATGCGGCTATGATAATCAATGTGTCTACCAAGACAAGGATGAGTACATAGATTTTTACAATACCAAGCTGAAGCCAGCGGATATCCTGATTATTGCTGGCACGATTCAAGACCGGTATTTATCTTCGAGATGGAAGATGTTCTTCGACCGGTCTTTCTTCAACGGCCACGCGCCGTCGTTGATGGGGAAGCAGATGGGCTTTATCATCTCTGGTTCCTTAAGCCAGGTACCTAATCTCAGACAGATTTTCGAAGCACACTCTGAAATTCAGCACGCCAACCTGGCTGGAATTGTAACTGATGAATATGGAAATTCCGCCCAGGTAGACGAATTGCTGCAAGACCTCGCCGGGAACCTGGTCCAGTTTGCCGACAGCGGTTATATCAGGACGCCAACGTTCCTCGGGGTAGGGGGGAGGAAACTCTTCCGGGATGAAATTTGGGGGCGCCTGCGTTTTCCTTTCCGAGCTGATTATTTGCTCTATAAAAAACTTGGCGTATTCGATTTCCCGCAGAAAAATTACAAAATGCGGGTTCAAATTGCCATCATGTCGCTTTTATCGAAATCGCCAGGCTTCAGAAAAGAAGTCAATAAGAGGATGAAAGATGAAATGGTCAAGCCGCTCCAAAAGGTGCTTGAATCTGTCAGTTCTGACCGCTAATTATCGAATGAATTCGGGGGTTGTGAATTTGTTTAGAGGAGAAAAGAGTGTTAAAAACATCAATTGACCGCAAGGCAGCTCCAGCGACTATGCTCATTGTTTATGGAGGACTGAAAGGGTATGTGAAAAGACCGTTTTGGTTTTTACTTAGAACGGCGCTGAAAGCTTCCCAATTGAAGAAGCAATTACCTGAAAGGCTTTCAGGGGATATAAAAACCCAGGTAGCAATGATTGCCTCGATGTATATTCTCTTGAAAGAAAAAGTTGATCCGGAACGAGCTTTTTCAACAGTACAGGTAATCATGATTCCCGTAGCACTTTCGGTGCAGTTGGGGAATTTTCGGTTTGCGGAAACCGAACGCTCGTTTGAAAGCCTGAAGAAATATCACGAGATGGCTATCTCGGAAAGTCCTACCAGAACCAACCTCAAAGAGATTGTTGAATCATCGGCTGAAAAATATCATTTCAGGGTGAAAAGCTGTTTGCACTTAGGTCTCTTCAATCGGCTTGGGGTGCCTGAACTTACCCAGATAATGTGTAATGTAGACAATGCTCTTTACAATATTTACTGCCCCGATAAAGTTCTGTTCCACAGGAATGGGCCAGGAAATACGATTTTCGAGGGGAATGAATATTGTGAGTTCATTTGCGAAAACATATCAAAATGAAGATTCTCGCTATCAACGCCAGCTACCGGGGGAACAAGGGTCATACCCGCTTTTTGATTGACAAACTCTTTAAAGGAGCGGCAGCGGCCGGAGCTGAGTGCCAGGTGGTTACTCTCGCCCAGCTCAAGATCAATCGCTGCCTGGCCTGCGGACAGTGTCAGACCGGGGAGGGTTATCTCGAGTGTGTTCACGAAGACCGGGACGACGTCGCAGAGGTATTTAGCCAGATGGCTGAGGCAGACATCCTTGTCTACGCCACACCGGTCTATGTGTTTGGTATCTCCGGGCTGCTCAAGACGTTCCTCGAACGATTCTACAGCCGGGGAGGTAGTGGCAATCTACAGTTATCAAAAAGCGGGCTGATGTTCCATGATGTGGATCATGCCATTTGTTCGAAGCCCTTTGTGGCCCTGGTCTGCTGCGACAACCTGGAGGATGAAACTCCCCGGAACGCCCTGGGCTACTTTCGGACCTTCTCCAGGTTCCTGGATGCGCCCCAGGTTGGCGCGCTGGTCCGTAATGGTGGTCGATTATCGGGATACGGGCATGACCCGGAGCGCGAAAAACAGGTTCCTAAAATACTTGACGTGTACCGGGCTTACGAGCTGGCCGGACGCGAACTGGCGGCGGAGGGGCGCATCCGGCGTTCAACCGAACGGCGCGCAAATCAGGAAATTGTCCCTGTCCCATTGTTCAGGGTCCTGAAACGCTTGAAACCGTTCAAGAGGATTATGGTTGAGCGTGCCCGGGAGATGATATAGCCCCCCGATAATTTGATCCGGGAAACTATGCCCCACAAGGCTCTCACTGAGGAAAACAAAATGAAGTACCAAAAGGAAATTAATCAAGATCAATACGACGTAATTATCATCGGTTCGGGAATCGCGGGATTGGTTACTGCTGTGAATTTAGCTTCTGAAGGAATTTCAGTTTTGGTCCTGGAACAGCACTGTATTCCCGGCGGCGCAACAACCATGTTTTTCCGCAAAGGATTTACTTTCGAAGCGGGCGGACATCGTGTATCTGGCATAAGAAATCCCGGTGGTGTGCTGCACGACTTGCTTGAGAAAATTGGCAAGAAAGTTGAATTACAGCCGGTAAATCCTGCATATGTCGTTAAGTCTGGAGATAAGATTCTCAAAGCAGATCCAGACCTGGAAAAATACAAACAAAACGTTAGAGAGTTGTTTCCTCATGAAAAGGAAAATATTGACAGATATTTTGCAGCAATGTTGAAAATTATTGAAGGAATCAATTATGTAGCAGGGCAGAAGGTAATTAATCCACTGGTCATTCTTTCTGAGCACAGGTTATTTGCTAAATATTCAAAAAAGTCAACTCGTGAGTTCATGGATGATTATTTCAAAGATGAAGAAATTATTGCTTTCCTGACAATGCTTAGTGCCTACACTACTTTGCCGCTCGAAGAGCAGAGCTTTGTGAGTTACGCGAATATGTGGGCAGTACATCATCTTGGCGAGGGAATGAGTCTGATTAAGGGCGGTACAAAAACTCTTGTTAACGCTCTGGTGAATTATATAGATACCCACGGGGGACAAGTCGTCCTGTCTAAAACCGTCGATAAAATCTTGGTAGAAAACAAAAAAGCAATTGGTATTAAGACAACTTCCGGCAAAGAAATAAAAGCGCAAGTTGTGGTATCGACTGCATCCAACGAACAAACTTATTTGCGTCTGCTTGACGAAAGCCTTTCGAGTAAAAAATTCATTCAAAGAATCAAAAGCCAAAAACAATCAGGATCACTTTTTCAGTTGTTCCTGGGGATTAGAGAAGAGAACGGTCAAGGTTTGGAAAATGTGACCACGTTCGTAATGAATGGGCATACTGAGGCGCCGCATTCAAAAATCTATGACTGGGATCTGGAGACAATCACCTCGAACGGAGTGATAACCGTGGAAGGGAAGGAAAATTCACCTGATGGTTACCGATCTGTGAACATTTCCTGCTTGATTCCCTATCACCACCCCGAATATTGGTTTGTCACGGGAAAGGATAAAAGTGAATACTGCAGGTTCAAAGACACGATTGCCGAGATGATCATCGAAAATATGAGCCAATATATTCCGAATTTGCAAAAAAGGATAGTATTTCAAAATACTGCAACGCCATTGACTATAGAAAGATATACCCTGGCAACAGAAGGGGGATTGCAGGGATTAGCTCATAATATCAAACAAAGCGGTAAAACAAGAGGAAACATAAAGACACCTATTAAGAATCTATATCAAGCAGGGCAATATACATTTCCGGGAGCCGGGATAATCACGGTGAGTATATCGGGGACTCTTTGTGCAGAAATGATAATGAATGAACATTTTTTGCACCAAAAGACAAAGGGTTAGGAACGTCTCCTTTCGTCTCTGCTGTTCAAGGACTACTTGACCTTCAAATATCTCCCGGTTTGCGTTACCACCGTTCCCCTACTAAAAGAAGGCTTCAATTTATTCATTAAAGCCAGCATTGCCCCTAAACTTAATCTTGGTAAGCAAACCCTTGACTCTCCACCTACTGGAGGTTGTATACTATGGGTGAAGGCCTTCAGAAAGTAAAACCGTGAGCGGAGAATCAAATGATTAGAATTGGACTCTTTTCTAAACTCAGCCAGGTTCCGGTGAAAACGCTGCGCTACTACGATGAAATCGGGCTGCTAGAACCCGCTGAAATTGACAGTTTCACCGACTACCGGTACTACTCGGTCACCCAGCTTCCCCGCCTGAACCGCATTCTGGCGTTAAAGGATCTAGGACTATCACTCAATCAGATTACCCTTTTGTTAGAAGATGAACTGCCTGTAGAACAACTCAGAGGGATGCTCCGGTTGAAGCAAGTTGAGATTCAACAACGAATGGGGCAGGAGGAAGAGAAGTTGACCCGCGTAGCCGCCAGGTTGAGACAGATTGAACAGGAGAATAAAATGTCAAACTATGATGTCGTGATTAAAAAAGTAGAACCCCAACGAATCGCTTCTGTGCGAGATGTGATTCCCAGTTATCCCGAACAGGGGCATCTCTGGCAAGAGTTGGAAACAGAGCTGGTCCGGAACAAGATCAAATCCACTGGTCCCTGCTTAACTCTTTACCATTCCGATGAGCCAAAGATCGATGCCGAGGTATGCGAACCGATTACCGAGGATGTCTCACTGCCCAAAAACACCAGGGTGCAGACGCGTGAGCTGCCCGCTGCTGAAGTAGCTGCTGTTATCCACCATGGGCCGTTTAATACCCTTAGCGAATCTTATGAGGCAGTTTTAAAATGGATTGAAGCCAATGGTTACCAGATCAACGGGCCTGGCCGGGAGATTTACCTCCAACCTCCGGCTGAAGGAGGCAGCCAAACTGATCCTGATACGGTGACTGAGGTTCAGTTTCCAGTAATGAAGAGTTAAAAAGTTTAGGGGGTTGGTAGCGAGACTAACTTGTGTCCAGCTGCGCCGCGGTGAGAGTAGGGGCAGCGCAGCTGGTTTTCTACAGGGACAAGATGAGATTGGAATTAAGCCGAATTCAACGGGCTTTGACTTTGTTCCAACCCTTTTGCCCCAGCCAGACAACTCCATAGACAATTATCAGCAGACCGACTGACATGACTACCTTAATTTCCTGGGGAGAATAGGCGCGTACATCGGAGAAGAAAAAGAACACCGACACACAGATCCAGATCACCGCGATGATCACATCAAGGGCGGACAGCTTTCTCCGTTTAAGGGTGGACTTCTCAGCCCTGGCGGCAGCATCAGCTGACAAGGAGGCATCATGGCGGCGCATGCTGAGCGCGATGGCATTTGTAGGGCAGACATCGGTACATTTCAAGCAGACAATGCAGTCTGAATTGTGCACCTCTCCGTAGGTGTTGAGGTCGCCCATCACGTCAACCTGCATATCACAAACGCGGTTGCACTGCCCACAAGCATTGCACTCGTTATTCACCAGCCTCACACCGCCAATTTTCACAGTGCTAAATATCTTCAGGAATGCCCCAATGGGACACAGGTAACGGCACCAGGCTTTCCTGCCAAAAATAAACAACAGAACCGGTCCATACAGAATAGCTGTCAGAAGCATTGAAATTCCAGTCTGCTGCCCACCCCAGGGTTCAACATCAGCCCACTGGAAGGTGAATACAGCCGGGATACCGTGTTCTATCCAAACTACAAGCAAGGCGCTGTAGATTTTAAGCGCCAGGGCAACAAATGGAATCACACCCAGGTAGAGCAAGATGCGGCGTGGAATCTTTATCTTTAACTTGTCACCAATACCCCACTCAATGAGTTCAAGATAACCTCCAAACCAGCAGAACCAGCCGCAAAAGGCGCGTCCCAGGAGAATCGCTGAGATAAAAGCCAATATCCAGAAGACAAATCCGGTGTTTAGCACCCCGCGGGCAAGACCGGAGAAGAAAGCCTCAATCCCGATGCTGCCAAATGTTTGCATGCCAAAGGTGTACCAGGTTACCACATGCACAGTCATCATCAGCATCAGGAAAACCCGGCTTAACGTACGCCATTTTTGAGTAGTCATTTTATAAATCCTTTTTTGTTAGATAATGCATTTTATGAATGTAAAAAAATTCAATGGAAAGCTCTCTCCGTTTTGAGACTGGCAGGAAAATAGATTCCTTGATCCCATGGTTTCCAGGAAATCCTCTCTGTCTGTGTGCATGTGATCTGCTGATAGAAATCCAGCTGGCTTTAGAACCCGGTGCAGTTCTTCCAGCAGTGCTTGTTGATCTCGCACAAGGTGGAATGTGTCATATAGCAGAACAACATCCACACATTCATCCGGCAGACCGGTTTCCCGGTCTGAGAGAATCGTTTTAATGTTGGTGAGATTTTCCTTTGCCCCTCTTTTTTTCACTGTACTTATAGCCAAGGGATGAATATCAAGGGCATACACGGTGCCCTTATCTCCCACAATCTGGGCTGCAGGTATCGTGTAACTCCCAATCCCGCATCCGTATTCCAGCACAACCTGGCCTTTTTCGAGACCCGCTCCGGTTAATCTTTCCCGGGAACGTTTGAATGGTTCCATTAATCTCAAGGCAAATGCCATCCCCCGGAAAGCCAGGTTCGGCATTGGTTTATCTTGTGTCATAGGCACACTCCTCCAAATAAATACTCTGATTAGTATATTGCTATCAGAGTACAAAAAAAATGTGCAGAAATTGTGGAAGAACCTGGAGGATTAGATGGAAAAATTGGCTTCCCGGCAAGATTGCCAGGAAGTGCAAATTAAAATAAAAAATTAAAAGGGAAGGATTCAGGACGGCACAATGATATGTTGGTAAAAAAAAGTTTAAGGTTTAATGTTGAAGGTTTAATTTTTTAAATTTTCAACCTTTAGACCTGTAACAAATTATCCCTCTCCCCGTCTCCTCGTCACCAAATCTCCCCCTCTCCCCGTCAGCCTTTATTTCATAGTATATGGCAGTCTATTCTGATTGTTATACTCAAAAATGAAATAAAAACTATGGATGGTCAATGGTTAGTTGGTGATTGTGGAAAATAATTTCATCACCGGCTTCTTGATTTATCCAAAACTCACACGGCTGGCTTTATTGTTCCCCTAAAGTTCCTGTTAATCCCAATACCGTTCTGACTCCCGACATGACAAGTTGTTGGAAAATTTCATCCATCCTTTCTGGTGAGTAAGGCATCTTATTATCGAGCCACCACTTGAGCATGATCAGTAAAGAGCCCGCCATAGAATAGGACAGAATTGGCAGCGGGATTGAGGGAGGTTGTCGACCTTTTAGGAGCAGAGTAAATCGATCTTCAATTTTTTTACTTAGAGCAGCATGCCCTTCCTTCGTCAGCAATTCAAAACCCGATCCCCAAACCAATGTCCGGTAAAGCTCATAATGCCCTTGAGCATGGTGAAACAGCATTGAGGTGTCGAACAGGCATTGATCTTTTTCGAATGAAACAATCTGCTGAACAAGAGTATCCAGGATTCGCTCAAAACCACTTTTCAATAGATCATCTTTGTTTTGGTAATGGGAGTAGAAAGTAGCCCTGCCCACGTTGGCCTGTTCAACAATGTCCTGTACGGTGATCTTGTCGTAATGCCTGGTAGACAACAATTCGAGCAGGGCATTAATTAACGACTGTTGAGTGCGTAGAGCACGCCGGTCCTGTTCTTGTTCTGTCATGGGGCACCTCGTTTCTGTACATTTCACTACTTTTGTCCATTACGGAACATTTTTGCTCGGATGTGGATTGCCGACAGAGTGTTCAGCATGGATAATGATGGCGTCAAAATAATCCTGCTTAGTGGGCAGGGGCCTTACCTCAAGGAGTGAGTTTAATGAATGAGAACAAATTACTAAATGAAACCAAACGTATTGGCACAGCTCTGACCTTCATATTTTACCCGATCTTGGCCGGGGTTGCTTTTGCTGTGCATCCTAACTTGTTAAGCCTGAACATTGGTCATGATATCCAGTTGATCCAGGGCACTCGACTAAATGATAATCAATCACTTGCCGGGTTTTCCGGTAAATAAAGGAGTTTCACATGTTACCAACAAATGAATGGTGGGCGGTTCTCCAGAACTATAATCTGACCATATTTCCAACCCAAATTGTATTCTATCTGCTGGCAGTTGCCATGCTTGTGGTGTTTTTCACCCAACAAGAAACGATTGCAAACCGAGTGATTAAAGGCGGTTTTGCACTCGCCTTTGGCTGGATAGGGGTCGTTTTCTTTCTACTGCTTGGACAGGAATTGCCAACTTACAAACAACAGGCTTTTTTGTTCATAGCACTTTCTGTGCTGTTTGCCATAGATTTCTTCACCAACACCTATCGGTTCAGTATGCCGAGGGCAGGTTGGCGAAAAAAACTAACACTTGCTGGCTTTGGATTGGTAATGGCTTACCCATTGCTCGCAATTATCCTGGGGCGCTCAGCATCCCAGTTCATCATCCCCGGGACTTTTCCCTGCCCCAATGTTGCGCTGGCGCTGATTTTCATGGCAACAACTTTCCCGGCTAAACATCGCTGGCTCTATCTCGTCACGATGGGATTATTGCTGTTATGGGCTATTCCTTTTCCAATCATGATTCAGCTGCCAAAATACGGAGTGTATGAAGATGGAATAATGCTCCTGATGGGACTATATAGTCTAGGAATGTTGATTAAAAACTGGAAGCTCATTGGAAAACAAAATCGTTTCAATGCAGATTCTGCCAATACTAATCCCTTCAGATCAGAGAGTAAACAATGAGCAATAGCGAACGTAATTTCTGGCTTGATTTGACCCTTTCTATCGTTTATTCGATAACCATTGGCAGCGGATTTCTCCTCTGGTTGGTCATTCCTCAAGGCACCAACACAGCCTTTGCCGGGATTGACCGGGGCGTATGGCTGGGGATTCACATAGGATCTGGTTTCCTGGGGCTAATGGGGGTGATCCTCCATATCGTTTGGCATTGGCGGTGGCTCAAAGCCTTGCGTGGACGGCCATTTAGAACCCTGAAAAAACCGGTGTTGGCTAATCGGGTAGTAAACCGAATGGCCTGGATTTCCTTTATCGCTTCCAATGTATTAGGCTTGCAAGCCTGGCTGCTTACTGCCAGTCTGCCTGCAGAGTCGGTAAAAATATTTGCCCGCTTCCATGTGATCGCCAGCATTAACTGGTTGGTTTTTTTGACAGCCCACCTGGTGTTACACCAACGATGGGTTGCTTCGGCAGCCCGGCGTTATTTGCCTCGTGGTATAGCGGGTAACGTTAAGGGGAATAAAAAACAAGCTCATCGAGCGGGAAGATCAGCTAACCTAATTAGTAACTAACTAAAGTTTTAGTGTTCATTATCTTGGAGGTTGAAAGATGTCATTGTTACCAGAATTTCAAATCGGTCTTTGGGGTGGGTGGTGGTTTGTAGCCTTCTACGCGCTGCTCAATATCGGACTGATTGCAGCATATCCCAGGGATTTCGCTCAGAGGGTATTTGGTGTGCCCGAGTTTGATTCTCAAAAAGAGCGTGTATTCTCTATACTCAATTTTGTTTTATACATAAGTGCCATGTCTTGTTGTGTGTTTTTGCCCCTCAAACCGGGCACGTTATGGTTTTATGCGGGATTAGCGGTTTTTGGGATGGGGATAATCCTTTACACTATGGCAATGATCAGCTACGCCAACACATCCTCAGATCACCCTGTAACCCAGGGGATTTACCGGATTTCCAGGCATCCAATGCAGGTAACAGCCCTTATCGTTTGGCTGGGCGCAGGTTTCGCGACAGCGTCGTGGATCATGATTGCTGCCTGTATCGCACAAGGAATCCTGTCATATCCATCAATGGTTGCCCAGGAGCGATCCTGTATTGAGAAGTATGGAGAGGCATATCGTGAATATATGAAAACAGCGCCGCGCTATTTCATGTTTTTCTAACGGCACAATGTTAAAGTGCAGCCGCCTGACGGATCTAATAATCTGCTCGCCAACTCTTGCTAGCTTGCAGGGAAACAACCAGAAGGTAAACGATAAGATAAAAGATGAAACACGAGGAAGAAGGACGGTAGAGAAATCAACTAGTGTTCTACCAAACTCCAATTCAATATTTGTAAGTACCAAAACAGAACAGGTTAGGCAACTTTTCCATAAAGAATGCGTATTAACCTAGAGAAGGAGGTCAGATAAGGTAGATTGAAATTAGGGAAGTTTTGTTAAACTTGCTCCACAGCGTGCTGGCTCCGCTGTTCGAGTAAAAACAAAGTGAGCCAAAAGAATATTCAAGATAAATAAAGGAGTTGTAATAAAATGAATGAGAAATCTAAAATTGTTAAAGTCATCATCTGGGCATTGGTGGCCCTGGTCCTGGGGTCTGTTGCCTACTACGTTGTCTTGGGTACCCTGAGGTTTTAATATAATCACGTTTGCTAGTTGAGAAAGTCACGGCATCGTTCTTTTCACTTGAGTGTTGTAACTCAAATTACAGAGTGATACCGTGACTACCGGAAATTTTGTCATCCCCTTGTTCTTTCTGTTTGATGTTCGCCTGGGACCAATGCCAAAACACATCCAAACCCGCCTTTGGCCTAGTGAATTGCCGACATAAAATAACCTGCATAAAAACGCAGGTTATTCAAACCGTTGGTAATGTTTATGGAGTATAAAATGAGAAATAAAGCATTAATCAGAATTTTATTTTTTTATTTGCTTGCGATTAGTTTGTCAAATATCTTCAGATTTGACTTAATAGGTTTAAACGACATACTTGAAAGTATGCCTATTTGGACAATGGCATTGTTTAGCCCCCTGGGTGCCAGTGGAATACTAATTGGAGCATTAATATCAATATATTTGCTAAGAAAAGAGAGGAAAACAGAGTTTTCAATTTTTGGTACTTCTCAAAAATGGAGTCTCGCCATGGCCATTGTACCAATACTGTTGATGGGCGTAATAGGTGTCAAGAACTCAAATGGCGTTAATGTTCATTACTATGGTTTTATTGCCGGCATTGGAACGTTAATTTATTGTTTTTGTGAAGAAATCGGTTGGAGAGGTTATTTACAAGATGAATTAATAAGAATAAAAGAGTGGCAAAGGGCATTAATTATTGGTTTTTTGTGGTATTTCTGGCATTTGTCATTCATCAGTAATCAAAATATTGTTGATAACTTGATGTTTTTAGGTTGGATGGTTTTGGGCAGTTGGGGTATTGGAAAGGTAATCGATTCAACAAAATCTATTTTTGCAGCCACTTGTATTCATATGATTGTTAATATCATGCTGTTTAATTCCTATGTGAAGGATGGACTAACCTGGGACGAAAAATTAATAATATCAGGAATCTCGGTGGGGATATGGATCCTGATTCTAAAAATGTGGGAAAAAGGGCAAACTATTGCTAACACAAAACAAACCGCATAAAAAACGAGGCTTATTTAGTAATTGTGCGTCATTAACGGAGTTGCTGAAATAACATGAAAGCATTAAAGACAGATATTGAAAATATCGCTAAACCGGCTATGTCTCTTATATTAATAGGCGTATTGAAAGGATATATTAAAAATCCCCTTGGATTTATTATTAAATCAAAATTATCCTTTGGAAAATTCAAGAGAAATATTGGACTTGATTTGCCAAGAGATTTTATAGATTCTACAAGTTTTATCGCCTGGCTATATATTCAATTAAAAATGAAAGTAGGGCAAGAAAAGGCATTTGAATTAATTCGAGCTGCGGTTTTAACTTCTGGACTTGCTGTTCAGCAAGCAAACTTCAGGAATGTTGAAGATAGTAGATGTTTTGAGAATTTGAAAAAATATCAACAGAAAGCTAATAACGAAGGAAGCACAAAACTTAATACTATGGAAATCATTGAGCAAACCGAAAGCAGGTACGAATTCCGTGTGACAAGGTGTGTTTTTTATGAGCTTTTTAGTTATCTGAAAGTTCCTGAATTAACATCAATAATGTGTTCAATTGATAATGCAATTTTCAATACATATCTGCCAGAGAAATTAATATTTCACAGAAACGGATTGAATAATACGATACCTCAAGGGAGAAAATATTGTGAGTTTGTAATTGAAAACAAAGAAAAACTATAATTACACATTAGCTCACAGCAATGTTGAGAATAAGAAATGGAAGTTAACAAATTTGGTTTAGGAGATGTGAGATTAAGGAAGAAAAAATGGAAAAGCAAACAAGATTTCCCTACCAGTTTTTCGTGGTTACGTTCACTTGGTCGTGGTTGATCTGGCTGCCGCTGGTTCTGATAGGCAAAGGTATCTTTCCGCTGGGAAAAGACCTTCTTTCATTGAGCACGCCAGTGTCTATCCTGGCTGCCTTTGGCCCAGCAGTAGGAGCCTTTTACTGTCTCAGAACATTACATGGTAAAGATGCCGTTCGCCAATACCTGCGTGGTCTGGTGGACTTCCGTTTTGGCTGGCGGGCGTGGCTGCTTCCCGTATTGGTGTTGGGGGGGAGCACCTGGTTAGCGTGGGCACTGCCGGAATTATGGGGAGAGCCACACCTGGAAATGCTCTTGCCCTCCGTTTGGGTTTTCCCGCCGTATGTTTTAATCATGATCTTTTTAGGCGGCGGACAGGAAGAACTGGGATGGCGTGGGTATATTTTGGACCCACTGGAAGAGAGATTAGGGGCATGGCTAGGTAACCTGGTTCTGGGTGTTGTCTGGGCTTTCTGGCACTTGCCGTTATTTTTTATTCCGGGAACCAGCCAGACTTTTATGCCCTTTGCCGGGTTTGTGCTACTCACAATCGGCTATTCTTGGTTCTTCGCTTGGGTGCGCCAGGTCTCCGAAAAACGCACACTGGCCGGGTTGGTTACCCACGGCTGGGCCAACGCGTTTGTTCCCCTTTTTCCTATAGTGGTGATGGTCGAGGGATCAACGCAGCCGCGCT